>Ga0334892_1000649_pt1 | contig 38491 bp, 33 predicted proteins | sample GraSluR3_MG_4_FD_207213 | JGI IMG/M metagenome (GOLD analysis project Ga0334892, IMG submission 207213) | Sludge microbial communities from methane-producing bioreactor in Wageningen University, Netherlands - Granular Sludge_15_04-R3 | ecosystem: Engineered > Bioreactor > Anaerobic >...
TAGTTCATCGAAAAAAATAGCATTTAAAACTGCTTTTTTCTCAGTTTTGGGTAACGAAACAGGTTTCTGTGCGTCTTAACTGAAATGAAATACAAATTGTTATGAAAAACATTTTCCTTATTCCGGTACTTTTTCTTTTTTTGTTTACATCCTGCGAAACAGAACCCGGTGTATCCGAAGCATTTGCAAAATACAAGCACCAGAATGGTGTGACTTCCATTACAGTGCCCGGTTGGGCAATCAGGCTGGCTGCGCGCTGGGGCGATTTGGACAGGAATGAACGCGAACTGCTGCAGAGTATCGATAAGGTAAAAATTCTTGCCATTGAAGACAAAGATTTGAATGCCCGCAGCAATTTGCACAAGGAGTTTTACAGTGCCGTCAGGGAAAACAGTGAAATGGAAGAACTGATGGTGGTAAGGGACGGGAACGACCAGGTAACTATTTTCGGGATAGCTGATGAAAAATCAATTAAAGAATTGCTCATTCTGGTTGGCGGCGACGACAACGCCATGGTTTATGTAAAAGGCCGGCTGAAACCCGAACTCATTTCCGGCTTTGTGGAAAAAAAATCACATCAGGGATTTTTGAGTTTTAAGAATTAATACGGGTTACCTTTGTCTTTGCTTTTTCTCATTTTTTTTTCATTTTAAACCCCCACCTTTTACTGCTTTTTTTATAGTATTGCTTTGATTTATGAAAAAAGAACATATTCAGATTTACAACCGGAATACAAAAGCCATCAAAGTGTTGATGTGGTTGGGAGTTGTTCTTGCACTTCTCGGAATTACAGGATTAATCTGGTACGGATTGACAAAAGAATATATTATTTACGCCGGGAGTTTCTGGCAAATGGGGTTTCTGATTTTTCAGGGATTGATTACCGTTTTCATTTCATGGAATGCCCTTAAAAGCAAGCGGTATTTTATTTCGTGGGATGAACATATAATACACTATCTGTTGCCCAAAAGTAAACTGCCGGTATTAATTAAAATTTCTGAAATTCAGTCTGTTGAAATTGACAACAAAATTGTTACTGTTTCATTGAAAAACCAGGAACAAAAACTTATTAATCTCAACCTTTTTTATTTACCGAAAAGAAATCAGGTAATATCGTATTTTCAAAATCTGAGAGAAAACCTGGAAAATTGACCTGGCGTTTTTGATACAAGATTAGCTCACGTTTTTAGCTACAAGTCCGAAAAAATCTTCATTAAAAGGCACCATCCATGCAAATTCCAGTGGAATTCCGGGATAGGTTTCTTCGAATTTTCGGTATTTGCTTTTTTTGATTAACGCTTTGTCGAATTTGGCTTCGATGGCTTTGGGGTGGGTAATTCCCGGCAATACGAAATCCACTTCCTGTCCTGATGAAGTGCGCCAGTAATGTATGGACTCAATCGGGTATTTTTCAATTAATTGCCTGAAAACCATGTTTTCCCAAAGCTCTCCCTTGTCAATGGACTATACAAATTATCGGATAATTTGATGGGTGGACTATATAAAATATCCGATATTTTTGTGGGTGTACTACCAAGAATACCCGGTTTTTTATTGGATGAAATGCGAAGAAGATATGATTTATTTATACAAATCGGCCATTACCAGCCTTATTTCGCCATAAGAATAGCTTTCGCCCAGTTTGTTTTTGATGTCGCTGGTGGTTTCCGTTTCGGCTTTTTCACGCAGGCATTTGGCAATGGTATCGTATTTTTTGCGGTCGATAAGGTTGAAAATATCCAGTTTGCCGCGGTTCACAAAATGTGCCAGATGACCTTCGATGGTTGAAACGGCCAGAGTGCGTTTTTTGGCAATTTCCGGCGGTTTTAGTCCCTGTTTAAAAAGTGTAAGACTTACTTCTTTGGTGTCGAGGCCGGCCAGTTCCACTTCCTGTTTGGCGTTCAGCGGAATGTCCATTCCTTTTTCCCTTCGGAATTCCAGAACAAGCGCCAGAATATCCTGACCGAACTGCTCCATTTTTTTTCCGCCCATTCCTTTCACCGCTTTTAGTTCGACCGCAGTGGACGGAAGTTTTTGTGCAATTTCCAGCATTACTTTTTGCCGGACAATTTTTGATTCGTCCATGCCTGTTTCCAGCGATTTGTTCACACGCCATTCCAGCAGTTTCCGGTAAAATTCGGGATGGGTAACATTCAGCGATGCAGCCTGTTTCCGGGCTTTAACGGCAGGTTTTTCAATGGAGGCCAGTGCGCGGGCTTCGAGGTATCGTTGTATGGAAAATCCTCCGGCAATGGATTCCAGTCCGGCACGTTTGACCGTAATTTCAGTTTCCAGTTGTCCCAGCAAATCAGCAATCCGTTTTCTGATGGCCCGATTGTCGGTTTCAAAACCTGATTGCTCAAGCGGCAATTCCAGATGTTCCTTCAGTTTGGTTAAAAAGTAATCTGCCGCTTTTTTCAGCCGTTCCTGCAAAGGTGTATTTTCTTCGGCATGGCCGTAATTTTCAGCCATTTTTTCTATTTGCGGACTGAACTTTTCAGCCACATCAATCATTTCTGCCTGAACCGGTTTCAGAATGTTTTGAAGCTCCGTTTGCAGGTTCCCCATCAGCGATGAGGCATTTTCATTCCAAACTTTCAAAATCCAGGAGATAGTTCGCACAACCGGTTTAAAATCGAACAGCTCGTTCAGCAGCTGAAGTTCATAAGTTTTACGGTGTTTTTCCAGCACTTTTTCGTCGGGCTGGTTTTGCTCCACCTGGGTGGTAAACCCAATAACGGTTTTGTCATTGATAACGCTCTGGGAATTCAACGGCGTGCTTAGCACCAGACCGTCCAAACTTTTGCAACGGCTGAGCGCCACATAAACCTGCCCGTGGGCAAACGACTGCCGGGCGTCGATGATGGCTTTTTCGAAGGTAAGTCCCTGGCTTTTGTGGATGGTAATTGCCCAGGCCAGCTTTAACGGGTACTGGATGAATTTCCCAACCACTTCTTCCTCTATTTCACCGCTGAATTCATTCAGGCTGTAACGCGAATTTTCCCACACATCGGGCTCAACGGTTATGGGTTCGGTATCGCCGGGGCAAAGTACTTTAATTTCATCATCGATAATGTTTACCACTTTGCCGATTTTGCCGTTGTAATATCTTTTTTCAATGGAAGCATCATTTTTCAGAAACATAACCTGGGCGCCGGTTTTAATTTCCAGAATTTCATCGGCAGGGAAAGCATATTCAGGAAAATCGCCTTCCACGGTACACTGAAACCGGTGCAGTTTGGTATTCAGCTTTTTCAGGTGCATTTCGTTTATCCGTTTTGCCTGATAGTTGTGGGTGGTAAGCGTAATGTATCCTTCGTCTTCGGCAGGTGAGAAATCGGGTTTGAACCTGTTGTTAAGCATCTGCAAATCGGCACCGTTCATTTCATTGTCGCGCACTTTGTTCAGCAAATCGATAAATTCCTGTTCGCTCTGGCGGTAAATGTGTTTCAGTTCGATGCCCACAAAATCCGATTTTTTCAGGGCATGGCTGCTGAAGAAAAATCCGGTATCGTAATAATTTTTCAGAATATTCCATTCATCATCTTTTATAACCGGCGCCAGTTGCTGCAGGTCGCCAATCATTAGCAGCTGTATTCCGCCAAACGGTTGGTAGCGGTTTTTGAAGCGGCGCAGCGTGGCATCGATGGCATCCAGCACATCGGCGCGCACCATGCTGATTTCGTCGATAACCAACAAATCGAGGCTGCGGATGAGGTTGATTTTGTTTTTACTGAACCGGTTGATGCGGTCGGAATATCCTGCGGCAGGACGATTATCAGGGAATCCCCGGGTTCCGGCATGTTGCGGAATTTGCGGTCCGAAAGGAAGCTGAAAAAAGGAGTGAATGGTTACCCCGCCTGCATTAATGGCTGCAACACCTGTTGGAGCAACCACTACCATTCGTTTGGGCGAGATTTTTTTCAGATTTTTCAGAAATGTGGTTTTCCCTGTTCCTGCTTTTCCGGTCAGAAACAAATTTCGGTTTGTGTAATGAATAAAATTGAAAGCCAGTTTTAGATGCTGATTTTTTTCATTGTGCATGGCCAAACGTTCTTTGGTTGTTGAAAAACAGCTAATTTAAGCATGTTCGTTTAATTTCACAAAAAACAGTGCCTATAAAATATTTTCCAGTTCCTTCATTAATTCCTTGTATTGTCTTTCCGGAAGCTGGAAATCATTCAGTACCTCTTGTTTTTCTAAAATTTGCCGGCAAATAACAATGCCGCGGTCCATCAGATTTTGCTTTTGATTTTTGGTAAGGTTGTGCAACACGGTTACCGGGTATATTTTCGCCCGATCGATGATGTCTTTTAGTCCCTTACCTGTAGGATAATCCCAGCTAAGGAGGTTAAGACCGCTGCATTTTCCATAATCAATGGCATCGGAAGAAAACCGGGTGTTGGTCACTATCCAGCCTCCAAATTCGTATCCCTCAAACCGGTCTGAACTTTTTCTTTGGTTCACAATGTCGTCCACCCGCGAGCGTATATACAGCGGAACCTGCACATTAACTGTTTTTCCGGGGCTTTGTCCATACTTGCATTCCACAAAATATTGCTTTTTCCCTTTGGTGGCAATCACATCTACTTCATGGGAGACACACAGGCCTTGTAGGGTTTTACCCACTTCAACAGTATAACCTTTTAATTCCATTACTTTCCCAATGAGGTGTTCGAAAGGATACCCTGTCGGTCCCAATTCCATGATGGCCTTTTTCAGTTTGTAGCGCGATGCCAAGAGTTTCCTCTTTTTCCGCAGCAGCGAAAACGCACGGGCATAGATTTTTTTGGTGGTTATGCCACTGGTTATCCACGATTCTATATCGCCAGCCACCTGGTCTATTATTTCTTCTTCTGCGCCGGCATTTCGCAACGATTGTTTCAGTTTGCTCACCCTGAAGGGTTCCTCTTCGCCCGATGCTTTCCTGATAAGGATAGTGGAGTTGCTTTTATTACTCATTTCTGATTTGATTTTTCGGATTGTTAAATATAGCTTATTACCTTCCATTTTTCTTTATTTTCAGTTGTAAATATTTCAGAATTTTTATGGATTGGCAATACCGGATGTTTCACTAACATTCGTTTAACATGGGTTGAAAGAATCAAATATCATTTTCTTTGCCGGGAATACTTGTTACTTTTGTCCGCTCAAATTCAATTTTTAATGCATTGTGCGATAGAAAAAAAGGCCATTGGGGATGTGATTCCTACCAACATTGTCCAGCAAACCTCGTATTGGGCCAATGTTAAAAAACAGCTTGGTGAACAACCGCTGGCATTTGGATATGAAGCCACCGGTGATTTGCTGAACCCTGCTCTGCCGGGAAATTACCGAATGCATGATGACTTACTGGTATTTATCCGTTACATCGATTCGAAACACTGTATTGCGTATGTGCCTTACGGCCCGGAAGGTGAACCGGAGTTTGAAAATCAGGGATTGTTTCTTGAGGAGCTGTCGGAAGTGTTACGTTCTTTTTTACCCAAGGGGTGCATTCTGATTCGTTACGATTTGCCCTGGGAGAACCAGTGGGCAAGCGACGACAACTATTTCGACGACAATGGTAACTGGCAGGGCCCGCCATCGGTTCAAAGCCAGGAATTCAGGGTGAATTTTAACACCCGCAACTGGAATCTGCAAAAGAGCCCCAGTGACAATTTGCCTTCGAATACTTTTTTTTTGAATGTAGGAGAAAGCAAGGAAAACATATTACAGCGGATGAAACCCAAAACCCGGTACAACATTCGTCTCGCAGAAAGAAAGGGAGTGCGTGTGAGCAGCCACGGACTGGAAAAACTGGATGCCTGGTATCAATTGTACCGGGAAACATCACTTCGAAACCACATTACCCTGCATCAGAAGGAATATTTTTATTCGGCGTTTGGCGATGCAGTAAAAGAAAACAACGATGTACAAACCCGGTTACTGATGGCTGACTACGAAGGCGAATACCTGGCGGCCATGTTTTTGGTGTTGTCGAAAAAGCGTGGTACCTATTTGTACGGCGCTTCCTCCAATTCAAAACGAAACCTGATGGCTACTTATGCAGTACAGTGGGAAGGAATCAGACTTGCACATGAGGCCGGTTGCGAAGAATACGACATGTTTGGAGCAGCACCCAACAACGATCCGTCGCATCCGATGTACGGACTTTACAGGTTTAAGAGCGGTTTTGGAGGCCGGATGTACCATCGCATGGGTTGCTGGGATTACCCGTTAAACCAGAAAATGTATGAATTTTTCAGGGCGCAGGAAGTGAATTTTCAGGGGTATCATAACTAACAAAATTTTGCCTGGGGTAAAAACAAACGCAACGCAAAGCGATTTTTTAAAGCACTCAATGAAATTTAATTCCCATCAGGTAAAACCCAAAATTCATAAATATATAAATTAAAATGGTCAGCGCCAGTCCGTAAACATTTAGTGTGGCCAGCAGAGCTACGGCAATCAATAAAAAAACATAACGGTACCAGTTTTCATTCCATTTCAGGTTTTTTACTTTCAGCGAAAACATGGGTAGGCTGATTACCATCATTCCCGAGGTAAACAGGCCAAGAATGAGCAGGTTGCGTGTCGATAACAGGAATTGAAAAAGCTCGGGGTAACGTTGCGATTCAATCATTAATCCGAAGGATGCCCAGAAAATACCGTTCGATGGAATGGGCAGACCTCTGAAAAAAGGTTCGTCTGACTGGGTTGTATTGAATCTGGCGAGACGGATGGCGCCCATTACAGGCATCAGCAACGCCGAAAAAAGGATGAGCCACTGGTCCCAACTGGCAGCGATAAGATGGATGGGCTGGTTTTTCCCGAAGAGTGAAAACTCGAGCAGGGTAAACAGGATGGCTGCCGGCGCCAGGCCAAACGAAATTAAATCGGCCAGCGAATCAAGTTGTTTGCCTGTTTCTGAATAGGCTTTCAGTAAACGTGCGGCCAGTCCGTCGAGAAAATCGAAAATTGCAGCCAGGCAGATAAATATGCCTGCCCAGATAAGGTGCCCGTCGATGGCAAAAATAACAGCCAGCGAACCGGCAATCAGGTTCAGCGAAGTGATAAAATTGGGTATTTGCTTTATCACCATGTTCATGCCTGATTATTTAAATGATGCAATAACAGTTATTCCACCCACCGTTTTTTGATTTTGCTGAACATGCACCTGTGTATTTGCCGGTAAAAACAAATCTACCCGTGAACCAAAACGGATAAAACCATATTCTTCGCCTTGTTCTACTTTGTTTCCGGGTTTTTTGTATGTAACGATGCGTTGGGCAACTGTTCCTGCAATTTGTCGCGATAAAACTTCCACTCCGCCGGCATTTTTAAAAACAGTAGAACATCGCTCATTCTTTTCCGACGACTTTTTAACAAATGCCGGATAGAATGCACCTTTTTTATGATGCAGATAAGTCACCTCTCCGCCAATGGGTGCGCGGTTTTGGTGCACGTTAAACACCGACATGAAAATGGACACCTTCAGCCGTTCGTCTTTAAAGTATTCTCCCTCGTACGCTTTCGTTATTTCCAAAATTTTGCCGTCGGCAGGAGCCAGCACATGATTTTTGTTTTTTTCAATTTCGCGTTGCGGAACCCTGAAAAAGAAAACAATAAGTACCGCCAGAGCCAGCGATGCAGCCATTAAAAAATAGAAAACAAGGTAATCTTTCAGCGTAAAATAGATGATGGCATCGATTACGGCCAAAAAGAAAAAGGCAATGGGAATGATTTTTTTCCCTTCGTTGTGAATTTGCATAATTTAAATATTTCCAGATAAAGATAACCATACGTAAATTACAGGAATCGCAAAAAGCAAGCTGTCGAAACGGTCGAGAAGACCGCCATGACCGGGCAAAATGGTTCCTGAATCTTTCACATTAAGACGACGTTTGATGATGGATTCAAAAAGGTCGCCAAGTGTGCCAAACACCACCACAATAACTGCAATAACCAACCAGTTTATAACTGATTGTTGCTTGAAAATTACTGAATTGAGAACGCCCATAAGCAGGGCAAAGATGGCGCCGCCAAAAAACCCTTCCCACGACTTGTTGGGTGAGATTTTTTTACGGATTTTGTGTTTGCCAAATTTTGAACCTGCCATGTATGCCATAGAATCGTATGTCCAAACAATGAAAAGGACACCAATAAGAACTTCTGAATTAAAATCAGGGTAATTCGGATAACCGGGAAATACAATGAAATTGAGCAAACTAAATGGAATGGCTACATAAATAAAGCCGGTGAATGTGATGGCACTGTTTTGCAAAATTCCGGTTTTCTCGCTAAAGGCTTCGAAAAGGAAAATGAAAAGCAACGCAGGAATAAAAATGAGGTACGATTGGGTTGGTAAAATGCTGTTTACCATGCCAAAACAGATAACAAAAAAAAGAACGCCCAGGGTGAGTCCGGTGTTTTTGCGTGGACTGCTTCCGGCATTTTCAACCAACTGGTAAAATTCGAGTTGCGTTAGAAAAAGCAACGAACCAAATACTATGGCAAAAACCAACGGGTGAATGGCTGCGCCCGCCAGCATCAAAAAAACATACACTACTCCGGTTACGGATCTTCTGGTAAAGTCTTTCAACGCTTCAGTTCTTTTAGCAGTTCCAGTGCTTTTTGTTCATCGTTTTCTTCCACATAAACTACAAAGTCGCCAAACGATTTGTATGCAGAATCATGCTGATTCAACACAACCGCTTTTAACCCGGCATTTTCGAGAATATCTTTGGCCATGGTAGCTTTGTATTCGTGTACTGTAAGAAATACATCCTTCCATCCTTTTTCCATAGAGTTTGTTTTAAACGTTAAGTTGAAACTGTTTTGTTTTCGCTGGTTTCTTCTTTCACTTCATTTTCCTGCGGCAATGATTCTTTTGACGTATCCTTATTTTCTTTCTGGTTTTCAGCATCCTGTCCGTTTTCGTTTTCAATGAGCTTTTGTTCCCATGGGCGTTTGCCGAAAATTTTCTCCAGGTCTTCACTGAAAATCACTTCCCGTTCAAGTAAAAGATCGGCCAGTTTTTTATGCCCTTCGGCGTGCTCTTTCAGTACTTTTTTTGCACGCTGGTATTGTCCGTCAATAATTATTTTTACTTCTTCATCTATCAGTTCGGCGGTTTTTTCGCTGTATGGTTTGGTAAAGGCATAATCAGATTGGCCGGAAGAATCGTAAAAACTTACGTTTCCAACTTTTTCACTCATGCCAAAATAGCTAACCATAGCATAAGCCTGCTTGGTTATTTTTTCCAAATCGTTTTGAGCTCCGGAACTAATCCGGCCAAAAATCAATTCTTCGGCGGCTCTTCCGCCAAGTGCCGAGCACATTTCATCAAGCAATTGGTCTTTGGTGGTAATGGAGCGTTCTTCGGGCAAATACCAGGCAGCCCCCAGCGCTTTGCCCCGTGGCACAATGGTTACTTTTACCAGCGGGTGTGCATGTTCCAGTATCCAGCTGATGGTTGCATGGCCAGCCTCGTGGTAAGCAATGGTTTTCTTTTCGTCTTTTGAAATGATTTTATTCTTTTTCTCCAGGCCGCCGATGATTCGGTCCACTGCATCGAGAAAGTCCTGCTTGGTAACAGATTCGCGGTTTTTCCTGGCAGCAATAAGGGCTGATTCGTTGCAAACGTTGGCAATGTCGGCACCCGAAAATCCTGGTGTTTGTTTGGCCAGGAAATCCACTTTTACATCGTCGCCCAGTTTTAGCGGGCGCAGGTGTACTTTAAAAATTTCGGCACGTTCTTTCAGGTCGGGCAGTTCTACGTGAATCTGGCGGTCGAAGCGCCCGGCGCGCATCAGGGCGCGGTCAAGTACATCGGCGCGGTTGGTAGCTGCCAGAATAATAACCCCGCTGTTGGTGTCGAACCCGTCCATTTCGGTAAGCAACTGGTTCAGGGTGTTTTCCCGTTCGTCGTTGGACCCGAAATTGGAGTTTTTCCCCCGCGCACGGCCAATGGCATCAATTTCGTCAATAAAAATAATACATGGCGCTTTTTCTTTGGCTTGTTTAAACAGGTCGCGCACGCGCGAAGCGCCAACACCCACAAACATTTCCACAAAATCGGATCCCGACATGGAGAAGAAAGGAACGCTGGCTTCGCCTGCCACTGCACGGGCAAGTAAAGTTTTACCGGTTCCCGGAGGGCCGACAAGCAATGCTCCTTTGGGGATTTTTCCGCCTAATTTGGTGAATTTCGCCGGGTTTCTTAGAAATTCTACAATTTCTTCCACCTCTTGCTTGGCTTCGGCCAAACCGGCAACATCTTTAAAGCTGGTGGTTACTTTCTGGTCTTTATCGAAAACTTTTGCCTGCGATTTTCCTACATTGAAAATACCTCCGGCTCCGCCTCCGGCTCCCCGGCTCATTCTCCTGAAAATCCAAACCCACAATAAAATAATCAACACAAAAGGTCCAATGGTCCAGAGGATTTCTCCGGCCCAGTTGCGCTCTTCGCGGTACTCGGGAAGAATTTCATCAATAGAACCTTCCTGTGCTTCGCGCAGGTTTCGCTCAAAGGTTTCAACCGAACCGATGGTGAAAGTAAAATGCGGGCCTTCTTCTGCCGGCTTGGCAAACTGGCCGGTAAATTCCTGTTCGTATTTCTGAAGGCTGTTCTTTTTGATGTAAATGTTTGCCTTTTTTTCATTGACCACTACAATACGCTCAATGTCGTTGTTGGCCAGCATGGTAGATCTCACTTCGCTCCAGTTGGTTTCAACCGGCCCGCTGCTGCTGCTCAGGTAATACTGAACGCCAATAAATACAAGCGCAATAAGTCCATACACCCAGTATGCATTAAATTTGGGACCCTTGGGGTCTTTTTTGCCGGCGCTTTTGTTCCCCCCCGCAAACGGATTTTTAGGAGGTGGGGGAGGTGGTGTTTGATTATTGTTTTTTTTCCTTTCTGCCATTTTATTCTTCTAATTTTCTGAATCTGTTTTAAAAATTTTTGCATCAGACCAAAGGCCTTCCAGGTTGTAAAAATTTCTTGCCTGTTCGTGAAATACATGGACTACAATTTCGCCATAATCGAGCAGTACCCATATTGCATTTCTGTAACCTTCGCTGTGCCAGGTTTTCTCACCTGTTTCTTCTTCCACGGTTTTTTCTACCGACTGCGCAATGGAACTCACTTGTGTGGTTGATGTTCCGTGACACAGGATAAAATAGCCACATTCTGTGTAATGTATTGAATTTAAATCAATTATTGTAATTTCTTTCCCTTTTACTCTTTTTATCCCTTCAAGGATAGCATTTTTTATATTTTCCGTAATTTCTGTGTTTTTATTCATTAAATAACATTTAACCCTGCAAAGATATACTTTTTGCCTTACTTCTATTTTCAAATTATTTAATTACCTGTTTCTTTACATGAAAAATTGAAAAAGTTTGAATTTTCTCTGTAAATAAACCCAATTCTATGCATTTGGTTTATAATTTCGTATCATGAGAAGCACAAAAAATAATACCGTTGTTTTATCCGAAACGGATTCAACCAATAACTATGCCAACCGGCTGATTTCGACCGGTAAGGCCGTTGAGGGCACTGTCGTTTTGTCATCTTTTCAGGTCAGTGGACGTGGACAGCGTGGAAACCGGTGGGAGAGTGAAGCGGGAAAGAACCTTCTTGCCAGCATTATTGTATTCCCGAAATTTTTACCCGTTCAGAGGCAGTTTTACCTGTCGAAAATTATCAGCATCGCCATGGTAAACTGGCTCAGTCAACATGTTGACGGGGTTTCTGTAAAATGGCCCAACGATATTTTTGTGGGGAAACGGAAGATTGCCGGAATATTAATTGAAACTTCGGTGCAGGGGAGCAGTTTTCATTCGGCGGTTATTGGTGTGGGGCTGAACCTGAATCAGGAAAAATTCAGCCCGGAACTTCCCAATCCGGTTTCGCTAAAGCAGCTAACCGGAAAAACGTATGAGCCGGTAACGGTTGCCCGGGAAATTCAGCAACAGTTTATGGAATGGTATGCGAAACTTCAGACGGGCTTTTATTCCGGGGTCGATGCGGCTTATCATGCCCATTTGTTCCGAATGAATGAATGGAGCCAGTTCCAAAAAAAGGGTTCGGTTTGGGAGGGGCGTATCCTGGGAACCGGTGAGTTTGGAAACCTCATTATTGAAAGCCGTTCCGGCGAAAAGTCTGAATTTTCTTTTAAAGAAGTGGAGTTTATTCTGTAACCTTGATACTGCTACTTGTAAGGCAGTTTGGAAAGCCGTTCGGCCAGATGGTTGATTCCCTCCTGCAGTTTGTCGCCGGCCATCATTTTGATCATCATGTTCATATCGGCATGCAGTGTCAGTCGCATTTTGGTTTGGAACGCCGAAACCGGTAAAAGCTGAATCCAGAAGGTAATGCTCAATGGAAGTCCGCCCGAGCTCTCCACTTTAATGGTTTTATGCGGTTCGCGGTTTACAATCCGTATTTCAGCCAGCCCCATTCCTGTAATTTTAAACCTGCACGAATCGCTATCCGATTCAAAATCGCTGATTTTTACCTGCGGAATTTGCTTGGTGATTTTTTCTATCAACCCCGAGTTCAGGTATTCCGACAGGTTTTCGAAATTGGAAAGGTAATCGAAAATAATCTGCTGGTTGTGATCGATGAGTTTAACTTCGCTGATGTATTTATGGATAGTCATAATTTTATTTCTTTCCCCAGTTTGCAGGGTCTTTGCGCCACTCCATTAAAGTTTCAATCTGGTCTTTCGATATTTCACCTGCTTCCAATGCAGTGTCAATTAAAACCTGGTAGTTGCTTAGCGGAGTGAGTTCAATCTTTGCTTTTTTGAATTTTTCTTTGGCTATATCGAAGTTATAGGTAAAAATAGAAAGCATTCCAATCACTTTTCCTCCAAAGTTATTCACCGCTTCGGCGGCCTTCAGGCTGCTTTCGCCGGTAGAAACCAAATCTTCAATCACCACCACTTTTTGATCCGGTTTCAGGTCTCCTTCAATCAGGTTTTCAAGCCCGTGACCTTTGGGCTTCGAACGCACGTAAATAAAGGGAAGTCCAAGCTTTTCGGCAACCAGCACACCGTGTGCAATGGCTCCGGTAGCAACACCTGCAATCACTTCGGCCTGCGGATATTTCTTTTTGATTATTTCCACAAATTTATCCCGGATGAATGTTCTTGTTTCCGGGTACGACAATATTTTGCGATTGTCGCAATAAATGGGTGATTTCCAGCCCGATGCCCAGGTGAACGGGCTTAAAGGCTGAATTTTGATGGTATCTATCTCCAGGAGTTTTTTTGTTACTTCTGCTTGTGTTCGTTCCATAATTTGATGTGTTGTAAATATATTTGCATTTAAAACAATGAAACAAATGTATAAAGTTTTTCTGAATGACCGGCTGATAGAAATCGGGGATTCTGCTAACATAACAAAAACTAAACCCTCGGTAATTTTTAACGACCCGGTTACTGTTTCGGAGGTGAAGGCCTGGTTTCATAATTTTGAGAGAGGTGTTGAAAATGAGGTTGTTCTGGCGCATCCATACCCGGAAACCTTTTTTAAAATATTCCGGCAGGCTTTTATTGAGCTTCCGGCTGCCGGTGGTGTTGTAATTTCGGCTGGCAAGCTGCTCTTTATTTTCAGGAATGGCAAGTGGGATTTGCCAAAGGGAAAAATTGATGCCGGTGAAACGCCTGACGAATCTGCCCTGCGCGAAGTGGCTGAGGAGTGTGGCATTTCTGCACATTCCATCACAAAGACTTTACCCTCTACTTTTCATATCTATTCGTCAACTTATCGGAAAACAAAAGGACAATGGATTTTTAAAGAGACCTTTTGGTTTGAAATGCAACATGCTGGTAAAGAAGAACCTGCTCCCCAATACGATGAAGGTATTACCGAGGTAAAATGGTTTTCAAAAAGCGGGTTGGATGAAGCGCTTGCAAATACGTATGAAAATCTAAAGCAAATCATCCAGCTCTACTGTGGCTGATTTCGCTGCCGTTCAAATAGTTCCTGCCTGAGGTATGGCCCAAATTGCTGTTCAAAACCATCGAGGGGTGTTTTGGTTTGTTGAAAAACCACCTCGTGGCCTGCGTTTAGCAAAAAGCTGGCTGGAAACGATTTTACCCGGTATTTTTCGATGTATTCACCGTTTTCATCTACCAAATGTACGCCGGGGATTTCTTTTTCTTCCAGGAAAATTTTCATTTCGATTAGGTCTGTTTTTCGCAAAACAACAAAAATTTCAAGGTGGCTGGCAAACTGCTCTTTTATGCGGGTAAGGTATTTCAGGTGTTCCTGGCAAACAACCATTTCGGTATCGGCAAAAATCAGGTATTTGAATTTCTGCTCTTCGGCGCCGGGCGTATTATCCGAGCAAACACGATGGCCGTAAGTGTCTTTCAGGCAAATCACCGGCGCTTTGCTACCGGGTTTCAGGTGTTCCAGTTTGCCCTTAACTTTTTTTGCCATTTCCCGGAGGTATTTGTTTTGGTGTTGCTGTAATGCAGGCAATCCAACCATGCTTAAAACATCGTTGCGCGAGAAATCACCCGAGAAAAAAGCGTCGTGCAGCAGTTTCAGTATGACAAGGCCGGCTGTTGTTCCCTTCAGGTTGTATTTTTCTTTCACCAGTGTATTCATAAAAACGATGTCGTGCTTCATAATTGCCTGCCTGACAACATTTCCCCGGGTGGTTCGTGCCTCAAATCCGAGCTGATTGGAAAAAACTTTGTCGAATAGTTCAATAAAAGCCGGATCGTTCCATCGGGCTATTTCAGGCCCCGTAAATACAGGAGAAACCTTTGCCGGTTCCAGCCTGAAGGCATCGGTTTCTACCGATTTTATTTTTAACTTTTTGTGCCACACAAAGGCAGGGTCCGAAACATCGCCAAATTGTTTTTCAATGTTCACGAGAATGGTGTCGAAAATGGTTTTCGACTGATTGAAGTAAAGCTGGTCGAAAAACCTGTCGGTGAGCTGGTTCAGTTGGGTGTCGAAAGCTGAAATATGGTCGTTCAGATGATTCCCGTCCGGGGTGGTAAACCAGAATTCAACCGGATTGAAATACGGATTTTTGCGGTCGGCGAACGATTTTTCGCGATAGGGGGGCAGCATCAGTTGAATGTGCTCGCCGGAACCAATGAACAACATGCCGCGGTAAATACCAAAATCGGTGAAAACGAATGTGGTTTCTTCTATTTCAATTTCGGTGAAAAAGCGGCCTTCATTATCGAACTCAATGGTAAAAACCGGTACGCTGTTTTGTGTAACGGGGTCGGAATGCCGAAAAAAGGTAAGTTTTTTCCCGGCATAGGCTTCGTGCCGGCCTTCAATTTTGGCAGCCTGGGCCGTCAGGGAAATTATCAACAGGAAAAGAATAAAAAAAGCGCGTCTGCTCATTTCTTGTTTATTTTTCGCCGGAAATTTTAAACTCGTTCATGTTGAGCCCGGCAGGCAAAAACATGCTGGCATCGCCGCCGTGGAAAACAATGTCGCGAATGATGGTAGCGTTAATCGGAGTATGCTCGGGCAACGTAAGCAGAAACACTGTTTCAATTTCGGGATGCATTTTTTTATTCACCTGCGCAATGGCCCGTTCGTATTCAAAATCGGCAGAAGTCCGTAAACCCCTTAAAATGTAACGGGCGCCAACTTCTTTACAAAAATCTACAGTCAGACCTTCGTACACGCGTACCTCCACTTTTTTATCATTTTCAAAAACCTGATTTATCCATTTCAGCCGTTTTTCAAGCGGGAAAAACGATTTTTTGTTGGCATTGAACCCAATCATCACAACAATTTTGTCGAACATGGGAATGGCACGCCGCAGAATGGATTCGTGGCCGATAGTAAACGGATCGAACGACCCTGGAAATATGGCTATCTTCATGGTAGTAGATTATTTGGTTATATAAGGAGTGCTTTTTTCATAAAGTATGTCCGGATCAAAATCCGCTTCATTATCCCATTGAATGGTGTCAAAACTTTTTTTTACAGTATTAAAAAGTCTAACATCTTTCAACTCTTTAAATATTTCAAGATTCAAATAGGGTTTCATGTCGAGTTTTCTTGTTTCACCATTACTGAAAACCAACAATAGGGTATATTCAGTTGAAGGTTTTACCTCCTTTAATTCAATTTTCATGTAGTACATTCTAATGATAATTCCAAAAAACATTGAAATAGTTGGCATAATTTTTCGTTTTGTCAATATTTTATTCTTTGCTAATATACTATATCATTTAATCATGTCAGAAAAAAACGTCTGCCCAAATCAGTTTATTGCTTTGGCCCTGTTGGCGTTTACAAACAGAATATTTCCCAACTTTTCAAAACCCTCGGTAAAATTCTCTGTGTTTTTAAGCATTTCCGATGTAAACCCAACCAGAGTGAGATCGGCATCTTCCGAATATTTGGAAATAACCTTTTGGCGATTTCCTTCTTCAAATGAAATCATGGTAATGTTCGACGGGCTTATGGGCAAACGTCCGGCTTTTATCAGTTCAAGCAGTTGTTTGCGTTTTTCTTCCATCGACTTCAAGGGGTAAAGGGCAAAAATTTTTATTTTTCCTTTTTTCCAGTCGGGGTGGCCTAAAATAATGTAGCCCAGCAAAATCATCAGGTTGGCGTTGCGGTAATCGTCGGGCCTTATCCAGATGTGTAATTCCCTTTTGTATCCAAAACTTTTATAGGAAGTATTGAGGATGCAAATATCGAAGCCCGTTGATTCCACAATTTTGTAATTGGCGGTAATTTCATTCAGATTTTCCGGATTGGTTCTCGAAAACTCGAACAGAATGAGGTTATTGCCTTTTCCAGAAATGCCTGAAAGCTGCACAACCTGCGCAATGGCAGATGTATAGGAGGGTGAAATAATGGTATCGAGGTAAACCCTGTTTTTGCTGCCGTGTGAAAGCTGGATCAGCCGATCGAGCGCTACTTTCGATTCTTCGGTGTTTTTGGAATTCAGATAGCCTTTTATGAAGTGAATATAGGTTCCAAAACCATATTTATATGAAATCCAGCGCATAATATCGAATGCCGATCGCCGGTTGAAGGTATCGTGCGAAATACATACTCCAAACGGTCTCCAGCTTTTCTGCTGGTCTTCGCTTTCTGCCCGTTGCAGAAAAATTTGCAATTGCCTGCTCAGCTGGAAAATTACACCTCTGAAAAGTTTGTTCAGCCCCTGGTTCTCTTCGTTGCCAAGCATCACTATATAATAAATTATGCCCATAATAACCAATGAAACTGCAGCATAAGGCGCATTCATTTTAAACATGAGCCAGAATGAGAACAACGCTCCGATGAGTGATATGTACCAGTTCGATTTGAAAGTGGGGCGATAGGCCGGGTCGGCGGCAAAATGTTCCAAAAATGAGATGAGGCATATAACGCCGTAAGTAACCATAAAAAACATGGAAATGATTTGGGCAACAAAGTTCACATCGCCAACAGCAACAAAAACAAAGGCTATAATAACGGTTATCAGCGAGGCGTTTACCGGCTCGTTGTCCTGTTTCTTTCCACGGGCAAACCAGCGGTTAATGGTTTTTTGCGGGAAAATATCATCGAAGCCTATGGCCTGCAATGTACGCGGGGCCACCATAATTGAACCCAGTGCCGAACTGAGCGAGGCCGCTGCCAGTCCGATGGGTACAATGGGCCCCCAAAGGGCAATTCTTCGCATGATGAGCTGGTCGCTCACCAGATCCTCGGGAGAAGCCGATACAGTGAATTTCCAGGCTACGGCAATGTAAACCAACATGCCTGCAAAAGTGGCCCAAAGTGTTCCGCGCGGAATCGATCGCTTTGGGTCTTTCAAATCGCCCGAGAGCCCCAGACCGGCGGCAAGACCTGTGAAAGCCGGAAATACAATGGTGAATACATAAAAGAAGTTTTCCGGATTTTCCACATGTGCATGAAGGTTCACTTCCTGTGGTTTTATGGGAGAATCGCCCAAAAAGAAAAACAAAATGGAAGTAAAAAGGATGACCACTACCACATACAGCGCCTTCATTCCCAGGTTGGCTCCTTTGGTCAGAATAAGCACCGAAAGCAGCATCATGGTGGGGATGGAAATCCAGCGGCGATCGGCAATGTGAAACCCATACCGCTGGTTAATCCAGTCGAGCAGCGGTTCAAAGGCCTCTCCAAAGGCAATAATGTAAAAAGCCACACTGATGGCTTGCGACAGGTAAAGCGCAATGCCAATGGCGCCACCAATGTTTAAGCCAAACGACCGGCTGATGATGTAATACGCGCCGCCTCCCTGAACACGCTGATTGGTGGCAATTTCGGCAACGGCAAATGCTGTGGGAATGGTAACCACATGTCCCAGCACAACAATTCCAATTACTCCGATAAAACCTACCTGCCCCAAAGCCCAGCCAAAGCGAAGAAAAAGAATTGCACCAAGAATGGTGGACAGTGCCGTAAAGAATACCGGCAGAGTTCCAAATTTTGCATTCGTATTAACCAGCGATTTCCCCATACCTAATTTTTCGAGGGTTAAAAATTGGGTTAATTCTGTAAAAATGCAAATGCATTGCTCATATTCTGCCTTAAATTTCAATTTTTTTCGGCGATGTTGACGTAAATCCTTTATTTTGTGCTTCAAACTTCAAAAAGAAAAACATTTGAACGAACTGCTGAAAAAAAGTTTATGGGCTGTTGCTTTTTCGCTTGTCATACTGGCCTGGGTTTTCGGTTTGTTTATCGACTTAACCGGCGACTCGGGTTTGCATGCAGCCATTTCGCGGCAAATGGTGGAGTCGGGCGACTGGCTGAACCTGAAAATCAACGGCGAACCTTATGACCAGAAACCACATCTGTTTTTCTGGCTGGCGGGTTTGGGTATTCAGTTGTTTGGAAACTCAAACTGGGCCTTTAAGTTGTTCCCGTTTCTTGTTGGTGTTAGTGGCATCTATTTTACGTACCGGCTGGGAAAGCTCATTTACTCCGAATTGTCGGGAAAACTGGCAGCGCTGCTTGCAGGCACCTCCCAAATGTTTTTTCTCTATTTTTTCGATATCCATACCGACACGGTGTTGCAGGCAACCGTAACACTGGCCATTTGGCAACTGGCCGAATATTTGGAAAACAAAAAACCGGTTTATTTCATTTTCGGGTTTGTGGGAATTGGCCTGGCTATGCTTACCAAAGGACCGGTAGGAGCGGTTTTGCCTTTCTTTTTTGTGCTGTTTTATTTGTTGCTGAAAAAAGATTTCAGGCAACTTTTTCATCCCAAATGGATTTTGGGAATTCTGTTGGTTCTTCTCATAATTTCCCCAACACTTTACCATTTGTGGGAAAGTTTTGGCGCCGAAGGGTTTCACTTCTATTTCATCGGAAATAATTTTGGACGGATAACCGGCGAAGTGGCCGGATCCAGCACCGATCCGTTTTTTTATTTGTACAACCAGCTCTGGGCATTTGCGCCCTGGACCATTGTTTTTATTACCGCCCTGGGAGGCGAAATCATCACCTGGTTTTATGCACCGAAGCCCCGCAAAATGGGGATTTCCATTTTCGGTAGCGTGCTGGTTCTGTTTGTGGTGTACAGCATTGCCCGCGGAAAAGCACCAAACTACATGATGATGTTTATTCCCCTGCTGGCAGTTTTGGCAGGTAACCGGATGAAATATTTTGTGCTTTGGCCAACCATTATGACCAGAAAACTCATTTTTGCCCAGCGCCTTATCATCCTGCTTGTATTACTTGCTATTCCAGCTTCTTACTATCTGTTTCCGGGAAATCATTTTTTGCTGCCCCTGTCTCTTCTGATAAGTGCAACAACACTCATTGTATGTTTCAGGGGAATTGAATTGCACCGGTGGAACCGGTTGATTTTTGCAACCCTGGTTTCACTGGCTTTTATCAATCTTTATCTTAATGCTTCGGTTATTCCAAACATGTTTCAATACCAGGGACATTCGCAGACGCTTGAAATTTTTGAAAGCTGCCAAACCAACGAAAAACAGCTTTTCAACTTTGGTTTGGAGGAATACGAGTTGTTTTTTAATGCCGAAAAACAGGTGCAGAATGTAGTTTCCTGGGAAGAACTTTACGATGTTGTGAACCACCCGGGCGCCTGGGTTTATACCAATGAGGACAGGCTCAGAAAAATCTGGTACCTGCAGTTGCCAATCGATACCATTTATGAAATAAACCAGCGTGGAATGAACAGGATTTCGCCTGAATTTATTCACCCAAAAACAAGGGAAAAATCGCTTTCCGGTAATTATTTACTGAAAATGAAAAGTATTGAGGACGAGGTTTTTACTCAAGGCCGAGAGTCGGGGCAGGTTCTTGCCAGGCAAAAACTGGGATTTGAGGCTCCGATGTTCCACTGGCTCTCCATAGAGCAGGGAATCTATTTTATTAACATCGGTCGCGATGATGTTTACAGTCCGCCCGCTATAATTCAACTGGACAAAACAGCACAGGCAAGCCGGTTTACTTTGGAAATAAAACTGGAATACAGGGCCTGGTCAGCTTTTGATGAAAAGGAGGTGGTTTTGGTGGTTTCGGTTGAAAACCAGCAGGAGGTTTTAGCCTACCGGGTTTTTCCACTTGCCTGGAGCCGGGAGGATGAAACCTGGAAAACCGATCGTTTTGAAGACCGGTTTACGATGGAACTGCCTCAAAATGCACAATTGAAAGCGTACATCTTGAACAAAAACCGAAACCGGCTTGCTTTGAAACAGATGGAAATCACGTTAACCGGAAATGAACCGGACTAATTACGTTCCAGGGGAAAATTGTTGAACAGCCCTAAGCCATCCGGTTTTTCGATGAAGACATTTGCATCGGCAGGCTTTAGCAGAATATCATCTACCGAAACATAATGTCTTCGGATGCTCAACTTAATCTGGTATTCCGGTTGCAAATCAATCATTTCACTTACCCTTATCCATTGCTGATAAATATCGTTCACACTGCGGGTGTTGAGTCGCTTACTGAAAATTCTTTTTCCGTTTTTATCTGCAATTTCCAGAGTAGCTTGTGGCATGTTGTACCGGCGGGGATTTACATACAACCAAAACGAAAGTTCATATTTTCCCGGCAAAAAGTCGAGCGGAAGAGTTTCATTTAAAAGTTCGGTTTCCCCCTTTTTTATATAAAATGCACCTTCGCCGCTAAACGCAAGCTGTTCTTTCTGGTCGTCGAAATCAATATAAATTACCGAATTGATTTCTGTGTCGGTAGATATATTTCGGTATTGATTTAGGTTTGGAATGACAGATTCTACCTTTTTTCGCCAGCTTTCATGGCTTTCATGAAAAACATCCAAAGGAAGTTTTGAAAGGATAGTTTCTTCATCTTGCCAAAATACTTCTGCTTTGGAGTACAGCCAACGTTCCTGTTCATTCATTTTCTCTTTTGAACTGACCAGCAAAAGTGGTTTTTCATTCATGTCATCCAGCCTCGTTTTTTTGATGGCCGGATGTGCCAGCATTTGAATACTGCTGAGTGCATGGGTATAAGATAAACGGGGAGAAAAACTTTGAACCAGCGGCAACCCGGTGTGGTGGGCGCATTGCATGGCATATCCAAAAGCCTCCATGCCGTTTTTGAACAACAGCTTGTCGCCGCAGGTGCTGGAAAACGGCAGAAACATGATGGCCTGAAATTCATCCGGATTCACCGCGGCTTCGCTAAACCGGGCCATGTATTTTTCACTTGAAGTCTCCAGTCTGTTGTTCGTATTGAAAATCCGGTTGGTGCCCTGACGGGTGTTCAATGCGGCATCCATTGCTCCGTGAAAAAGTGTAAAAAAGAGGATAAGAAATGCAAGCAGCGGTAATTTTTTATGTTTCAAAAAACGGTAGAGCCGGTAAACGAACCAGGCTGTGTAAATGGTAAATATGTAATAAAAAATGAAGGCAAACCTTCCCAGCGCCCTGAACTGTTTTACGGGTGGGATAATTTCCAGCAGAAATTCAAAACCGTATTTAAACGGAATGCACATGGAAAAAAGCAGAATCAGGATGGATGCATAAAAATAAACATTCATATTTTTTGAGGGTTGGTAATTTCTAAACCCTCCTTTTTTTTGTGAAAACAGGTTGAACAAGACTGAAATAAACATTGAAATAGCCAGTAACGTGGCTGGTAAACCCACATAAGCCCTGCCTTCCCATTCAAATTTCATGTTAATCACATTTCCCAAAAGTACTTTAAACGTTGAGATAGGTGGAAGAAATACACTGTAAATATTGGCATGATACAAATCGAAGCCATACGGATTATCGGGCCGGTCGGAAACCCAGTCGGTGGCAGAAACAACACCTTTTACAACCAAAAGCGGTAAAATGGCCAGAAGGAATAAGCTGATTCCTTGTTTCCAATAGTTTTTCAGGTTTTTTTTGTGCATCCATAACTCCACAAACAAAACGCCCAGCAACAATATGGCATAAAACGAAGCGAAATAAGCGCTGGTAAATCCGCCAACCAAACCCCCGGCAACAAGCAGTAACGACCAAATCCATCGTTTTTTTCCTTCGCGCCACCGGATAAGAAAGTACCAGTACATGGGAATGAAAAAGGCATAAACCATTTCAAAGTGGCCTTGAATCCTTGAAAGCTGTGGAGAAAGAAACAGTAAAATTATGGCCACCAGTGCAGCATACCAGCGGGGCAAAGCAAATTTTCGTAAAATCAGGAATAAAAACGGAATGGCGAGAATTAATGAAAGAACCATTGTGAGGTTTAAAATAAAAACCCCGTACCCGGAGACCGGATAAATTTTTGTATCCACAAATTTTATAATCTGCACATAAAGCGGATGCGAATTAATGTATTGAAGGTGGTCGCCATAAGGATAATTGATACCGTCGTGCCGGATACCGTCGTCAAATTTCAGGTAATACGAAAAATTGAAATAGTTTTTCAGCCCATCTGCATGTTTTGAAAACAGTACACTGTCAGGCGTTTGAAATGCCGGTTTGAACAGGAAAAACAGAATCAGAACCGATATAACCAATGAAGATGTTATGGCTGTTAAATTTTTCATCACTCTCTTTATATTGCAATTAGTCAGTTGTAGTTACTTTTTTTGGTCGATAAAGATAGATATCTGTGCCTGATATTCAAAATCGTTCAAATAAACTTTCCGTTGATTTTTCCAATTTCTTCGTTACTTTTGGGGTCATCTCGAATGAGAAACCGTAAAACGAATTTTTTTAATGCCGATGATTTTATCTGTTGTGATTCCTGTTTATAACGAAGAAAACACCATCGATGCCATACTCGACCGTGTGCTGGCAGCGGAATTGCAATATGGTTTCGGAAAAGAAATTATTGTTGTGAACGACGCCTCAACTGATAATTCGGTGCAGGTGATTGAAGATTATATTGAAAATCATCCGGAAACCGGAATAAAACTTTTTCAGCAACCGCAAAATATGGGGAAAGGCGCCGCTCTGCACAGGGGAATTGCAGAGGCCACCGGCGATTGCATTATTGTTCAGGATGCCGATTTGGAATACGACCCGCGCGAATACAACCACCTGCTGAAACCCATTGCCGAGGGGAATGCCGATGTGGTTTACGGTTCGCGGTTTATGGGTGGTAACCCGCACCGCATTTTGTTTTTTTGGCACTCCATCGGAAATAAGTTTCTAACGTTCTTTTCGAACATGTTTACCGACTTGAACCTGACCGATATGGAAACCTGTTACAAACTGTTTCGTTCAGATATTATTAAAAGCCTTGATTTGAAGGAAAAACGGTTTGGTTTTGAGCCCGAAGTGACGGCAAAAGTGGCGCGGGTGTTGGGCATACGAATTTACGAGGTAGGAATATCCTATTACGGACGTACTTACGAAGAAGGGAAAAAAATTGGCTGGCGCGACGGTGTTTGGGCTTTTTGGTGCGTGTTAAAGTATAACTTGCTGGTTAGGAGAACTGTAAAAATTAACTGAGATGAAAAAATCATATAAAAACGGGATTCCGGGAATTGTATTTTTGATCCTTTCTTCCATAAATGGTTTCGGCCAGTCCGACACCGTAAAATATTTTTTTGAAGGCCATACGTACCAGTGGCACACAGCCGGCGATAAAGTGGATGATCGGCTGGAAAAATTCGATTTCTCGGAGTACGACGGCATCTGGCTTGGCGGCGATGTGTGTTCCGAGGCCTTGCTGGAATATTCCACTCTGGAATACATCGATAACCTTTTCGACCTGAAACACCCAAATACACACTGGGCCTTTGGAAACCACGATTCCAGAAACGGAAACTGGATTTGGTTTGAAGAACTATCAGGAAAGAAAACTTACTACACAAGTCATTACAAGGGAATTACCTATATGGTGCTGAATTCCACGCTAACGCCTTACCACTGTGAGCAACTGAACGACCAGTATCGCACCATTGTGAATCTGTGCGATACCATCCAGGAGTCTTCGCATTTAATTTTTCTGGTGCACCATTGCCTTTGGGAAAACGTGCCCGGGCTGCCTGTTCCCTATAAATACGCTCAGAGTAATTTGAGATATTTCAGTTTTACCTGCGACGACCTAAATGCCACCTTCCTGAACGACATTTACCCACGGTTAATTGAAGTAAAGAACCGGGGAGTTGAAGTGATTCTGATTATGGGCGACATGGGTTCGCAGCGCATAAACATTCTCAACCCCGATGGGATTCATTTTGTGGGAACCGGCCTGAACCGCAGCAAATATCAGGATCCCGAAGTGCGCGAAAACTCAGACCGCGACTGGTTTATCGAGTTCAAACATGTGCCGGAAACACGCTGGCTCGACTGGAAGTTCCACGATTTGGACTCCACGATGCAAGTTCGGGGACTTCAGTGAAAAATCAGTTTGCTGTTAAATACCGTTTGCCGGTCGATTTGAATACTCAGAAAATATATTCCCGGAGATAATTTTTTATGAAAAGTACATTCCACATTGGGCTCTGCCGTAGCCTGATAAACAATGGCACCGTGTATGTTGAAAAGTTTAACATCAAAGTTTGAAGTTACTTTACCTTCGATAAATACCGAAAAGCGATTAGTTGCCGGATTTGGATAAACCTTTATCTGCTCAATGGAGTCATTCAGCGGAGTGATGTATGAAATGGCTTTTGGTTCGCCATCTTTTGAAATTTTATAGAAAACGATATCCTGCTTGCCGATGGTGCCGTTGTCGGTATAGCCCGTAAAAGCACAGCCCGAGTCGGCAGTGCAAACCATCGCCATTCCGTAATCCGAACCTTCGCTGCCATAAGTATTCTGCCAGATAACCTCCCCGTCCAAATCGGTTTTTACAAGCAGATGGTCAGGCTTGTAATTTCCTGAATAACTGGCGCTGGTGCCAATTAGAAACAAATGCTGGTCTGTGCTGAGCCTGACCATTTCCCCGTATTCCCATTCCGGTCCGCCGTACGTTTTAAACCACAACTGGTTTCCGTCTTCGTCAATTTTCATCAGGAACATGTCGAAACTGCCGGCGCCTTCGCTCTGGGTCGAACCGCTCACATAGTAACCTCCGCCGGGCGCATGAATGATACATTTAGCCCAGTCGTGGCTGGTTCCACCGTACGTTTTCTGCCATATTTCCTGCCCCTGAGCATCGGTTTTAATCAAATATATTTCAGCATTCGGATTCAGGTAATCGGTGCTGGTGGGATTGTAAAACCCGCCTTTTGTGCCGGCAATAATAAATTCTCCTGCTTCGTTTTCAACCACGCTGAACCCATGGTCGATATATTGGTCCCCAAAGTGGTTTTCCCAAAGAATTTCCCCGTTTTTATCGGTTCTTACAATGTAAACATCGCCGAAGTTGTCAACCGTGCGGTTGAATCCAACCATGGCAAATCCGCCGTCGCGTGTTGAAATGAATTTATGCCCCAGGTCGTTTTTTTCGCCACCGTAGTATTTCTTCCATAACCGTTTCCCGTTGAAATTAAGTTTCGACAAAAGCATGTCGTTGTTGGGGTAGCCTCCGGTCCAGGTTTTTCCCAAAACAAAAATGCCGTCGTCGTCCACTATAATATCATTGCCTGTATCGCGGTGAATTTCACCATAAATAAACTCGTTTTTTAAACTGCCGTTTTCATTTAGTTGAAGCACGTAATAATCTGCCGGGCTTTTATGCGTTTTTCGGGTGGTACCCACAATGTAAAAATGATTTTTGTATTGTGTAATCGATCGGGCAATATCCTCTTCTGGTGTACCGTGAAAAAGCACATTCTGGGAAAAAAGTACCAAAGGCAGCAGCAAAGAAGTTATAAATATGGAAAAATATAGTTTTTTAAAGCTCATTTTTATAAAAGTTGTTTTACAAAACTAATAAGTTTCTTTTTGAATTGTTAAATTAGCGGCCAAATTTTGCAAGTGGATGTTTGATTCTTTAAAAAATACGTTAGCAATTTTGATTGTTGTTTTAATTGCGGTTGCATGTGCACCTGAAAGCAGGACTGCCGACGGCGGTTTTGAAAAGGTTTATTCGTGCAACGCTGAGAATCTGGAAAACAACGGTCGCAGCTTTTCCGAAAGCGACGGTAAATCACTCACCTTTGGCAACGTGGAAACCCGTACCTCAGAGGAAGCTTTTTCGGGAAACCATGCCTTGAAACTTACGCCTGAGGACCGGTTCGGCTTTACCACAGAATTCAGGGCCGGCGCCGATGAGTATGTTCAGGTAACTGCATGGCGTAAAAGCAGCAACAGCAGCGGAGTGATTGTAATCGACGGTGGTGAGGGATTTTACAACGCCGGTAAATTTGTGGTGGAAGAGGGCGAAAACGGATGGGAAAAAATCTTTCTCGAGGTATTTACGCCTCCCCATTTTCTGTTTGGAAAGGTAAAAGTTTATGTATGGAACAATAGCGGGGAGCCGGTGTATTTCGATGATATACAGATTGTGCACAGGCATACCAAAGATTATCCTGAATACGAACCTTTCAGCGCTCTCCACATTTATGCCGAAGAGCAGCATCTGAACTTTTTTAACCAGAAACGAATTGAAGCTTTTGCACAAGGGGTTCTGGTAAACGAAGATGCTGATTATTCCGGCATCGTCATTTTCGATGGCAACGATTTTTTAAACGGCGAATTCCGGCTGAAAGGCGACCTGATGGACCACATTCAGGGCGATAAGTGGTCGTTCAGAATAAAACTGAAAAAAGACTTCGCATGGAATAACGTACGTACTTTTTCCGTGCAGGATCCCATTACACGCAGTTTTTTACATGAATGGCTGGCACACCGGATTTTCGACCGCGAAGATGTACTTACCACACGGTACGGGTTTGTGCCTCTGGTGCTGAACAACCAGTCGAAGGGAATTTATGCCTGGGAAGAACATTTTGAAAAGCACCTGGTGGAAAGCCGCAACCGGCGCGAAGGTCCTATTGTGAGGTTCGACGAAACCCTGTTTTGGAACCGCAGCATGGAATTCAACAAAACTGAAAAGCTGTGGGATGTGGATTATTTTGGCGCCGCTAAAATTACCCCGTTCAAAGAAGGTTCAACCACTTCCGACTCCCTGAAAACCAGGCAGGCCGTGGAGGCTCAAAAATTGCTGCTGCAATACAAAAACTGGTCGATGCCGGTATCGGAGATTTTCGATATCGATATTCTGGCCAGGTATTACGCTTTGATGGATATTACACAGGCTTACCATGGTTTTACCTGGCACAACCAGCGGTTTTATTTCAACCCGGTTACCTGTCTGCTGGAGCCCATTGCATTCGACGGATTCATTGAAAACGGAGTTTACCGGCGCATTGAAGAACCGGTTATTTCACTACTCGACCCGGCGAAAATTGAAAGCTTTAGAAAGGAAGAACTTTTGCTTTATCAGGTTTTTACCGACAGCCTGTTTAATAAAAAATACCTGAATTACCTGAAAGCCTATTCCAATCCGGTTTATATTGAACAGATGATTGATGAATACAGTCACGAAAGTGATTCGCTTGAAAATCTGATACGGATGGAATTTCCGTATTACCGCTTCAGTTTTGATTTTATAAGGCAGCAGGCTGAATTAATCAAGGAAAATCTGGAAGACATTGCAGCAAATATTCCCAAATTGGGCAAAGCTTTCAGCGAGGTAAACCGTGAAAAGTTTAAAAAACAGTTTACTGCCGAAGCTAATCCCGAACTTACCCCGTTGATGGTTCATGCTTATTTCGATAAAAGCACAGGTAAAATGGAGATTTTAAACTACCATGGAAGTGAAATCTCGGTTTTTGGAGCCCTCATTTCAGACAATCTGCCGGTTAACTTTTCTCCGCGGGTTGAGGTAACTGCTTACGACGGACTGAATCCCGGAAAGGCTTCTGTTCAGGTACAGGGAGAACCTTACCGGCTGGTTTTTTCGGTGGGTGGACAAACCCTGGAAACCGATGTCAGCCACTGGCCGTTTTCCGATGATTTAAGCGCCAGACAGCGGCTGGTCAGGTCGGCCAACACCGGAGATTTGCCTTGGTCGGGCGATTCCGTTGTTTTTAGCGGTGAATATACCTTCGCATCCGATGTTTATATTCCTGCAAATAAAAAAGTTATTTTTCAGCCCGGCACAAAAATAAACCTAACCGGCGGAGCAGGTTTTTTCTCGTTTTCGGCATTCAGGTCGAACGGGGAGGAAGATGCCCTGGTGGAATTTTTCTCCAGCGACCGGACATCCCAGGGGGTACATGTGCTTCAGGCTGCCGAACGCTCAGTTTTGAGTTATACCCGGTTTTATCAGCTGGGCAGCATTGACCGCGGCGGCTGGCAAACACCGTCGGCAGTAACCTTTTATGAAGCCGATGTGGATTTTTATCGCTGCATGTTCGAATCGAACGTGAATTGCGACGATGCTCTGAATACTGTACGTTCCGATTTTGTGGCTGAAAATTGCCGGTTTGAAAATACCTTTGCCGATGCGTTCGATTCCGATTTTTGCACAGGCGAGGTTATCAATTGTACCTTTGTAAACATTGGAAACGACGCCATCGATTTTTCGGGCAGTGTGGTTACCATATCGGGTTGTGAAATGACGATGGTTGATGATAAGGCCATTTCGGGCGGTGAAAACTCAACCCTTTTTGTTGAAAACTGCATCATAGAAAAAGCTACGATAGGTGTGGCCTCGAAAGATTTATCGCATGTGGAGCTGAATAATATTGAAATGACCAATACCGTTTACGGGTTTGTGGTTTTCATTAAAAAACCCGAATACGGGCCGGCTACCATTACTGCACGTAATATAGAAATGAAAGACAATATGGTTCTTCATCAGATTGAAGAGGGTTCTAAACTCACTTTTGAGGGAACCGACATACATGGACGGGAAAAAGATTTAGCAACAAAATTATATCAGTAAAATTTGAAAAATGGATAAGTGGAACCTGTTTCAGCGGTTTTTAATAACCGAAAGCTCTCATATCTCGATTCGGGAGTTTCTAATTAATGCGCTCATTGTTTTAATTTTATCGTTTGCGCTTGAATGGACCTATTCGCGCTGCGCCAAAAGTCTGTCGGGCAGAAAAGCATTTGCAGCCAATTTCTTTTTGATTGCCTTTACCACCATGCTCATCATTTCCATTGTGAAATCGTCACTGGCCTTGTCGCTGGGTTTGGTAGGTGCGTTGTCCATTGTCCGGTTTCGTTCGGCCATAAAAGAGCCCGAGGAGCTGGCTTACCTGTTTTTTACAATTGGCATCGGCCTTGGTTTTGGCGCCGACCAGCGTGTGGTAACCATTGTGGGCGCCGCTGTTTTGCTGGCAGTTATCTGGGCACGGTATTTATCTTCGAAAAAAACGCGCAAACAAAATCTTTACCTTACGGTGAGCGGAACCGGTAAAGGTAAGCCTCAGCTGGAAAATATCGACGGGCTGGTGCAGGAAGCATTTAAAGCTTCCAAACTGGTGCGGTTCGATGAAACACCGGAACTGATTGAAGCCGGCTTCTGGATTGAAATCAACAAAGCCGCCGACTTGCAGCAGTTCAAAAACAAGTTGAACGAAATTAGTCCCGACACGCGCGTTTCGTTTGTCGATAACAATTCCTTTTAAAAAATGCAAGACTACACCCGGTTAGATACCTATCGCTACGAACGGAAATTTGTCGGGGAAAAAGTTCCGCGTTCGGTTGCTGAAACTTATGTCAGGCAAAACAGCGCTTTTTTCACACCCACGTTTCCGGCGAGGCAGGTAAACAATGTTTATTTCGATACGCCGGGAATGGACTGCTTTATGGATAACCTGTTCGGAGTGGGAGACCGCTGGAAAGTGCGCGTGCGATGGTATGGGGAGTTGTTTGGCGATATTTCTTCGCCGGTGCTGGAATTCAAGATAAAAAAAGGGTTTACAGGAACCAAAAAATCGTATGAACTGCCTCCTTTTCAAATTCTGGCGGAAGGTTTTGACGGCAGCGTCTGGAAACAACTATTTTTGACGGCAGATTTACCCGATGAAGTGAGGGAAAGGCTTGCCGGACTGCAGCCGGTTTTGCTGAACGCTTATCAGCGAAGCTATTTTGAATCGGCGAATAAGAAGTTCAGGGTTACGGTTGACGATAAAATGAAATATTACAACCTGCGTCAAACCTGGAATTATTTTTTGCATGTGCATCGCGAAGAGCTGAAATCGGTCATCGAGTTGAAGTACGATCATAACTGGCAGGAAGAAGCCGATATAATTACCAATCAGCTTCCGTTTCGTTTAGATAAAAATTCAAAATATGTTGTGGGAACAAGTCATTTCCGCAGTGAAATAGCTCATTAAACCTATGCAATGGACATTTACAAGGAAAAAAAGCAACAACTGAAAGCTTATTTTAACAAGGTAGCGCCTACACGCATTAAATACCGCAAAAGCAAAAGGTATTACTGGGACAGCATTACCGACTATGTGAATTTTTTTGTGCACGATGAATCGTCGGTGCTGGAGGTAGGTTGCGGAACCGGTGAGCTATTGGCAAAAATAAAAGGAAAGGAAAAAACAGGCATCGATTTCAGCGAGAAGATGATTGAAGAAGCCCAAAATCAATTTCCCAACATTGAGTTTGTTTGCTGTCCGGCAGAAGATATCCAACTGGATAAAAAGTTCGATGTCATTATTCTTTCCAATCTGATTGGGCATTTGACAGATATTCAGCAGGTTTTTGAAGAGCTGCACAAGGTTTGCCACAACGAAACCAAAGTTATAGTTACCTATTACAATATTTTCTGGGAACCGTTTATAAAATTTGCCGAGTTTGTGGGAATCAAGAAAAAAGGGCCTAAGCAAAGCTGGATTTCGCGGAAAGATTTGGCCAACCTGTTGTATCTGGCTGGTTTTGAGACATACAAGCAAAACGCTTCCATGCTGTTTCCGTTTTATGTGCCACTGCTTTCGCCGTTTCTGAACAAGTTTTTGTCGAGGTTACCGGTGTTTAACTGGTTTGCATTGAATCATTACACGTTTGCGTTGCCCATTGTCCCTGTGAATGAAGAGGAAGCTGCAAAAAAATATTCCACTTCCGTGTTAATCCCGGCGCGTAACGAAAGCGGCAACATCGAGAATGCCATTTTGCGCATGCCCGATTTTGGCAAACACATTGAAATTATTTTTGTGGAAGGAAATTCCACCGACGATACCTGGGCAAAAATTCAGGAAATACAGCAGAAGTACAAGGAAACGCATGACATAAAAATTCTTCAGCAACCCGTTAAGGGGAAAGGCGATGCGGTACGTGCCGGTTATGCCATTGCAACCTGCGATATTCTGATGATTCTGGACGCCGATTTAACCGTGCCGCCAGAGCAGTTGCCTAAATTTTACAATGCCATTGCCACAAACAAAGGCGGTTTCATTAATGGTACCCGGCTTATTTACCCTATGGAAAAAAATGCCATGCGGTTTTTAAACACGCTGGGCAACAAGTTTTTCAGCATGGCATTTAGCTGGCTGCTGGAACAACCCATAAAAGACACGCTATGCGGCACAAAGGTAATGTTCCACAAAGATTACCTGAAACTGGTGGCCAACCGGCACTATTTCGGCAATTTCGATCCGTTTGGCGATTTCGATTTGCTGTTTGGGGCGTTCAAACTCAACCTGAAAATCATCGATATGCCCATCCGCTACCAGGAACGTGTGTATGGCGATACCAACATTTCGCGGTTTAAACACGGGCTGTTGTTGTTGAAAATGTGGTGGTTTGCGTTGTTTAAAGTCAAATTCAAATAAAGATTAAACGGCGTTTTTTGAACGTTTTCGGATAACCAGATCGTCGAAAAACCCAGGCTGTTTATCTTTGTTCCAAAGGTAAATTTTGAGTGTTTCTCCCTCCATCTCCGGAGTGGCTGTAAAGGTGATTCGTAAAAGTTGCCAGCCGTTTTCGTCGGTAATGGTGTGATCTGCCTGGGCCCGGTAGAACAGCCGTGCATCGGCCGAGGAAACCACCAGTCGCCCGCTGTTGTTGTCGGCTTTTCGCCAAACCTCCACTTCGTATTCTGTGCCAGGTTCGGGTTCAGTTAACAGGTATTCCAGGGCAAATTCAACCGATTCGTCCATTTTAACCGAATAGCTCCCCGAGCGGGCCTGCTCCCGTGACCGGGTATTGGCATTTGCGAATTTTTCACCGGTGGGTCCCCGAAAATACTGACGGTCTGTTGTTACATCCTCTGCATCACATTCAGCCAGTATGTTGGTGTTTGATTCTTTTTGCTCAACCTGCCGGTTGTATCTCAACGTATCGAGCAGATAAATGGCCTGCAGCCTGCCTTTGTAAATATTTTTCAGTGGAAAATCTTTTTCTGATATTTCAGCAGCTTCAGCTTCTCCGCGCGGCCCGCCAATGAGCATAATTCTGTTTCCATGTTTGTAAATCAAATCATCCACGTGCGTTTGTGCATTCCAGTTTTGAATGGATTTTTCAATGGAATTATAGAAATACACTTCGGGATAAAGCTCTTTTATCTTGTCAAGCATTCTGCGTTGGGTATATACATCCCCAAAGTTCAGTGCCGAAAATTTATTCAGCGAAACCGGATAGTAATAAATTTTTGTGTAGTCCGGGTAGTCGGCTTCAACCATGGCCTGGGTTGCGTCCAACTCTTCATTGGTAAGCCGGTAGCCTTCGTTAATGTATTTCATTTCAGGAGGGAGCTTCCATGCTAAAAACAGCACAAGTACAAGGAACAGGGAAGGCCATATAAATTTCTGCAAATGCGTGATTCTGATTTTTTCCAATACGATTTTCAGCACAAAATAAAAGGACACACCGGTTAACAGCAAAACAGGTATTAAGTAGTGATTGGAATGGTAATGTTTGGCAACCATTAAAATACCGCCTGCAGAAGATGCCACCAGTCCGGCCAGGATTTTAACCTCTAATGTAAACGGTTTTTTGGTTTTGTAGTTTCGGACCAGCAAATATGCGGCAACACATGCTCCGGCAATGAAAACGATGGCGAAAACGGGGTTGTTCAGCATAATTTTTAGTATGTTGGGGAAATAGGTGCTGGCATCAATCACTCCCTTCTCGCCGTGACCATAAATGCCCGAGTGGCTGATTAAATCCCTGAACCAGTAATACATTTGTTTGTATTCGGGAATGATGGGAATGGTGAACAAAACAAATGCAGGAATGAGGGATGCGAGGTAAACCATTTTCTTTTTTACCTCAGGAATTATGAATAACGGAAAAACAACGAGCGGCAAAAATGTGGCTTTCGTAGCTAGTCCGGCACCTGTGATGAAAGCAAAAGCAATCACCCATTTCCATGAATTCTTTTCTTTGTCGGTGTAAAAACAGAGAATTGCGATAATGTATATGCAGGTGATTAAAAACAGCAGCGGTTCGGGCGATATTTTGGTCCAGGCGTGGTCGAGGGTGTTGGCCGAAATGAAGGTGAAAGCTTGTAAAAGCAATGCAATCCAGACCGATCCGGTTTTTTTTACTGCCATCCATCCCAAAAAAAACAAACCGATAACGTTCAGAAAAAGCAAAACGTTTCTGATGCTGATAATAAACTTGTGGGGCGAAGTAAGTACATGTTCGGCAACGGGCTTTTTCCCGGGGTTTGAAAAACTGTGTTTCAGGAAAATGGTGGCGGCGCCAATTTGCATTACGGTTGTTCCCGGGTGATCGATGTATCCTACATTTTTCCCGTCGCACATGGCAGCGGAATTGAGCAGATATACATACTGCGGATCGTTGGCAAATTTTGCCAGGTGCATGTTCAGTCCTGCCCACAAAAAGAGGGCGGGGAGTAAAATGACAGAATATCGCAGGTACTTCATATCCATGGCAGATTTTATTTTTCTTCAAAAATCGGGAATTTTCCAACTTTCCACTTTTGCAGCCTGTACTGCAGCGAGGTTTTCAATACCCCGATTCCGTAAATACTGCTGTTTTTAAAATTGATGCTCGATGCATCGTCGAAATATTTGGTGGGGCAAGTGATTTCAGCAATGTCGTAACCGGCGTACCATATTTGGGCAAGCATCTGGTTGTCGAAAACAAAATTATCGGAATTGGCTTCGTAATTCACAGTTTCCAGTACTTCGCGCGAAAAAGCCCGGTAACCGGTGTGGTATTCCGACAGTTTGGCGTTCATCAGAATATTCTGAAAAAGGGTGAGCCCGCGGTTGGCAATGTACTTCACCAGCGGCATTCCGCCTTGCAGCGCTCCTTTGCCCAGAATGCGCGATCCCAGAACCACATGGTAAAGTCCGCTTGAAATGAGGTATGTCATGGAAGGAATAAGCTTGGGCGTATATTGATAATCGGGATGGAGCATCACTACAATGTCGGCGCCAATTTCCAGCGCTTTGTTGTAGCACGATTTCTGATTTCCGCCGTAACCTGTATTTTTTTCATGAACAATGATGTGTTTGATGCCCAGTTTTTTGCCCACTTCCACCGTGTCGTCCTTGCTCAGGTCGTCCACCAGAATTACATCGTCAACAATCGAAAAATCAATTTCATTATACGTTTTTTCAATTGTTTTGGAAGCATTGTATGCCGGAAGCACAACTACTACTTTTTTGCCGTTAATCATTCGTTTTGTTTTTTGTGGGGCAAAAATAGTAAGAAATTGGGAGAGGTAAAGGGTGATTGGATTGGAATTTTTTAAATTGGATTTTTGTGATTCACAAAGAACAGGTTTGTTTTTACGTTGGTATTTGCTAAACTTGCATCCAATATACCAATAAGAATAAATGAACTCAACCGGCTTAACAGAAACTGAAATCTGGGCTTCTTTCAAAAAAGGGGAGGAATGGGCCATTTCGTTTATTTATGCTGAACACGCTGAAAAATTATACCGTTACGGATTAAAATTTACTTCCGATATATCTTTTATAGAAGATGCGCTCCAGGATTTGTTTGCCGAACTCATTAAAAACCGGAAAAATATTGGTGACACCGACAATATTCTCTTTTACCTGTTGAAATCCTATAAACGAAAGCTGCTGCGTAAAATGCAAACCGAAAAAAGGTTTATGAGCGATGAAGAGTTGCAGGAATACCAATTTGAAGTCACCTGGTCTGTTGAACACGAATTAATTCTGGAAGAGGTTTCGGAGCAGAAATCGAAAATGTTACTGATGGCGCTAAACGAACTCACCCCCCGACAAAAGGAAGCCATTTACCTTCGGTTTACCAGGGAATTGGATTACAATGAGGTGGCCGGCTTGATGGACATCAGTGTGGAAGCCTGCCGCAACCTCATTTGCAAAGCCATTTCAATCTTAAAAAAATGGATTGAAGAAAAAGGAGGTGGCCCGGCTGTGTTTTTTGCTTTGATTTTTAAGTAAAAAAATAGTTGGTACAACCACCCCGCCACTGCAGGCCGTGGCAATCCTTCCTTTTTACCCCTTTCGGCATCAGCCACCACAAATTCCCTGCACTTCTGCCAAATTTCCCCCGCCAGCTGGCGGAGGAAAAGGAAGCGGAATCTCAATTTTTGGAGGGGAAATTGGTGCTAAATCATATTTTTTCTGCCAACAATTTTAATAATGCAAAACATTAAAGCAGCACGAATTTCTCCTCCTGGTCAATTTCCTGCGTTTTGACCAGGAGGAGTACTCTGCCTTTGGCGAAGGGAGGTGGTTCTATTCTCTAAATGGCAGGTGCAATTATTCCAATGTTCAGGGGGATTTCAGGGGGATTTCGAAATAGAATTTTCAATTTTAATCAATCTTGAAACAATCAAAACTTCTCAAATTTATTTATTCGTTTTAGATATTTCCGGTATTGAATCCCCCTTGTGTTCCCCCTTTGAAATTAAAAACACTGCTTCTATACGACTTATGCGTTCAAAGGGGGACAAGCTCCGAACAACTTCCCTGCTTAACATCGGAGCAGTCCCTCGTCCCCCTTGATTGCCGAATAATTTTTGGAACCCCAAACATCAATATCAAAGGGGGTTAGGGGGATTGATGGCACTGAAAAAAATAAAATTTGTTTGCTTATGAGCTTACCTTATTTCCAATCCCTAACCTCAGTAACAAGCAGACCCCCAATGACTCATACCTAATTACCTTATTTTTTATCTTATTAATAGGGAAGTTGCTACAAATATTTCGCGGCGCTGCCGCTTTATTTTTGTTGTTACGATATTGGTTTAAAGATTTTTTTCAAAATAACTCAAATTTTTTGATGATGTTTTCCTCCCTCATGTCTTTATAGGGTATAAGCATGACATTTATGAATTACGAAAAATATATAAAATATTCCACCGAAGAATTCATCCTCGATGACGACTTCATGAAATGGGTACTGCACCCGACTCTGGAAACCGACCGGTTCTGGAACGATTTCCTGAAAGATCACCCCGAAAAAAAGCAGCAGGTAAAAGAGGCAGTTTTTATGATTAAAGCCATCCGGGCAGTTGAGCCGGCTGTTTCAGGACAGCGGCTTGATCAGGTTTGCAAAAATGCACAACCTTCTTCAACGCCTGTCCGCAAAATTGGATGGATGATGGCTAAAATTGCTGCCGTATTCCTTCTACTGGTTTCTATTGGAGGTGTTTGGTATTATTTACAAACCGACAGGGAATCCTTCCCTATGGAGTTGGCAACTGCAGAACAACAGGAAAAAGGAAGGGTTATTTTACCCGATGGCACGGTAAACGAGTTTGAAACCGAAAAAACCCAAATCCGGCAAACGGCTTCCGGAGAACTGACAATTAACAGCGATACCGTTTCATTAGGGGATATTCCGGTAAAGGCTGAAAAACAGGCCATGGCCCAGGTGATTATTCCTTACGGGAAACGTTCGGAAATTACCCTGGCCGACGGAACCAGAATCTGGCTTAACGCCGGCAGCCAGCTTTCTTACCCGGTAAAATTCAAAGGAAATACAAGAGAAGTTTATTTGGCGGGCGAAGCTTTTTTTGAAGTGGAATCCGATCCGGCAAAACCGTTTCATGTGATTACCGGCGATATGAAAATCCAGGTAACCGGCACAAAGTTTAATGTAACATCGTATTCCAGCGACCAAACTACGCAGGCGGTGTTGCTTTCCGGGAAAATTGATGCGGCCAGAAACAAACGGTTTGCCCGCCCTGTGGAACTGGAACCCGGCGAACGGATTGTCTATAACAGGCTGGAAGATAATATGGAGAAAGACCTTGTGGATGTGGAACTCTATGCTTCCTGGGTAAACGGGTACCTGAGATTTGACAACGAACCGGTGGAAAACATCTTTAAAAAACTGGAACGGTATTACAACAAAAATATTTTAACAGAGAAGCTCTCCGGCCAACCTAAGTTCACTGGAAAACTCGATTTGGCCGACGACCTGGAGAAGGTGCTGAAAAATATCGGTTTTTCAGCCTCCTTTTCCGTGGACTGCGAAAACGATGTGTATCTAATCAGACCGTAAAACTCAAAAACGAATTGCCTATGACTTAGAACGAAACAAACGACCTGAAAAAATAAAAAACCGGGATGTGCGACCAACAGACCCCGGTTTCAAGCGAATTCTTATTTAGTAATAAAAATCAAAACAAAATTATGAATTATTATGAAGAAAAAGGAGATTTTCTGAAATATCTCCGTAAAACAATGCGAATTATGCGGTTAAGTCTGTTTTTGATAGTTATAAGCACAGCAATGGCATTCAGTGCCAACTCCTATTCGCAAAACACAAAACTTTCGCTGGACCTGAACAAAGCCACGGTTAAAGAGGTGTTAAAAGCCATTGAGGATCAAAGCGAATATCTTTTCTTTTACCAGAAAAAGCATGTGGACTTAAACCGGCAGGTAACCCTCCATGTCACCGAACAGGAGGTGGAAACCATCCTGAACCAGCTTTTTGCCGGAACCGATAATATTTACGTGATAAACGACCGGCAGATTGTAATTGGAGTAGCTCCAAGAAGAGAGTTGGAAAAACAGGCGGTCAGGCTCAATGTGAATATGAAACCGGTAATCGATCAACCCCAGCAAAAAGAAATTACCGGGAAAGTAACCGACACCGACAGGCTTCCTTTACCGGGAGTTTCGGTAATTGTTAAGGGAACAACCATTGGAACAGTAACCAATGCTGATGGGGAGTTTTCGTTGAATATTCCACTAAATGCTGAA
>Ga0334892_1000656_pt1 | contig 38222 bp, 56 predicted proteins | sample GraSluR3_MG_4_FD_207213 | JGI IMG/M metagenome (GOLD analysis project Ga0334892, IMG submission 207213) | Sludge microbial communities from methane-producing bioreactor in Wageningen University, Netherlands - Granular Sludge_15_04-R3 | ecosystem: Engineered > Bioreactor > Anaerobic >...
TTATATAAAGGAGGCTCAAAATGACTAATATCGAGGAAATGGAAAATGATAGAGATAAATATTTAAAAAGTACAAATCCAAATATATATATTTATGTTGATGATTTTACAGAACATTGTATCAACTCCCTCAAAGACCTTCACGAGGAAAACTGTAAGTTGTGGAAGGAAATAAAAAATTTGTAGAAAGGAGATGATTAATTATGGGATGGATGGCTGATGCAACGGTAGATGGTCAAATGTGTTGTCATTGTGGAATATTTTTTGAAGAACCTCATGGCTACCCAGTGCTATGTAAGGATTGTTATAATAGTGAAACCGAAGAAGAAAGGTGTGGCATTCAAAGAGCTTGGCTACCAGAAATGGAAGAAGGTTATCGGAAAAAGAAAAAAGGAGAGAAAATAAAATGAGAACAATAGACGCTGTTGACCATTCTAGGCTTTCATCTTGGTTACGATGTCCTCAACATCATGAATACCGACATGTTGAACATTTAGCTCCTAAAAAAACAGCAGCACCTTTAAGTTTTGGTAAGGCGATGCATTCAGCATTAGAATCTTATCACATTTCTAAAGATATTATAAAAGCTAAACATATTTTTAAAACAGATTATAAAAATACTACTCATGACACTAGAAGAACTGTAGAAAAAGGAATTCTTTTATTAGAAGAATATGATAAGAAATATAAAAATGAGACTCTTATTTGGCGACATACCGAGACTCCTTTTAGTATCGTTTTGCCTAACGATGTTATTTTATCAGGAAGAGCTGATGGTATAGTAGAAGATATGGGTTATATTTATGTTTTCGAAACAAAAACTACTTCTCAGCTTGGAGCATCTTTTATGGATAAGTTTAGGTATGAGTTTCAAATAGATATATATTGTATAGCTTGTAGAGAGCTTGTAGGAGCTTGTAATGGTGCTTATATAGATGCTATTAGAGTTAGAGAAAATAAAGTAGGAAGAGATGATCTTTTTAGAGGTCTTGTAGGAAGGACAGATAAGGAATTAGATTTAGCTATAGAACAAATAGTCTTAATAACAGAGGAAATGAAACGAGGTGTAGTTTATAAAAATAAGTCTTCTTGTTTTAAATTTAATAGTAGTTGTGAATATTTGCCTTTATGTTCTACTATAAACAATAATAAGTTAAAAGAATTAGACTATAAAAAAGTTAAATGGAATTCTTTATTAGGACAAGAGGAGGAATTATAATGCCTAAAATAATTTGTTCTTTATGTGGTAAGACTTATTATGGTTGGGCTCTTTTGTATAAAAAATGTTACTGCGATATGTGTGGAACGCTATTAAAAATAAAAGGAAAGGAGGAAATAAAATGAGAGATTACGATACTTGGTTTTATAACTTAGACTTTGATATTCAATTAGATATTCTTGATGAGTATGAAGTAAATTGTTTTGAAGATTTAACTAGCACACAGCAACAAGAAGTTTATAGAAATTATAAAGAAAAAGGAGAGTAAAAAATGCCTAACACAAAAGACCTAACTTTTGATACTGTTAAAGTTTTAGTCTGGGGACCTTACATGACAGGTAAAACAACTTTTGCAGGAACAGCACCTAAACCTTTCTTTTTTGACCTAGATAAAAAGATGCTTCCGCTAGCAGGAAAAGAAATAGAATACGAAACTTTTGTAGGTAATAATGCTTGGAATTCTCTTCTAAAAAAATTAAAAGAGGTAAGTGAAAGAGAAGACATAGAAACTATTGTTATAGATAGTCTGAGTTCGTTACAAGATTTGTTAATGGGAAATATCCAACGAATAAATAATTCGTTAGATAGGCCTCCTCAAATACAAGAATATGGACAGTTTATGGTTTTAATGAGGCAATTTTTATCTGACCTAACTAGTATTCCCAAACATATTATTGTAACAGCTCATGAACAAATGATACAAGATGAAACTACACAGGAAATATTTATAACACCTCTTATTTATGGTAAACAATTTCCGGGAAGAATTGGTATGTGGTTTGATGAGGTTTATCATATGGAAGTAGAGACTACTAGAGATGGAAAAACTACTTATAAAGTAAGGACACATCCTTATCGTAAGTATAAATGCGGTTCTAATTTGCAAGGTTTAGATGCTTTAGAAGAACCTGATTTTCAGGCAATTTTAAAGAAAGCAAAAGGCTATAGAAAACTAGAGGATTGAAAGAAAGGAGGAATAAAAAAGAATCCTCAAGTAAAATAAAAAATAAAAAATAAATAAAAAAGAAAGGATAAAGAAATATGAAACTTAATAACATTAATTTTGATAAGATTGAGAGTTTAGGAAAACCTGTACCTAAAGGAGAATATTTAACTAGAGTGTATTCACATAAGATAACTAAAAATAGAAATGGAGATCCAATGATAACATGGCAATTAGTAATTAGTGAAGGAGAACATAATGGTAGAATGTTATTTCAGCGATATAATATAACTGAAAAAGGATTACCTTATTTAAAATCTTTTTTGGAAAAATGTAAGTTTGATTGGGGTGCTAGTTTTGATCCTAATACAAACTGTAAGGATGTGTATGGCTGTGAAGTTATAGCTAAGGTAGATATTAGCACTTGGCAAGGGGAACCTCGTAACGAAATTACAGGATTTATTCCTGTATCTTAGAAATTTATGAAAGGAGATGCTGCCCTCAGTTTATTGGGGGCAGTTTTATTTAATTATGGGTATAGATAAAAATTTAGTAGAATACGCAGAAGATTATCCTTGTAAAAATAAAAAACGTGAAACAGATATAGCTGATAGTATGAGATATCATATTGAGGCACAACTTAATCAAGCACATAAAGAAAGGAGCAAAAAAGATATGAATTGTTTAGCTATATATGAAGTATATATTGTAGATTATGATGAGAAAAAGAAAGCTTATGTTATGTGGAAAAGAGATGTTACAGCTGATTCAACAGAACAAGCTGTTGCTCGAGCTGTAGCACAGTTTGTTACGGAAGGTCATGTTATAATAAATCAAAGAATTTATACTTTATTTAAATTGTATCTTTAAAGATTAGAAACAAAAAAGAAGGTCGGGACAGGGGTTCATTCCCTCTGGCATCCTCCATAATAACTAAAAGCCAGAAAGGGTTCTTACCCTGTCCTTATCTTAATATAAAGAAAGAAGGCATAATTTATGGACATGCCAAGTTTTTTAATAGGTTATACTTTAGGTATTGTGATAGCAATAACTGTAATGAAATTAGTGACAAATAGAGTATTAAAGATAGAACATAAAGTTAATATTTTATGGCAAATGCATTTTAGAGAGAAGGAGAAAACAGAATGAATAAAGAAGTAAAAATAGATGATATTAAAGTTGATCTTAGAATACGAAAAGAATTTGGTGATATAGATGGTCTTGCTACTTCAATAGCACATTATGGTTTATTACATCCTATAATAGTAGATAAAGATTTACACTTAATAGCTGGAGAAAGAAGACTTAAAGCTCATCAAAAATTAGGAAAAAAGACTATTGAAGTTAGGTTTAAAGAAGACTTATCTATTCAAGAAAAACTAGAAATAGAATTAGAGGAAAATATTCATAGAAAAAGTTTAACCTGGCAAGAGGAAGTGGATGCGTTAGCTCGCTTACACGATCTTAAACGCTCTATACATGGTTCACGAGTTCAAAAACGAGCACTTCCTACAGAAGGTGACCAAGGATGGGGAATTAAAGATACTGCAACTGCTCTAGATAAAAGTACAGGTGGTATTTCTATGGATATCGCTCTTGCAAAAGCTGTTAAAATGTTTCCTGTTTTAGCTAAAGAAAAAACAAAAGATGCTGCTCGCAAAAAATTTAGGAAGCTTCAAGAAAATCTTTTAAGAGAAGAGATGGCAAAAAGAAGAGGTAAAAGAATAGTACCTAATGTTATTCATGGAGATTGCGTAGCTGTTACTAAAAAAATGAAAGATGAAAGTTTTGATATGATACTTGCAGATTTTCCTTTTGGTATAGATGTGCAACAATCTCATGGACTTGGTAAAAGAGGAAAGGAAACTATAGATTACGATGACTCAGAATATGGTGCTCTTGAGTTGTTTAGGAAAGCTGTTCCAGAATTATATAGAGTACTAAAGAAAGATAGGCATGCTATCTTCTTTTTTGCCATGACAAATTATATGGAATTTAAAAAGATTCTAGAAAACGTAGGTTTTGTAGTAGAAAATGTTCCGTTAATTTGGAATAAAGAATCAGGTAGTAGTGCTGCTACAGGAGAAGTATTTACTTATGCTTATGAACCTATGTTCTGGTGTCGTAAAGGAAAAAGACTTCTTAACAATACTTATTGTAACGTTTTTACAGAGAAAAGAGTTCCTTCTAATAAAAAATATCATCCTAATGAAAAGCCACTTAGTTTACTTCGGTTACTTCTTGATGCTTGTACGTTCCCAGGAGAGTCTGTTTACGATCCCGTAGGAGGAAGTGGTTCTACTTTAGCAGCATGTATGGAAACAGATAGAGAATGTACAACATGTGAAAAAGATAAAAACTATTATGAAAGGATATTAGATAGAGTAGAAGAAATAAATAAAAATTTTAGTACCTCTTTAGAAGAGGAGGATACAAATGATTAAACCTTCAGGTCCTAAGGATGCAAAAATAGCTATTGTAGGAGAAGCTCCTTCGGCAGAAGATGATAGAATAGGTAGCCTTTTTTCTGATAATAATGGAAAACTATTAGATAGACTCTTAGGACTTGGAGGAATACAACGAGAGGATTGTTATATAACAGCAGTAACATTAGTTCGTCCTGTTAAAAATAATTTTGGGGAGCTTTATTATGATAAAGGAAAGAAACAACCTAGAGAGGCGTTGCTAGAAAGTTATAAAAGATTATATAAAGAATTAGAAGAAGTAAAACCTAATATTATAATTTTGTTAGGAGACGAGGCTCTTAAAGCTTTAACAGGGCAGACTTTAGTTTCTAAAAGAAGAGGTTCTGTTACATTAACTATGACTACTTCAGGGACATCATTTAAGGTTATGCCTACTATAGCTCCTGATAAAGTAATGAAAAATTGGGATTATTTTCCTCTTGTGATATGTGATTTAAAACGAGCTAAAGAAGAGTCTGCTTTTCCTGAAGTACGAAAAATTCCTAGAACTTATCAAGTTATAGAAAGTCTAGAGGAATTAAGTAAAATGGTAGACTCTTATATCAAAAGTGAGTATATAGCTTTCGATATAGAAACTAATAACAATCAAATAAGTTGTATAGGATTTAGTAATAATGCTAGTCATGCATTTACAATTCCTATTTGTTTGTATGATAAAAATTTCTGGCAAGTTGAAGAGGAAATGATAGTTTGGAAAGAAATAGAAAGACTTTTAACTTGTCCTGCTAAAAAGATAGCACAAAACGCTAATTTTGATATCTTTTTTATCAAAAAGCTTTTAAAAATAAAAGTTGAAAACTTTTGGTTAGACACAATGAATGCTTGGCATTGTGTCTATCCTGAACTTCCTAAAGGATTGGATACTATAACTAGTATTTTAACAGATCAACCTTATTATAAAGATACTATAACAACAGAATTTTATAAGTATAATTGTTTGGATGCTATGGTTACTTTAGAATGTGCTTTAAAAATAGAACAAGAGATGAAAGAATTTGGAGTACGAGATTTTTATCATCACCATGTTCATGTATTAGTGGATCCTCTTATTGATATGCAAATGAGAGGTGTGCTTATAGATAAGGAAAAAAGAGCACAAGCTGCTGAAAGCATGAAAAAAGATATTTTAGAAAAACAACAACTATTAAATGAAATAGTGGGCTATGATCTTAACGTTAATTCTCCAAAACAAATGTGTAACTTTTTATATAAAGATTTAGGTCTTCCTCCTCAATATAATAAAAAATCAGGAGGTCTTACTGCTGATGAAACAACACTTCAAAAGCTCGCTAAAAAATTTCCTAATAAAATCTTTGAGTTAGTTTTAGAAATAAGAGGTCTTATTAAGTTAGTATCTACTTATTTAGAGGCTTCTATAGATAATGATGATAGATTTCGATGTAGTTATTTGTTAACAGGAACTGAAAGTGGTAGATTAGCCTCTCGAAAAAGTATTTATGGTACAGGAGGAAATTTACAAAATGTTCCAAGAGGTATTGCTAGAGAAGTTTTTATTCCTGACGAAGGAAAGATGTTTATCTCAGCAGATTTATCGCAAGCAGAGGCTAGAGTCGTTGCTTATTTGGCTGATGATCAAAAGTTAATTGATGCTCTTGAGGCAGGAGGCGATGTTCATAAGAGAGTAGCTAGTATAATGTTTAATACTTCCTATGAAAACGTAACTACAGAACAACGAGAGTTAGGAAAAAGAATAGTACATGCTAGTAATTATGGAATGGGTCCTAGGAAATTTGCAGAGCTTACAGGGATGAGTCAACGAGATGCTATAGATAAAATGAATCTTTTTCATAATACTTTTCCTAAAATAAAAATGTGGCATATGTCTATTGAACAAAAATTAGGAAAGACTCGATTATTAGAAACTCCTATGGGAAGAAAAAGAATCTTTTTTGGAAGATGGAGTGATAGTTTAATACGAGATGCGTATAGTTATATACCTCAATCTACTGTAGCAGATTTAACCTTACGAGGTATGTACCAAGTCTATTGTAACTTACCAGAAGATTGGGACCTTGTGTTTAATATTCATGATGAAGTAGTAATACAAGCTCCTATTATGGAAGGCAACGAGCTTGAAGAGGCTTTACATAGTATGGCTAAATGGATGTCAGTGCCTATTGAAGTAAATGGGAAACTTTTAAAAATACCTGTTGGAGTACAATATGGAATGAATTGGAATGAGGTGCATTGATATGCTAATAAAAAAGGAGGTGAAAGGAGTGATAAGATGAGAAGAATAAAAGATAATTGGTTAAAAGAATACTTACGTTATACCGAATGGCAAGAGTCTCCTAAAACTTTTCACTTATGGGTAGGGCTTTCTATGATAGCATCTAGTTTAGAAAGGAATGTTTTTATTGATATGGCATATTATACTATCTTTCCTAACTTATATATAATACTTGTAGCAGACTCTGCTGTATGTAGAAAGTCTACAGCTATTAAAATAGGAACAAAATTATTAAAACAAATAGAAGATCCTCCTTTTTTATTTTCCCAAAAAATAACACCTGAGGCTCTTATAGGCTCTCTAGTAAATCAATGTAGGATAGATACACAAACAGGAGAAGTAATAAAGAATGCAACAGCTCTTGTAGCAGTAGATGAACTTTCTATCTTTTTAGGAAAAGAAGCTTATTCTTCTGGACTTATTGCTATCCTAACTTCATTATATGATTGTAGTGATGAATGGGAATATGAAACTAGGAGTAGAGGACCTGAGGTAGCTTACAATACTTGTATTAATATGATAGCAGCCTCTACCCCTGAATGGTTACGCCTTGCCATACCTCCTGACGCTGTTGGAGGAGGTTTTACTTCTAGAATTAATTTTGTTTATCAAAGTTTTTCTGATAAAATAAATCCTCTTCCTATATTACATCCTGAACATCATAAGATGAAAGAAAATTTAATTCATGATCTTTCATTAATAAGACGTTTGTCAGGACCTTTTGCTATGACAAAAGAGGCTAGAGAATGGTATATAGAATGGTACACTAGTCATAGGAAAGAAATGCTAGAAAAAGAAGATAAAGATGGTTCAGGAGAAAGAGTAGTGCGGACAGAAGATATTCTGTTAAAACTTAGTATGTGTTTTTCTGTCGCTGAAAATGATAATATGATAATTACGTTAGAGCATTTTGAAAGTGCTTTACGAGCTTTAATGGAAAATGATAAGCATATGCCAGAAACATTACGTATGTTAGCGTCTAGTTCTTTAGGACTCGATGCCAACAAAGTTATGAATATAATTAAGAAAGCTCCTGTAGGAATAGCTCATTCTAATTTGCAACAAAAAGTTTATCACTTACTAGACTCTAAACGCTTAAAAGAAGTTTTAGATACTTTACTTGAGGCTCAATTCATAGAACTTAATACTAATACAAAAGGAGGAATAGTATATAATTATGTGAATCCTCAGAAAACAAAAATCTATAAAAAGAAAAGAACAGATGTTCCTCCTGTTGAGGAAGATACACCTTTTGATAAACCTGTTACTTAAAAAAAGGAGAAATAAATTTCAAAATTTGAAATTATTTTTAATTAAACAAAGAGCTAGCCTTGAGCAAGAAAGACTAGCTCTTTTCCCACCTAAAAGAAAGGAGAAAAAACTTTAGGTGGTAAACTTACTTCCGATGTCATGTCGATATTGCATGTTCTTGATACTTAGATTTTTTACAGTACGGTACGCCCGCCTCATACATTCTCGCACTGTTTTGCCCCGAGCAGTAATAGTAGCAATGTTTCCAGAACCCTTATTACTACTCACACCAGATTTTGTTTGTGTTACATCTTGTAACCAAATATGTTTTTTATTATTTTTATTATAACCGATAAGTTCTTGCTCATCACTTACTAAAGAAGGATAAGGATAAGGAGGTATTGAAATACGAATAGCTATTGTATAAGGACTAGGAAAATTAAACTCTCTTTTTATCCCTTGAGCTATTTCATGTAATCCTCTTCCTATTTCTTCTTGTACTCCTTCGTAAAATGCATATAATAAATCATACTGAAAGTAAGGTAGTATTCTATAAGTCTGAAAATATTTATTAGCATTTCCTTCTAATGTTATCATTCCCATATAGTTTACTTTTCTTAAAATAGGCTTAAGTTCTAACAAACTAGCAAATCGAAGATCTTCTTTTTTTAGACGCTCTAAAACACATCCCATACTAGGAGTCTCAGGTCCTAAATTTCCATCCATAAGTTTATAATAAGGAATGCTTAAAACAGGAGGATATACAAAATCTATTCCATTAAACCAACAACTGAGGTGTTGTATTTCGCTAGGAGGTTCTTTAAGAACTTGTGTTGTGAGACTGGATATATACTTGTTATAACCTGGAGCGTCTAAAGAAGAATGAAAAATTCCAGCTCCGATAGTAAAATCAGTATTTGGAAACTGAGAAAAATCTGTTACTTTAATTCCTTCTTTAATTAAATTATCAGGATTAAGTTTTGTTTCATATCCTTCTTCTCTTACTCGTAACTCTAAAGAATTCAATCCTTTATTTTTAGTCAGAAAAATAATACGCATAATAATACTCCTTTTTTATTATTTTTTTATCTTCCTATTTTAGGCATTGTTCCCATGCCTTCCGAAAGTTTTTCCATGGTACCTTTAAATTCATCCACACTTTGTAAGTAGAAGAAAAGTTCCCAAGGATTTCTAGTTCCTTCTTTTACTCCTATTATCATATTTCTTATAGTGGCTTGATGGTAAGGACTTACATTTTCTAAACTCTGTATAAATTTTTTAGTATCTCCTTGCAATAGAGCAGGAACTCCCTCAGCCATTACTTTATACATACTTTCAGACCACTGTATTGCAGGAAGGTTTCCTTCTAAAATACTACTAGCTAGTTGGAAAGGAGAACCAACTCCTACATATTGAGTAGCTTGCATATCTGTCATAGCTTGTATTGTATAAGCTACTGCAACAACAGCTAAATGTTTCATCGCACTTCCATATTTTTCTGAAAACTTTTCATGAGGTCTTACTTGTGTTCCTGTTTCTCTGGCATAATCTAAATACACTTCAGATTCTTTTCCTTGTAACATATTTTTTAATAAATAAGAATAGTTAAGAGGCCATGATGTAAAGACTCCTAACATTCTCATTCCTGATGAACCGAAGGAAGATGATATTTTAGTATATCCGTATTGAGCTTGATGTGCTACTTCTTCTCCTCTAAGAGCTGCCCACTTATCAGGGAGTCCTAATTTTTGTGCCTCTAAGTAACCAGCAAGAAAAGCTACAGGAACACTGAAATTAATATCAGGTGCTTTATAAGCAAGTAACGATGCAGCTTGTATTGTTTCTAGTAGATTTTTTTGTCCTTCATTAATCATTTCAGGAGCATAAGCATAATGTCTAGATAGTTTCATGTAACAATTTTCTAATAATTTTTTTCCTTCCGATGTAGTTAACATTGCAGCTGCATCCATAAAATTTTGAGTTCCTACCATAGCAATAGTTAAATTAGATTGAAAAGCATTACGAATAACAGCTCTTGGAACAAAACCTAAGTAAGTCATATGCATGAGACCTGCAAAATAATGAGAAATGTTTCCCCACACGTTTCCTTTAGTTAGTAGTTCTCCTAAAGGTTCAAGTCCTTTAATCTTACTTATTTTTTCTCCTAGTCCCCTAATATCATCTTTAAGATGTTTATCATCAGCACTTAAATTTCCTGTAAGTCGTTTTTTAAGACCTTGTATTACCTCTCGAGAATGTTCAGGCATAAATTCATAATACAAATCTAAATTTCTAATAACAGGATCAAAATATATTTTTCTGGCTGCGTAAGCTGAATAAGCTTGTAAAGATGCTAGCCAATCTTGTTTTAAATATGCGTCTTTTAATCCTTCTCTTTTTTCTAAGAAAGGCATTTTAATTTCAGAAGGTCCTATTCCATATGTTAAAGCTTTTACCATATCATTAGGAAGAGTGTGATACTTTCCTATAATATCTTTAAAAGCATCATTCATAATATGAGTAATGTAATGAGGCTTCCTGAATTCTTTAGAAAGTCCTAGTTCATCGGCAAACCATTCAAATTTTCTTTTTAACCAATTAGCTGTTTCAAGTTCTGCTACAGTTAATCGTTCTCCTTTTTCTAAACTATTATTAACAAAACGCCATACTCTTCCTCTCGAGCCTGGGATATTTCGTAGTATTTTAGAATGAGCATTTGCCTCTTTAGTAATATTTTCTAAAAGTTCCATTCTTTTTACATCTGCTTTAAAGGCTGGCCAATATACATTACCTACTACTCCTTCCCCCATGTGTTGAATTTTATAATACATAGGAGCAAATTTAGAAGTAAACCAGCTAACATTTTGAAAGCTAGGAATTGTTTCTAAAAAACTTTTATAGTCTATACCTATATCAGAAGCCGTGTTTAAAAATCTTTTAAATTGCATAGTAGTCCAGTTATCTAAAGTATCTAATAATTGTTTAGCTTCTATTTGTGTCATTTCTTTTATATCATCTTTACCTGTTATTACTTGTAATAAGGTTTTAAAATCTTGTTCTGCCTTAGGATTTTCTTTAATAAATTGATGTAAATTATGTTTTTCTATTAGATTAATATATTTCCTAACTTGTGCTTGTGATACAGACTCATTTCCTAATTTTTCTATATTAGTTTTTAAACTAAATTTTTGTTCTAAACTTATATCATTACGAGCAAGTAAGTCTTTTAAGTTTTCATGAGCTTGATAGAAAGAAGTTTTTTGTACTTCTTGAGTTATTATTTTTTCATAAGGAATTCCTTCTAATCGCATAAATTCTTCCATACTTATTTCTTTAGGAACAGTAGGATCTTCTGCTGGTTTTTTATCTATAGCTATATCATCTATTCTTAACATATCTCGAGCTCGCAAATCTACTTTATCTTCATGATGAAAAATTCTAAGTTCTGTATCTGTAAGGTCTCTTTTAGGAATATCTTTTAGTGAACCTCCTACTAAATCTTTTACATGAAAAGCTTCATGTGCTAAAACGTAAGGAAGATCACCTTTAGGAATCCCTGGTCCTAATACAATAAGAGGCTTTCCATCTTTATGATATATCCCAGAAAGAGCTATTCCATCTACATCATTCCCCATACCTAACGTATATTCTATTCCTTTATGAGTAAATTTATTAGCTATCATAAGTTGTGTATCTAATATATCTTGAAAAGCATGTCTAGTATTAGTGCCCCTTAAAAAATCTCCTAATTTACCAACAGATTGATAACTATCTAAAGGCATTTGAGATAAACGAGCTAGTTCAGTATTATAAAATTTTTCATCTATCTTGTATAAAGTAACATGACCTGGAATCCAATCAGCGTCTTGTAACTCATAACCTAATTTTTTCCATGTATCATGTATTTTGTCTAGCATTTCTTTATATTTTTTAGGTGTGATATCTAACATTTTTGCATGTCTATCTACAAATTTTTCTACATATTTTTTATTCATAACTTCAGGAGAGTATCTAGTTTGAAGAGCCATTCCTATATCAGCTGTTAACTGAGGCACTACTTTTTCTAAAAATTCTCCAACAGTTTTAGCATTCCCAAAAGCCTCTTTGTAAAAATTAGAACTTAATAACATATTTAGTGCTGAGTCTATGACAGATGCTGGTATATTAGATACTCCAGGAATATGTTGTCCTAAGATTTGTGTCATAAAAGGTGTCATAGTTGCTGCTAAAGTAAATGTAGCTCCTTTAGCTCTTTCACTAGGTTCTCCTGAGGTAGTAAGAAAACGAGTAGCAAAAGTAGTAAACCAGCCTTTCATAAGTTGTATATTTTTAAGTTGTCCTGCTAAAACCATACTTCCAGCTGTTAAAGGACTCACAAGAGCATAACCTGGAGCCTTTGCAGCACTCATTAAAGGTGTTGTTGTATCAATTATTTTTTTAATAGCTCCTGAGACAGTTATATAAAAACCTAAACTCTCTGCCATCATATTTACATTATGAACTATCTTTTCTAAAGTAGTATCTTTGTCCCATCCTTCTATAGTTCGATGTTTTATATAATCATTAAACTGAGCATCTCCTTTAGCTAAGTCTTGATAAATTTCATCAAAAGTTTCTGATAATTTTGTAAGACCTGCAAAGTCAGCTCCTTCTTTTATGCTATAAGCCATTAATTCTTGAATAGCAGTATAGTATTGTTTAGTTTGTCCAAATAAAGAACCTGATATTCTATCCCATAGTTTAAGATCATCAAATTGGTCAGGATCTTCTAGCCATTCTTTATAAAGCTGAGTAATTTCTGAGTCATCTACAGAAGGCATAAACTTATAAGTATCTTGCATGAACGCCTGTTCTCCTTCATAACCAAATTGAATAAGCTGTTCTGGAGTGAAAACATTTGTTTCTTCTAACAAGTTCATAAAATCCTGAGGTCCAAAAAGATGTTTCTTTTTTACCACCTCTTGTTGTTCTACCTTAGGTACTTCTGGTAATTCCTCTTTAGGAAGTAAGGCTATTTTTTCTCGTATATCCACCTCAGGTTTTACGGGAAATTCCATTGTTTTAGAAGTTTCTTCTTTGAGCTTGCGTTGTTGGAGCTCTTTCAATAGGTCTTGTATGGTTGAATCCTGTTTGAATTGGTACATTCGGTACATCTCCTTCCCTTTGTAAAAGTTGGGCTAGGCCTCCCATAGGAGCTCCTTCCTCTTGTCTCATAGAAAATGGAGCTCCTATCCCTTGCATAGGAGGCATTCCTTGTCCTTGGTTAAGCATTTGTCCTAACATCCCTAAAGGCTCTACAGGTTCTGTAGGGTCTTCTTGCCTACGCTCTAAAAGAGGCTGAAGAAAGTGCATAAGAGGAGTCCCTCTTTTTACCCGCTCTTTTTTATTTTTAGGTTTTGGTATAAACATTATTATCTCCTTTCTAAGTCTTGTTTAATAAGTAAGCGTAAAGCATATTCAAATTCTTCTGTCCATTCCTCATTAATTGGACCATCATATGTTTTATCTTTCTTAAATTTCATTTTAAGACTAGAAATATAGTTAGGATTTTCTTTAGAAAATTCTCTTACTTCTTCTACTCCTTGATTTATTAGAGGAGTTAATAAAGAATTATCCCATGTTGCTTTAGGTTGAGCCTCAGTACTTTCTTGTTTAGGAGATGTAGTAGGAACAGATTCTTTTAATCGAACTCCTTTAAATAAATTTTCTAAAACATCTGTTATAGTCTTACCTGCTCCTTGAATACCTTCCCATAAGTCTTCTAAGTTTCCTCTACTACCTCCATACATATCAAACATTTTATCTTGTATATCAGAAGGAATCTTTTCTAAAAACTCTTCAGGATTTTTTATTCCTTCTATCATAGTATCATATACTTCTTCCCATGCAGCAGGCTGTAAAGTAAACTTATTAGTTTCATGATCCCAATAACCTAATGTTTTAGCTACTTCTGCATATTCTGGATTTTCTTCTATTCGCATAGCTATTAAATGTCGTTCATGAGCATCTGCTTGTTCAGCTCTTTTAATAAGATTAAGAACTGTTTCATGTGTTTCTGTTTGTCTAATAGTTCCTGTTCTAGCTCTTGTTATCGCCTCTTCATCTGTCCACATTCTTGTTCCATTAGGATAAGTCGCAAGTTTAAGGTCATGTTCTAGCTGATCCCTAAACCTAGTTCTTTGTTCTTCTGACATAGCTCTAAAGAAGTCTGGATCAGCCCATACTTCATGTCCAAATAATTCTACTCCTGCTCTGTTCCATGCAGCTTTAAAGTAATCATCTTTCATTTTCCAATGTTTATATTCTTGAGTATCTTCATAATCTGTAACAGGAGATCCTACAAAAGTTTTTAAGGTATTGACTTGACCATCGGGAGTAATTTCATATACTATAGTATTATTATCTACTTTAGTATCTTTAATTATAGACTTAGGATTTGAAATTGTAAAACTTGCCTCTTGTTCATTAGTTTTTGGATCAACAGCTGTTACATATAAACCATCTTGGAAATATTTATATTCTGTATCTTCACTTATTTGTTTCCTATGAACATTATCAGGGTTATTAGGATCTATCAAAATGAGATTATTTCCATCTTTTTGTATTAGCCAATCAATACCAGCTGTTCCTAAATTTGTCCATTTGTACATAGGCTCTTGACTTTCAGGTAAGAAATCTGGAAAACCCTGTCTAGCTAAACTATCTTTAGTTATAAATCCCATGTCTAATGCATCTTGAACAAAAGCATCTTCTTTAGATACTAAATGTTCTAAAAGCATATCAGCTGCATCAGGATTAAGCTGAGCCATTTGATGTAAAGAAGTAAGTCTTTTTAATCTATCTTCACTGCTTAAATGTAACCATTCTTTTTCAGCTTGTTCTCGTTGCCAATTTAATTGTTCTTCTTGTAAACCTAATTGTTCTTCTTGTAAACCTAATTGTTTTTGTGTATGCATCCAATCCATACCTTGAGAAATTCCTGTATTCAATCCTTGTAGTAAATCTGCTAAAGGATCTCTTTTCCCAGGTATTATTCCTAAATGTTGTACTGGCATTTTATTCACCTCTTTTCATGCTAATAATAATTTCAAAATTTGAAATTTATTTTACCTATAAACCAAAAGCTTTTTGCAAAATTAAAGGAAATATTGATCCTATAAGATTTCCTACCTGAGCTCCTGGTCCAGGTTGTTCTTCTACTCCATAAGTTCCCATCATAGGTATTCCTAACATACTTAACATAGCTTGTAAGTAAGGTTGATTCTCTGGTCTAGTTCTAATAAACTCTTGATAGGCTATATCTAAAGCATGTTGTTTTATAAGTCTAGGAAGAGCTGCTGCTTCCATATAAGTTCCTACACTAGCAAGCTGTGCTATTTGTTGTTCCATTGGAAGTTTCAAAAACTCATTTGCTGGTCCAATAGCTTGCAAGGCTAACTGCCTTGCTTGATGTCCAAGCTCTCCTCTTATTGCAGCTAATCCCATTTCCATTTCACTATGTTTTTTAGCCTCTTCTTCTGCTCTAGCTCCACTCCAATAAGTACCAGGTCCTGCGTAAGATTCTTTAATAGCAGGTCTAACTTCTTCCTCAAAGGCATACCTAGTAGGATCTGCTATACTAGTTTGAAAGTATTCCTCTGGAAATTCTCCTGACAAAAGACTCATAAGAGTACTTTCTACCTGTTGCCCAAGAGGAGTTTGTGTTGGGTCATGTCCAATAGGTTCTCCAGAAATAATCCCCTGAATAAGTTGTTGCATCATATCAAGAGCCTCTTGTTCATACTTTGACATAGGAGCTGTTAACATTTCTCCAGCTTGAAAGTAAGGAGTCATATCTCCACCTGCAGGCTGAGCGGCAGGTACATTAAAATTTGGCTGTTGTCCTCCTCCTATAGGAGATATTAGTTGAGACCAGCCTGCAGCATTACTAATAGCTTGTTGAGCTTGAGCTAATGTTCCTCCATAAATTCCTACATACATTTCAGGAGTCATATTAGCAATTTGAGCTTGATTATAACCATATTGGTCTACAGGAAGTTGAGATGTGTGTGTATATGTCGTATTTTGATAAGGCCAATTTACAGCACTTTGGCTAGCTTGTTGAACAGGTTGAACACTTGGTTGAGCAACTCCAGGTTGAGTAGGAGTACTTCCTCCACTAAAGTCTTGAATAGTATACGCTTTACCTGTTGCAGGATTAACATAGTCTGCTATCCCTGTATACTGTCCTCCATAATACCAACCTCTTTGTCTATTTTTTGAAGGGTCTTGAGGACAATAGTAATCTTGCCCTACCCATGTTAAATTTGCCATTTATTTCACCTCCTTGGGGTACCATAATTTCCTACTCCTAACATAGAAGTCAAAGGATTAATTTGTCCTGTCGGTTGTCCTGTCGGTTGAGCTGTAGTGCCCGCAGGATTTTGTCCAAAAGCTTGCCCTGACAATCCTAATCTAGGCATCATATAACTCATAAGTTGATTCATAATTTCTTTTTGTTGAGGAGTTAAAGTTTCTATTGCGTGCATACCTCCTGGATACTCCCCTAAATAGCCAGGTGCCTCTTTGTCAGGTTCTTCTGTTTGCTTTTTTCCTGCTCCTGATAAAAGACTTCCTACTAAACCTCCACCTACTGCTAATAATAACATTAAAGGATTCATAACATACCTCTCTTTCTACGCCGTAGGCGTAATGTCTAATTCTATAATTAATAAAATATTAAATTTTCCTAAGCGACTACTTTCTAATTTAATTCTTTTCCATCCTGTACCACTAAACTTATCTGTTATATTATATTCTGATTTAATATCCCATGGAGTAGTTGTATCAGGTGCATTTCCGTAACTATCTTCTGTTCCAAAACCACTACCATTGTCATAAAATCCTTTTACTTCATTAGGTGTCGTACTTTCATAGATACCAAATGTTAAGTCATGGGTATGGTTTGGAGTGCTATGAGTATGATTTGAAATAGAAACATTATGAGTATGGTCTTGACTTTCTGGACCTATATAAGGACGTATTTGTCCTTGTCCACTATCAGCTGCTAAATATCTGGTAGCCCCACTTTGATATACATAAACAGCATAATAGTTTGCCCCTATAGACTCATCATTTATAGTAATTTGATGGACATGCCCTCTACCATTAATTCCGCTTGTTAGAGAAGTACCTCCCCCACTTCCACTCGTAGACCCTCCTCCACTACTCGCAGCTTTTGAGTACGCCCTGAAAGGTATTCCTTTCAGACTTAACTTGGCTGAAACTAAAACAGCGTTACTTGGGATTAAAAAATCTATAACAAAAGGATTAGTATCATCTACACTTTCAATATAAGTATATACCATATTATTCCTAATTACAAGGTTATTAACAACAGCCATAGTATTATTTAGTTTTTCAAAAAGCATTTTAAAATTTCTTCTTATCGAAAGACTTTGTTGAATAGGATTACTTGGGTCAGCTTTATATTGATCTTCTAAATAGTAACTCATTTAAGTGCCTCCTTAGGTATAAGTTTTAAGGCATAAAACCTAAACTTATAAGTCTCTCCTGCATTATTATTAGTAAATTTAAAACGCATTTGGGAACCTTGATCTTTAAAAAACCAATCCTCTTGATTATAATTAGTAGTACTTTGTAAAGTTTTTTCAGGCAAACTTGTATAAGTAGTTCCTAAATTTTTAGAATAGTTTAAAGTAAGTTTGTGCCCTTGAGCCTCAACACTAAGTCCTTGAAAAGTTTCTTTTTCTAAAATATATTCTTCCTCACTAATTACAAAATCAGGCGTCTCAAAATAACTAGCTATAGCTTCAGCTATATCATTTAAGCTAGTATAATCATAATGAACTATTGTTCCATTACTTAATCCTAAAAGACTTCTTTCTGTTCCTCCAATAGTTACACTATTTCCACAGCTAGTAGATGCTAAAACATTTTTACTCCACACTCCTCGAATACCTTCTTCTTGAGATATTTCATACTTATAGGTCCAAAATCTAGTAGGATAACTATCAGTAGCAATTGGAGTAAATAAATGTATTTCTTTTTCTTTAGAATTATGTATCATAAAACATCTACCTATATTATCATCATTTAACTCAGAAAAAAGTTCTTCTTTTATAGCGTTACCTATTTCTTGTAATTGCCAACCAGCATTCCACGCGTATACATTATCCCACCCCAGAAAAACATGATGTGTGTGTAAATTAACTATTGCATCTCGAGCGGCTAAACCCATATTATGTATATGAACATTAGGCGAAAATATAGAAGTACCTCCTATATAATTAATCATAAGAATAGAATAATCTTTATAAACTGCTATATAATCATAAATAGGTTCTGCTCCTACTATTCTAGCTCCAGCTCCTTCTGTTAAATCTATAAAACTATTTGAACTCCAAGAACTATAATCTCCTATATCTGACCATCTCATTCTAATAGGTACAGGATTACCGCTCTCTACCATATCAAAAGCTACAACTCTAAAGGAATGAGGTAATATAAGTCCTGTTTTATAATCAGAAGCACCTGCAATAGCTTGCCAAGTTATCCCATCCCATTCTGCAATTCCATCTACTTTATTAGTAAATAAAAGTTTATCCTGAATATTCATAAATCTACATCGACTATCTACTGAACCATTAAGACTATTAGCTATACTATCCCAAGCTCCTGCGTTTAAGTAATAAACATTTGTTGTAGTAGCCAATATAGTATATTCAGTGCCATCCCATTTTTGATATCTAAAAAATCCTAAAGGCACTCCTGTTATTGTTCCTGTCCCATAAGCTACATAGCCTGTTCGTTTTCTAACTTCTCCATTTTTAAACCTTACATTTAAACAATCAGCACAAAACTGAGGTTTTAACATAGTAGAAGGTACATGCCCCGCTAGACCACTAACGGGGGCATATATAGGTATTATATCAAACTCTCTAAATTTTTGTTTAGCCATTTATTTCCACCTCTACTCATTAAAACCTAAGATATCCCAGATAAAATCTACAAGTAAATCATCATACCAATTAGGTGTTTCTGCTGCACTTGCTTTCCACTCTACCATAAATTTTCTTAACATATCTCGTACTTCAGGTGATACTTGTTTAAGCAAATCTTTAAGAATGCCTTTTAATATATTAGTCATAGAACTCCCTCCTTTCTATTTTAATATTAATCCTACCCACCAAAAAAACATTACAACTATTTGAGCCCCTCCTAAGAGCCAATAAAAAATTGTACTCATATTAATGGCCTCCTTTGCTTTTAATCTCTTTCCATAAGCCTAGGCAACGATTAATCCAACCTTTTAAATAATATTGAGCACTAGGTATTTTAGTGTAATATTCTATTCTTCTGAGAATAAAATCTTGCCAAGATAAACTAGCCTCTGCTATTTGTTTAGCTCTAAAAATACCCATATGAACAGAAGTATCAAACATTAATAAGTTACAAGGATAAAACTTTTTATCACAACCTGCTCGTAACCAATAATCTTTATAATATATATCCATAGCTTCTTCTTTAGTCAAGTTCTTTATATCTAAATGAGGATACCATCTTTTTGTAATTCCATACTTAGTTTCTCCACCTGAGTCATTAGGGTCATTGACATATCCTCCTTCCCATTTAAACACAAATTGAACAAATTCTAAAAAGGCTTCATCTTTGATTACTGCCATTATTAAACCGCCTTATTTCATGCTTTAAGTCATCAATTGACTTAGTGAAATCCTTTACAGCGTCAGTGTTCTTGTTGGTATTAGTTACATCCTGTTTTACAATCTCAACCAGTGATAAGATAGCATTCTCACTTTGTTTCACATTTTTATTCATTTGATCCACCTTCGGCTCTAACCGCATTAATAGATATACTGCTACGGCAATGGGGAAGCCTACATTACATATTACATCTGTTACTACTTCCATAAAAACCACCTTTCCTTATTGCTTAATAAATATTCCTAAAAGGAATACCCCGAAATAAATTGCCAGAAATATTAAAATACTATCCATTAAGCCCAATCCTTCCCTTGTATCTGCCAGAGCAGCTTCCCAGTTAAAGGATGTCTTGCCTTGACATAGAGCAAGTTATAATTATCAGGTAATGTTTTAGTCGGTACGTATAACTGAACAACATCTTCTATATCTTTATAACCATAGTTCATACCTACCCAAGATTGATTACAAAAGACTCTAAAGTTATCTTCAAGTTCCCTTTTATATACTGTAATAGCATGACCCAAACCTCTCCAGACTCCTCCACTTTGCCTCTGCCAGTATATTTCAAGCCACCACACTAGAGGATATTTCATCATTCGATATAAGATATCACAATTCATACCTGCAAATACATCACAATCCCCTCGATACAATCCGTTCGGATTTTCGTTACCATCTGCGTCTTTAAATACAAGAAACTCAGGCGGAGTAGCCCAATAGTCTTCTACTCCCCATATATCCATGTCACTTGTCCATTTAAATAAGTACCTGCCATCAGGAAGTTTTAACATAAGCATTCGAGATAGCCCTGTATCATCAAAAGGTCTGTCTACCTGTTTGTATAACCCTTCTACTTTCTGTTCATATTCCAGCCATAAAGGACTCCCGAAAGCTCTTTTACGCCATTTGTTGCCCCAGTCAATAACAGGTATTTTCCAGTTTCTGGGAAAGAAATCTTTCCATTCTTTTTCTGGTTCAGGCTCTGGGTCAGGGTCAGGAGGTTTTGGTCTCTTTGAACAAGCCCCCATGAACAAGCCTATAATACAAAAAGCTATAAATAATGCTATTTTGGTTATCAATTCCATTTCCATAATTATCCCTCTTTAACAACGGATTCTTTTTCTTCTTCTTCTTTAGGTTTTTCCTTTATACCCAACTTATCAGCCTCAGTTATCATACCATTCACCCAGCTTAACTCATTATCAATCTCTGCTAATACTTTTGCCCTTCTCTGCTCAAGCAATGCTTTTTTATTGAGTAACCAATCATAACCATAAACATCTTCTTTAGTCTTTGTTTCTCGTACTTTTAAATCATAATCACTTTGTTTAATATATTCCTTCATCGTTATCACTCCCTTAAAAATTACTGAATAAAAATAAGACATTTACTACATCTAATACTTCCCACTCCCAACCTAATCTCGGATAATCATTTCCGTCATCAATAAACCAATCTTCATCAACGTAATCGCCAATAGCAACCATATCCCAGTTGCCAACAAAGGTATCAATATCCTTCATTTGGGTGGTAGTTTTTCCTGTTCCCATCGCAGATGATGTAGTTTCAGATGTATCAGTATCCCAGTAGTTTTCAGTGTCTTCGTAATTACCGCCAGTAGTTCTATACCCACAAAAACCGCCTACGGAAGAAATACCTGAAGGTTTGCCTGTAGAATAGGAGTATACTATTTTCGCTTGGTAATTATACCCAACAAGACCACCTACCCGACTATTACCACTAACACTTCCTGTAGCATAACAGTTTTGAATAGTACCCCTATTATACCCAACAAGACCACCTATATTATTAGTACCACTAACGCTTCCTGAGGCATAGCAATTTTGGATAGTATCATAATTATACCCAACAAGACCACCTGTATAATAATTACCACTAACATCAATCTCACTACCTACGTTTGATATAGTTCCATTATTGCGTGCAAAAATACCAATATAGTTATCACTCGAATAATCAACGCCCTCACTACCAATAGAGCCGTTATAGATTTTATACCCTTTACCATCAAAATGCCCTGTAAAAGAAGTAAATCCTGACCATGAAGCATAGCCGATAGGCTCAAAATTATCGCCATCTAAATCAATATCATTGGCAAGTTCATAATAGGCACTCATATCGTTTTCAACATTCTTCAAGTCAGTAGCATTAGTTATAATATAAGGGTCGCCAGATGTTCCACTACCTTCCATGTCCGCACTTGCCGATAGGCTGAATAACAAAACAAATATTATTACTGGTATTATTAATTGTTTTAATTTATTTAACATCAGCTAATACCCCCACCACATAAGTATCCGTTGTTCCGTAGTAGTATATCTTCACCACATCAAATGCACCATTAGTTTCAGTAAAACTTAAAGCAGTTCCACCTTCGGTCTGTATCGTATAGCCTGCATTAAAGTCTACTGTGTAAGCACCACCATAGTTCAGGTTTAGAGTAATCGTTCCCACAAAAGCGTTACTAAAACTGATTACAGTATTAGCTGATACTGTAACTTCCTGATACTGTCCCTTTTGCCAATCTATAGTTATAGAGCTGCCAGAATTGCCATTATCGTAAAGCCCATTAAATTCAACTGTACCTGTTTTGGTTAATCTTTTATTGTCACCATCTAAATTACCGCCCAGTTTAGGAGAAGTATCATCTACAACGTTTGCAATTTTAGTATTTAGCTGTGTCTGTATATCACTCGTTACACCATCTAAATAACCAAATTCGGTAGCGTTAACGCCTTCTATATTGGCTGTACCTTCTAATGTCAATGCCCCAGCATTAGAAATATTTACATAGTTAGTCCATGCCCCGTCACCCATTTTAATATTGCCAGCATTGTCTATTGCCATGCGAGTAGTAAGAGTGGAACTATCATCAGGAACAGTTGCAAACTCAATTCGAGTTGGATAATCTGCTGTCGCAAAAACCCCATCTGCGATTGCTTTTATAGACGCACCTATTCCAAAAGCCATTCCTTCACTTCTTGCCCCATAAAATACAAGTTCCCCTAAAACATCGTTTGTCTGTACAATATAAGTGGGGTCGCCATCTCTTGCACGATGGAATTGTAACTGAGGACTATATGAAGGTACATCGTGGAATCTCCCAATAACTGAATAATTTGTAAAAGCCCAAATCCCACTAACCGTTTCATTCCCATCAGTCATAGCAATATTACTACCATCCCAAAACTCCAAGCCGTCAGGAGTAGAATTAACTTTGACAAACTTTCCTGCTGCATCTGTATAATTAGCAGGAGTATCAGTTAAGCCTGTGAAGGTAGTAGCACCACCTCCGCCATTACCAGAAGGCGTATCAATCCATTGATAAGTTCCTCCAGCCAATGTTTCTAATATTTTATTATCAGCTGCTGGATGTGCTGGTATATCAGACAAAGAGGCAAAGTTTTCGCTTGTAATGTCTTCTAAATAAGTTCCTAAATCGGTTATATCACTTTCAGTTAAAGCTTCCCATGTAGCACTTGTAGTTCCTGATTTCAGGAATTTAGTATCATCAAAATTTGCTGGAGTATCAGTCAATCCTATCAAAGTATCAGTATCTGTATCAGTATAGTTATCTGAATGTATTACAGTAGGAGATTGGGAGATAGTCCAGTCTATATGCTCGTTAGCTGTAACACCAGTCAGGTCATCATGAGTAAAATCACTTGAGGTATAAGTTGTATCCTCATCATCTGCGATAATCCAGCTGGTTGTACCAAGGTCATATTTCAGTATCTTATTATTTGCAACTCCTGTAGTATCAACATCACTTATATCATTTAGGGCTACTGTAGTAAGGTAACCTTCAAGTGAATGATCGCCCCAGCCATAGGCTAAATCCCATTCGGTAGCGTTCCAATCAACGTCAGCTTTAATAGCAGCTACTGCCTCTGCAGTAGTAATATAATTAAAGGCATCTATCTCAAGCTTGGTGTAATAGTCAGTAAGGTCAGCAGCTACGAGGTAATCCGCCTCAATTGCTTCGATAGACTCTTTATTATCCTGTATCTGATTATCCGCTATTTCCATATAGGTATTATATTCATTATATTCATCTAACCCATACGCACCATAATCAGGTAAATAAAAATATCCATGTGTTGTATAACTACCTGTTTGTGCAAAAGCTATCATTGTAACAATAGCTATTATTCCTATAACTACTAAAAATTTTTTTAACATCATACTACCGTCCAATTCGTAATAGGATTATCTATCTTAGTCCACTCTGTCCAAACCCATAAAGGATTAGTTATTTCTCCAAACCAAGGTTGTTCTATCCATTTAGATTGAAACCATCCTGCTCCTCGATAAGGAAGTTTTATCCATTCTGTTGTAGGATTATCTATCTTAGTCCATATAGACATAACTAATCTCCTCTATAAAAAGGATTAGTCAAATAATCTAAAGGTTTGCCTTCTTTTTGTGTAAATCCTCTAGCTTGTTCTGTCCAATCTGGTCTTAAATTCATTACATATTTATGAGATTGTAACCCAAGATATAAATTATCTAAAGCATCTCGTTTCTTTTGAAGCTCTTCCAGTTGTTCCCATATCTCTACAATAAGAGCTTTAATTATAATATCATCCGCATAACTAATTTCAGGAAAATCAGTATCATTCTCTAAATCATCTTGCCATTTCCAATACCTAAGCAATAAAGTATATACAGCATTAGGAATAGGATAAAGCTCAAAAGTTGTTTCATAAGGAACATAAATTAAAGGTTTTTCAGTAGAATTTCCTTCAGGATAAGGATGTGCTTGGTCAAACTCTCTAGCCGAAACAAACCTAAGAAGTTTACTTTGTGTATCATCTAAAACTCGTAATGTTTCTACATACTTACAATCAGAAGGTAGGGCATAAACTTTCTGATCTATTACCGTACTAGCTGTAGCCCTAACCTCTAATCCTTTAATATCACACATCCTATCAATTCTACGAAGAGCCCAATTAAACCATACCTTAACTTTATCCCCTATATCATCTCTATTTCCTGTAGCCCACACTGCATGTTCAATTAAAGCACTTCTATTTAATGCCATATTAAACTCCTATCGCAATAAAACTAACGCCTGTTAAACTACTTAAATTTGTAGATGCTGCGACCTCTTTACCTGCGTTTGAAATATCTCTGGCAGCATTTTCTGCATTAAGAGTATTTTCTCCTGTTGCAAAACCTAAACTATCATTAACTGTTCCTGAGGCGGCATTAATTCTAGTAGGATGAAATACTTTTATTTTCTTATTGCTCTTATCAAATTCAAAAATATACCCACTTCTACCATCACATATAAGTCTTAAACAATTTTTAAAATATTTTGTTATTCCTGAAGCGTCCATACCTCCTGTTTGGTAATCATCATCAAAAGCAATCGTACCACTCAATAAATACATACTTCTTCCGATACGCTCTTTTTTAGGCATATCTAAACTAATTGTTAAAGCCATCTTACGTTCCTCCCTAAAAATAATTTCAAAATTTGAAATTTATTTCATACTAATTATTGGGAGGAGAGAGAGGTGTCGAGATGCGTTCCGTTTACCCTCTCTCCTCTTTTAATTTATTCTAAACACAAATCAATTAACGCATATTCATCTGCAGCACTTTCCCATACCACTCTTCCCCAAACAACATCAGTACCGTCATTCTTAACAGTACCAAGAGCTCCTGCAACAGCGTGAGTATGAGGTTTTCCGACAGGATTGCCTCTCACAATAGTATCTCCTGTATCCACAAGAGCAGGTGCATAACCTTTAGTTTGAGCCCAGAAATAATATGCTGCTGTAATATCAATAAGAGGAATTCCTACAGGTACGCCTGTAGGAGCCCCATCATTATTATTTAATATTATAGCTCCATTATACTTATTAGGTATCAAACTAACTTCAGAAGTTACCTCAGTAGCTGTTTTAATAGGATCATACAATTCAATTTTACAAGGATCATCTCCTGTATCATGACTTTTAATCTTATAAATTTGTCCTTCTCCTGTACCATCATTTACTAACAAAAAACCATCTTGGTAATGTGTTTTGCTAGCAGGAGCAGTAGTTAATTTAACCTCTACATTCTTTTGTCCTACTTTCAGAGTATACCCTGTTTGTACCTCATCTAAGTTATTAGCAACAAGTGCTGGACTTATAGCAGCCTTACCTTTGCCTATAGATCCTGCTCCATTAAGAGTATATCTAAAAACTCTACCATCATGAAATTGAAGTCTTCTTCCTAACTCAGCCTTCTGAGTCGCACTTTCTTCATAGATACCCTGTTGTATAGGATATCCTCCATCAGCAATTACAATATTTGGCATTTTATTTTACCTATCCTTTCGAATTAGTTTCGCTAATCTCTGAGCCTTCATTGGCTTGAAAGCTAAGGATTATTCATCTATATTATATATCACACCTTGCCGTTGTCTGTTATTACAAACTAAATTTCCTGCTACGGCAATTTGAGCAACAGCATCATCAACTTGGTTAGCCATTTCTTTCCATTTTGTCATATAGAAATTTGCTGCGGGGTCTGCTACCCATTCAAGATGTCTGCTATTCAAAAAGAATAACCTACCACTAGGACATTTTTCTGCCCAAGTTACAGGTTTTCCTTTGAAGTTAACAGTCTCAAACATAGCATCACCTAACGCTTGGTTGACAATCTGTTTTTGTTCTTGTACCTCAGACTCATAGTATTCAAAAATAGTTTGAGTAGTTAGTAAGAAATCGGGAGTCCCACTACCTTGTCCTTTTGAAACATCATTATACATAGTTCTCATTCTAGTTATTAGGTAAGTAGACATAGGCTCTCCGCTCATATTCTTGGTTTTATTTCTCCACCAATCATAAGTCGCAGAATTCAGCCCGCCTACTGTACCCGTAGTAGGATCAATCGCTACAATGTTTCCTAAGCCATCAAAATCTTTTCCCCCATTTCCTGTCCCATCTCCATATAACATTTCCTCAAGCCTTTCAGCCATAGACAGTTTAGCGTTCTCTAACTCATTTTTCATAATACTCATTATCTGAGCTTTTCCTCTATTTTGCAATCCTTCTATCCAATACCTTATGACAGAAATAGCTGCATATTTCCAATTCCATTGTGTAGGCATTAATTTTTCTTGTCTAGTAATATCAACTTGCCCACCCATTCCTAAGGTTGTAAAGGTAGTATTTTTTCCATAGCTTAATGGAATAGAAATATACCTTCCTCCTGCCTCAGTGCGTCTTTTTCCTTTATGAGAAAGCCAAAACCAAAAAGGATGTTCTCCAAAAACTTGATCAATAGCCTCAGTTCTCATATTCTGCCATGTAGTAGTCCATAACGTATTAAGTTGTTCTGTTAAAGTTGGAGGCATTTTTCCTCACTCCTTAAAATAATTAAATTTTAACCATTCCCCATTACAGATTTCCAAGCTTCTTCCGCTGCCTCATTAGTGTTCATTCGCTTATTCTGAAAAGATGTAGAAACTCCAGGTCTTTCGCTAGAAGTAGGTTTAGGAGCTGCTGGAGGTTTAGGAGGATTTTTCTTTCCTGATGCAATAAGATATACTTCCTCAGGTCCCAGCCCTGGGAACTTTTTAGCTATACCAAGCATATCTCTTTGATAGTCCCAATAGTCTGGATATTTTTTAACAGTATCATCTAATGCTTTTTTTGTTTCTGCATACTCCTGCCTCTGCATAACCTTTTGAACCAAACCTCCAACAGCATTAATTGTTTTAGTTGTAATATAGTTAGCATATTCTTCTCTACTCATTTCATCAAAGTTTACCTTTTCATCAGCCTGCCCTCCTATAGAAGGCTGCTGCTGAGGTTGCTGCTGTGGTTGTTGCCGACTAGCTAAAAAATCTGGATTAACTAAAGTTTCAGATAGCGTAGTTAAACGACTATTCAAATCAGCTATCTCTTTTCTCGCCGCCTCATATTCTGTACGAGGAACATAATCGACCTTTTGTTTTTCTTCTGGTTTAGGAGTATCGCCATCCTGTTTTCCTTCTTCGCCTTTTACCTCATCACTCTTTTGCACGGGCGCATTTTCCTCAGGTGGAGTGAAGAGATCATTATCATTTCTAACCATTTTATTTCTCCCTTCGCTTTTTATTTATACTAATTTATTTCGTACTATTAAATGCTTTCTTGTGCTATAAGCTCTTCTTATAGCTCTTTCAACAATCGTAAGTTCCGCTCCTGTCCAAAGTCCCCAAAAATCTACCTCAGGACCTTTATCAGTCATAGTAACTACTATCTTTTTTTCTTTAGCTTGAACTTTATCAGCAAAACTAGGTTCTTTCTTCTTTTCCACTTTAACATCTGCTTTTACCATACAATCCCTCCTTTCTATTAATCTAACGCCTTAGCATATAATCCTCTCTTATCACATTCTTCTTTTAGCTGTTTCTTACTTTCTATCCAAATTGGTTCTTCATCTATATGCTCATACCAGTCTGCTTTAAAAATATGTATACCCGTAGCACAAGGAACAATTGTTGTACCGCTTCCACAACTACACTTAATAGTTAAACGATCCTTTATCATTGCAAAAGCTTCAAATTCTTTATTACACTTACTACATCTAACCTTATACAGAGGCATCGCCTTGAGCCTTCCTTTCTTGTAATCTTTTCATAATAACATCTGACGCATCCCCAATAGGAAGAGGTTGATCAGGATTATTTCCATAACCTGGCTGTGGAACTTGTTGTTGTTGAGGCATAACTAATTGATCTGGTTCTAACCACTCATACTGTTGTAATAATTGTTTACTCATTTCAGCAGGATTAAGTGTAGGGTCTCCCCGAGTCATCATATAAAGTTCCTTAGCCTCTTCTCTTCTAGTCATTGTATTTATAGGAAGTGCGTTCTCTGGATCTACTCGAAACGCATATTCTCCTTTTATTTCCTCTCCTTTAAATTCTACCCAATGTACCATCCCATCAGGACCTACTATATCAACTACCTTCTTTTGTCCTTTCCAGAATGTCCACACAAATTGTAAATATTTACGAGCTATATCTTTTAACAAGTCTGCTGCTACATCCCGCTTTTCATCTACCCTAAGATCTGCCCCCATCTGAACTATTTTTGCCTCAGTAGCTGTACGCCTTCCTGTCATATAATCCCCTTGTGTGTTTCTATTAAAACCTAAAATATGTCGTACATCTTCTATAACTTGCTGTCCAATCGGGCCAAGATCTGCAGGTATGTGAGGTATAAAAGGAGTAACAACACTTCTTATATCTTCATTAGTTTCTATCTCTACAAGAGCTCCTACATCTCCACTTAAAATACGTTCTCTAGTCTCTTTAGTAAAAGTATTCTTTTTTGCCAAGATTTTTAAAAGATCTATTTCCCTATGTTTTTGAGCCTGAGTTCTTATTTCATTAAGCTCGAGTTGTTGTGCCTCAATATAAGCAGCATCACTAGTACACCAAAAAGATATAGGATCATCATTAAAAACTAAACTTTCTATGGGTAAACCTTCTATTTGTAAACTATCTACATCTTCCCGTAAAAACTTATGATGATCCATAACTACTGTATAAATTTTTCTATTTTTAACATCTCGTATTTCCCAAAGCTCTACCCATTTTTCTTTTTCTGTTAGCTTTTTATACACTTCATCTTCTTGAGCTCCTTTACAAGCTATTATTTTAGAAGGCTTTAAATCTTGTTTATTTTCATATTTTTTGTCTGCCATAACATCATCATAAGGTCGCATTATCCTATGAGCTATCCAAGGAGCACTATAAACATCTTGTGTTCCCCAAGGTACTATAAAATCAATAGGTCGCATACGTAAAAACCATGGCATCCCAGGCTTTATATTAACATTATATTCTAAATATTCTTCTGTCTTTTTATCAAACTGACTAAGTGTACCCTGTCCATCTAATATAGGATTAGTTTGTTCTTCATCATAACCAAACTCACTATCATAACCTATCTTCCCAACTCCCGTGCCATATAAGAAAGCATCAAAAACTAATTTTTTCATTTCTTTTTTTATACCTGTTTCATCTAATAGCCAATTACAAACTCGTTGATTTGTAATAGCTTTTAAACTAAACCCAGGCTTTAACGCTGTCAATGTCACTCTAGGATTTCTAAAATATACCCTAGGTATCATAGACTTACCAAAAGCAAAAATTAAGTTAACAGGAAGAGTTCCTCTACTAAACCTATTTCGATACATCTTTTCATAAAGTTCCCATTTATCTGTTTGCCCATACTCATTTTGATATAAAATACCTAGTTCTATCCTATCTTTCCACTCTTGTAATTGTTCTCTTTTAGTTTTTTCTGCCATCTTTTAATAACCCTTCTAGGGCTGAGCCCTTAGCCGTTTTACGTGCTGTACTATATGCCATAGCAGCACACATTTCCATAGCTTTTTCTTTTCCTACCTTTTTACCATTAACCTTTCCTGTTTTCTTCCACACATCTATACAATGTGAAATATTATTAGAAATTGTTTTCTTACTAGCTCCTTCTTTTAATGGCATAACTACACCTCATAACTTGCGTACGCCGTAGCTCCTACTCCTGTAACTTTAGCTACAATTCCATTAGCGTATCTATCCGATACGCTAGGGCAGTAAACTGCCGTTCGTTGCTCAGTAGTTACACCTAGTTTTAAAACTACATCCCCACTAGCGGCAGTAGCATGGTCATGAAGTTCCACTATAGCTGCGTTAGTTCCGTCTCCCACAAGAACGAGACTAGTAAGACCACAGGCTCCAGCCTTTACTATTTTAGTCCCATCGAATTCTTTTATTGGATTAGCTCTCATATTCTTTTCTCCTTATATTAATTTCAAATTTTGAAATTTATTTTTACCTAATTTAAAAACTCTTCTTCTACTCCCATATCCCTATATTGTTTAGCGAAAGGAAGGCGATAGCCTCTTCTTTCTCTAAGCTCTTTTAATATATCAGCCATAGTATAACCTAACTTAACTTTCTCTTTCTCTGATATTTCAGGATACATTGCCATACGAACAGCCCCTGCTAAAGCATCTAACGTATCCACGTAACGAGAGTTATCTACTCCTTGAAATTCGAGAGCCTCAGTTCTTAACTCGTGCATAGTATCTTTAATAAAAATTTGACCATTAGCGAAACGAGGAGTTAAGGCTCTAATTCTTTCATCTTTAGAAATCTTGGTACTAGGTTTATCATCTTTAATAAGGAAAAAGAAGTTTTCTTCTCGTTGTCTTTCCTTAATTAATTGCCCTATAGCCTCTTGATAAGCCACACTTTCTATTATAATATTTTCTGGTTTCCAATATCTAGCTATTCTAAAAATATGATCTAAAAGTTCAGTAACAGGCATACCTTTCTTAACTATTGTTTCACGAACAAAAATATCTTTATTTGCCATAGCTTCTATTGTTACGATAGCAGTACGACAAGCAGTAGCTGATTTACTTATAGCAGGATCTACGTAAGTATAACGGTATCCTTTATCATCAGCTTTTTTATAAGTTTGTATCCATTCAGGATGAAAGACCATAAGCTCTATAGGGAGAGGATTTAAGAGATATTGACTAGCATATATATAAGGACCTTGTTCTTTTTTAATAAGCTCTAAATCTTCCTCAGAGAAGCGTTCAGGATATATAACGCCTTTACTAGAATCATTATCTATATAAACATTTTGTATATAAGTATCCCATACCTCAGGTTGTTCAAGTAAATAAGCTATCACATCTTTCGTTCCCCATCTAGTTCCTATATAATACATATAACCAAGACGAGGAGTATCGAGAAGGGAAACAGCTAGTTTAGCCCAACCTAAGGCTCGTTCAGTATCAAGCTGACTGGGAGCTAATTCTTCTCCTGTCATGTCATCTTTTTTAGCTGTTAAAATATCGTCCATTATTATTACGTCATAATGAGAGCCAATAATATTAGTTCCTACTCCTGCTGCAGTAACTGTACCTTCTCCAAAGCGTCCTTCTCTTTTAACAGTTAAAACGTGGTCAGACCATTGTGTAGTTTTAGGTTCTGGAATTATATCATAAAATAAAAAACGAAAAATTTTATTATTCTCAAAAATATGTCTAATAGTTCTGAGATGTTGCATAGCAGTTTCTATTCGATAACAGGTTATAAGAATACGAACATCGGGATTATTAATAATTAACCAAATAACAAGCATAATACAACCTAAAGAACTTTTAAGAAAACTCCTAGGCAAGACAATTAGTTTTCTATGTTTTTGCATATCTTGTAAAAAACCACACAAAGGCATATGAACCTTTTTGGTCATTTTGTCATCTTTACCTTTACCTAGAATTCCTCTAGATAAAAAATATAGGTTTTGTCTAGCCAGTGTTCTTAGACGGTCTGCGTTGTTCATCATTTCCGATGTTATCATCTTTTATATCTCCTAACGCTGTTCTTAAATCATCTATAATTTCTCCTTCTAGCTTTAAAGTTCCTTCTGAAATTAAATGGTCTTTCGCCTTATGTCCTGTTCTATCTAATATATCAAAAACAGATTTTTGCCTAATATTTAAATTAGCCGAGTCTAAAAGTTCTACATTAGCTTGCGCAGCTTTAACACTAGCTCTTCTAAGGGTTAGCGTTACGTAATCTTCTATTTTATCTTGAGCTAATTTATCTACTATCTTTTCATTTAAAGTTTGTTCCATTTTTTCTTTTTCCGCTATATAAAGAGGAGAACGAGAAATAATTTTTATCGTAGCAAGACTTATTCCAACCTCATTAGCTATTTGCTCGTTAGTCTGTCCCACTACTTGCCTTCTCATTATTTCACGATATTTTGAAGTCATTTGAACTATAATAGGTCTACCTTTTTCATCTTTGGAATAAATTTTCTCTCTTTTTTTAGGCATATTATACCTCTTTTCAAAATTGAATTTTTTAAGTTTGAATTTTTTAAGTTTGAATAGTTGTTAGTAACAATATTACGATTTTCGTTATATTATATATACCATATTATAGGCAATTTGTCAAATTTAATTGTTTAAAGTATGAAAGTGTTATATTTTTATGTTCAAATTTGAACAGGTTACTTTGTCTTTGAGGGCAGGGGGCTGGGCGGTTTTTTATTCTTAACTATGGTTAAATATCGTTAAATAGTGTTTATTGTTTCCCAACATAAAGTACGAAAATCGAATAATTGCTACTAGCATATAAATAACCATAAAAAAAAATAAACTATATTTTAATACCCCTTACTTTTAAAAGTTATACTTGTTTATAGGCCTAAAAAAAACTAGCTATCTATTTTATAGGCATAAAAAAAAACTAGCTATCTATTTTGCAAGGGAAATAAATAGCTAGTTTAGTTTTTTAGCTAGTTAAAACTTAAGCTAGTTTAGTTTTCAAGCTTGTTTGTTTTCAGCAATTAATTTTTGCATTTTTTGCAACTCGGCTTTTTGCTCTGCCGGAGACAACTTAGCAAAGTTGGCCAATTCGTTATATTTGCTTTCAACCTTTTTCGTACTCACAGTACCCAACTGCCTAAGGTAATTTTTAATATCATTATTCAACATTCGACTTGCTAAGCTTAAAACTTTTTCTAGGTTTAAACTATAGTCTAAATTTACTGTTCCTAATTTATCATGTTCAGCCGTTACCGATATTTTATCATTCACGTTTTTTATCTCTACCTTTTCATACCTAGCAACAACATTCCCTTTTTTACTAACATTGATCATTTTTTTAATACCTCTTTTTTATTAGATTTTTTATAAGCTAGTTTTTTACCTTGCTAAAAAACTATAGCTTATTTTTTATTATACATATATATAAAAAATAGTCAATATTTTTTATAGCTATAATTTTTATAGGCCTAAAAATTTCAAAATTTTTACCATTCTTACTTATAATAATAATTATATATATATATATTAAGTAATAATAGATATATCTCATATCTCACTATAACAATAAACTTTCAATCTTGAAATTTCAAATTTGAATAATTCAAATTACCCCACCACCAAATCACAAAATAAACTATTTTACCGGCCAATAAACTCAGTTTAATACTTTTATATTACTTTAAAAAAATTGTTAAAATTTAATACCTTATTTATTCATTTTTGCCTTTTCTCTATTCAATAAACAAATCATAAAAACTATACCGGCCACCAAATTAAAAAAATTTGAATATAGGTTATATATATGGTAAAATATAATAAAATTATATAACTTGATTTCAAAAATTTAAAAAGTTTACTTTCAATCTTGAAATTTCAAAATTGAAAACTATTAAATAAAAAAAGGAGGAAAAAAAAAATAAATGAAATTTCTAATTTGCCTATCACCTTTCCACATCACTAAAAAATCTAAGCTTTCCGTGAAATTGATCGCAAAAAACAAAATAGATAATAATGCTTGGAGGCAAGAGGCAAGATTTCGAGGATGGTCTTATGTTTCAATTCCAATCGTTAAACAAAATATAAATAGATTACTTGAAATTTGCCTAGCCGATAAAACATGCGGTCAAGATTATTTTTTACAAAATATTGATCCTATATTAAAATAACTTCTAAATAAAATAGCCTAAATTTTAACTAACTAAGTTTAGGCTATTTTTTTATTTATTAAACAAACTTAGGTTTGGTTTCGAGCTTTGAAACAATTAAAAAGTAATTGATACTTAGGCAAAAAATAAAAATAAAAATAAAAAAAGGAGGAAAAATTAAAATTGAAACTAAAAACTCATAAAGAAATAAAAGATGCTTTCAATAATGCTACTTTAACTAACGAAACAATTTTATCAAATAATATTAAGAAAGGAGATATTATTAAAGAAATTGGGCTCGAATGGTACGGTGAAATTTTAGACAATAGGCGAGGGAATATAAGGATAGCTAATATATATGGAATTTATACCGAAATAGGTTCTATTTATATATGGGATATAGATAAAGTGTGTAAAGATGGAAAGATTTATACTTTAAAGCTCACAAAAAAACAAATGAAAGACTATAAAAGAGTAAAAACTTTTTTAGAATAAAAAAATAGAAATAAGAAAAGGAGGAAAGTAAAATGAAACGACCAGATGATTATTTTTACTTAATAGAAGGAATTAAAAGAAAGAATGAAGAAAACAAACAATTAGTTTATGATCTTTTTACCGAAGCACCTATAAACGTTAGTAACGTTCTTGATATTGCTAAACTTAATGAAGTTTTTAAAGCTTTTGGGTTAGCGGAAAACTATCTTGTCCAAGCTCAAGCTAGTTTACTTCGCAAAAAGTTTTAAAATAAATTTCAAAATTTGAAATTATTTCTAGGAGGAAGTTAAAAATGAGATTTACACCAACAAACCAAGCTACTATAATACGAAAGACTTTAGCACTTACAGAAAAAAATACTAGATCTTCTTATTTAGATATAGCTCTTTTTGATACAAAACTAGAAGATATTCAAAAAGTTAAAACATGGGCAAAAAGCCAAGAACTTTCTTTTTCAATGAATTATTTAGAAGATCCTACTGTAATTCGAATAATTTTTGGAGTGTATCCTCAATCAATAGAAATTAGGTTTTTCTTAGCTAAGAAACTAACAAAACAAAAACAATATGAGGTATTAGAAAATGTTAAACAAGAAAAACAAGAAAAACAAGAAAAATGATGATACATTAGCTAATGAAATACGAGATCATTTAATAGAAATAGTAGAAAATAGTTTTATAGATATAGGTGGGGGAGACTTAATTTTCTCCCCTATCTCTGCTTTACAAGATGTTATAAATTATTGCCAGGAGGAATTAGATAAATATGAATAAAGCTAAAATAAGAAGTAAAGCTAAAATAAAAAATAAAGCTAAAATAAGGAAAAAAAGGATTTTTATAATAGGAAGTACTTGTTATAAAGATAAAATGCTCAAACATCAGCAAGATTTAATTAAGAAAGGTTATGACGTAAGACTTCCTAGTTTCGATTATTCGTATAAAAAAGAGCTATCTATAATAACAGAAAATAAAAATAGTATATTTTGGGCTGATGAAATTCATATGTTTTACGATGGTCGGAGCTACGGAACAATTTTTGATTTTGGTATGCTTTTTTACGCTATGAAACCTTTAAAAATTATTTACTTAAATGAAAAAACAATAGTTAATGCTATGAAACAGTATGAAGAAGTTATGAGATTATTTGAAAAAGAGGTATAAAAAGATGTTTACAAAAGAACATTATTTAAAACTTGCTCAAACTCTAAACAAAACAATTAAAGAAATTGAAGATATTAGTTTTTTAGAAAGTGTAAATCGAGCGCATTATCAATCTTTAGTAGATGAAGAACTATCTACGGTAGAATTAGTAGTTAGAAGACTTGAAGAAATGTTAATAGAAGATAATCCTAGATTTGAAGTAGCTAAGTTTGAAAAAGAGGTATATAAATAGATGAAAATTTTATTAGTTGTAGCCCTAACAGCTATTTTGTTAGGGCTAATAAGTCTATCGTATCAAGTTAAAGATTTAGGAACTTATGTTCTTGAAAATAGGAAATTAATTAGGGAACAAGAATTAAGTATTGCTATAATACAACAAGCTAGTAATTTATTAATAGAAGAAATAGAAAGGAGGTAAAACTTATGAAACAAGTATCAAAGCAAATAAGTAGTTTAATCGAAACTATAGAAAACTTACAGCTTTCAGAGAATGATATTCTTTGGAAAAATGAACAGCTACGAAAATTTTTAGAAGAAACAACTCGTATCCTAATAACAGGAAAAATTAAAGAAAGGAGATATATAAACTATGGTACGGAGTTTAACGAAAGAACAATTAGAGAGGTTTAAACAAATTCAAGCTAAAAAGAAACCTCCTGTTGAAGTAGATAGAACAGGAAGGAAGAATTTACAAGCATGGGTAACATTTGATGTATGGTATGCTGCAAAAGAATACACAAGTAGGGTAGGAATAAGTATGAATACTTTAATGGAACAAGCTATGGGATTATATCTTATTTTAGATGAGGCAGAAAAAAGTAAAATTCTATTAGATAAACTTGGGAAATAAATTTCAAATTTTGAAATTATTTTTATCTATTAAAAGTAAGGTAGGAAACAATGTTAAAAATAACTAAAAATAATAGAGGTTTTATATTTCTAAATGAACGTAAGGATGGATGGACAACAGAAAATGGATCTTTCCTAACCTTACCTACTATTCATATGCTAAAAGTCTTTTTTGGAGAAGAGTCTGTGGAAGAGGCTAACAAAAAAATAAAAGAAAATTATTTATATAAAGGAGCCCATGGCTCCGTAACAGAAAGGAAAAAGAAAGAAAATGGAAAAAGAGAGACTAAAAGTAAACGACCTGGTTGGTTTTAAATCTCCTAGTGGAGAAGACTTAAAGGCTAAAATAAGCTGGATAGATGGAGAAGATTGTGGTCTTATTTTTACAGCTCCTTCTTATTACGCAGGTAATGCAACAATAGATAAACTTGAAAACCTTATATTGATTCAACCTGCTTTGGGTAGTGAACTTAAAGATATGACTGATGAAGAGTTAAGACAAGCTATTTTAAACCTTAGAAACTTTCGGAGAGCTAGGCCTGTTAAGAAAGTAAAAGCCTCTAAATTAAAAAAACCTAAAGTTTGTAAAGAAAGTTTGCCTCAAGAAACCTTAGATAATTTTGAACAGCTTTTAGAGCTCCAAAGAAAATTAGATGCGCAACAGAAAAAAGGAGACAAATAAATGGAAGTTAAAGAGGCGATTGAATTTTTAGATAGTCATTTTGAAGATTATCTTGATTATATTGTAGAGGTAACCCCAGAAGATAAATTTGATGAAATATTAGATAAAAGAAATGAAACTTTTCACCTGCTCAAATCCTTACAAGCCGAAAATAAGGCATTAAAAAAAGAGAATGAGGAGTATAAGGGGATGTGGAGATGGCTATCTGTAAAATGGGGGTGTTCTATTTTAGATAATAGTACACCAGCAGATTTTACACTTGATGACGCAATGAATTTGATTGAAACCGAATATCTCGGAGGTGGGGAATGAAGAAAAAAGACCCTGAATGGTTTGCAAATTATGTCTGTACTTTTTTAGTAGGATTTGCTATTGGATTTTGGTTTAGAATGTTTTTTATATAAAGGAGGCTCAAAATGACTAATATCGAGGAAATGGAAAATGATAGAGATAAATATTTAAAAAGTACAAATCCAAATATATATATTTATGTTGATGATTTTACAGAACATTGTATCAACTCTCTCAAAGACCTCCACGAGGAAAACACAAGATTACAAAGCGAAATAGCCAAACATAGTGAATATATTAAAAACCTTAAAAAAGAAATAAAGGAGTTAAAGAATGACTGAAACCAAAGCTT
>Ga0334892_1000661_pt1 | contig 38079 bp, 22 predicted proteins | sample GraSluR3_MG_4_FD_207213 | JGI IMG/M metagenome (GOLD analysis project Ga0334892, IMG submission 207213) | Sludge microbial communities from methane-producing bioreactor in Wageningen University, Netherlands - Granular Sludge_15_04-R3 | ecosystem: Engineered > Bioreactor > Anaerobic >...
CGTCGGCCCTCCGCCCGGTGCCGCCGAACAGGACTGCCAGCGAGGCCGCGACAACGAGCAAGGCCGCCACCGCGCCGGCAAGGACCATGTAGCGGATCGCCCTGGGCCGTCCGGATAGGGGCGTCCACTGTCCGGTCCGCGAGGGGGCCTCGTCCGGGCGCCCCGATCCGCTCTGAGACGCGGCCATCCCGTCGTGGCCGAGCGTCTCAAGGACGGGCGCCGGGCCCGAGTCGCGGATCGGCTCGGGCGCCCTGCGATCCTCGGGCGCCGTCACGCACGCCTCGAGGGCCGCCACGACTTCGCCCATCGACTGGTAGCGGTCTTTCGGATTCTCGGCCACCATCTTCCGGAAGACTCGATCCAAGGCCTCGGAGACCTCGGGCTGGGCTTCGCGCAACGAGGGAACGGGCCCAGCGCGCTGGTCCCGGCGGATCGGGACGAGCGCGTCGCCCTCGTGCGGCGCCTTGCCGATCAGAAGCCGATAGAGCGTACCTCCAAGCGCGTAGACGTCGTCGCGGGGGTCGGCGCCGCAATGGCCGCAGGCTTGTTCGGCGGCCGTGGAGTCGCCGGTATCCAAGAGGGAACCGACCTCCGGCGTTCCGTCCGAGGAGTTTCGCGAAGCGACCTCGCCGTCGACAAAGACCCGCGAAACTCCCAGGCCGAGGATCTTGAGGGTCCCGTCCTGGTCGACCAGCAGGTTGGCGGGCTTGATGTCGTGGTGCACAATTCCCTGCGTGTGGGCATACTCCAGGCCCCTGGCCGCCTGGACGACGCAGTCGACGGCCGTGTCGACGGGCAGCGGGCCTCCCTCGTCCAAAATGCGGCCCAGGTCGTCGCCCTCGACGAACTCCATGATCAGGCCGTACATGCCCTCGTGCTCTCGGGCTTCCAGCGTTGCGAGCACGTTGGGGTGCGCCAGCTTGGCGGCCGCGCTCACGGCCGCGAGAAAACGCGCGACGGCGTCGGGCGAGCTCGCCGCCTTCGCGGAAAACAGCTTCAGGGCCACGATGCGGTCGGTGGTCCGGTGTTTCGCCTTGAAGACCCGCCCCATGCCCCCCTCGTCGATCTTGTCGAGCACGATGTACTCGTCGAAGAGCAGCTCGCGCGTCTTTCCCTGAAAGACCGCCTGGGCCTGGAACCGCGTCAGCCTGCCGGCGAGGATCAACTCCCGCGCCAGGTCTTGTGCGTTCTTGGGCTGTTCTTCGTCTTCGAGGCGCTCCTGGAACGTGGAAAGCTCCTCGGCGGTGATCAGACCGCATTTGATGAGCCGCTTGACGAACTTCCGCAGGGGGAGAGCCATGCCATGCTCCCAGGGGGGAAACGCAAGAATGGATTCTAACGGGATAGGCTGGGGCTGACAATCGCTGTTTGCCCGGTCGCGAGGCGCTTCCCAAACGACGGTTCTGCTAATAGCCGGCTCGGGCTTCGGCCGAGGCCGCGGTCAGGGCGATGCCGGCCAGCGTCAGGTGCGGCACATGGCAGACGTCGGGGCCCAGAAGCTCTGCCACTGCCGGACTCGCGCCGCCGGAGAGAAAAACCTGGGGGGCCTTTTCGAGACCTTCGCTGAGTCGCTCGATCAACTGACGAACCCCGCCCACGGCACCCCAGAACAAGCCCGATCGCATGGCCGGTTCGGTGGCCGTGCCCAGGGCGGGCGGGGGGGCCGCGAGGTCCTTCATGTCGATCCAAGGAAGCAGATCGGTGAACTCGTGCAGGGCTCGGGCCGACATGGCAATGCCCGGCTGGATCGACCCGCCCAGAAACGCCCCTCCCGGCGAAACCAGATCGACCGTAATCGCCGAGCCCAGGTCGACGATGATCGCGCCCCGATCGGGCGCCCGCAGGCGATTCACGGCCACGGCATCGAGCAGCCGGTCGATGCCGACCATGTCGGGCCGCTCCAACGCGACCGCCAGGGGCAGGTCGCGAGCCGCCAGAAGCGTGATGCCGTCGCCCGGCCGGATCGCGCGAAGCCAGTCGATCAGCCGGGTTGTCGTGGGCCGGTTCACGCTGCCGATCCACCAGGCCACCGGCTCGGGCGCCCGATCCGACAGCCATGCGGCGATCTGATCCAGATTCGGTTCGGCATGAACGATCGCCATCCAGGCGTCGGGCTCCGGCAGCGCCGCTCCGGCGGCGCCGGCTCGAAACAGCCCCAGCTTGATCCGATTGTTGCCCAGGTCGGCGGCGATCAGCGAAGACGCGGAGTTACTCATAGAGACCATCTTGGCTCGCGGGCAGCCGACGGGCAAGCGCAAGAACGCCTTGACGTACTGGGGGTAGCTGCTGAACCGGTCTTCTTCGGACGAAGGCAGGACCGACCCTGCCGGGTGCTGATCTTCTCTCTGGTGTCGATCGGCTTGGTTCGTATTCCCGCACTCCGTTCCAGTTGTGGGACGGAGTGTCCGGGCTGAGCAGGGAGTCTCGTCGACCCACGATCCCCCAAGCGGCTCACCGGGAAGCATCGCGCCGGCGTGCCCCTCTTGCGAAGGAGTGAGCTGCCTGCAGGCGGCGGGTCGGTTCGCTATAATGAGCCGTTGGGATTGTCCCTGGACCTCTTGTGGCGAGGATCACCGATCATGGATTCAGAGTCTGCGGAACTCAAGGCCCACCAGGAGTTGATCGAGCAGCACCGCGCGTTGAACGAGCTTCTGGGACACGTCAACGAGGCCTTGGCCGAGCGGTCGGGCACGATCGCCGAGGTGAGCGGTTTGCTGGCGCGCCTAGGCGACATGCTGGTCAAGCACTTCGAGTCGGAGGAGCAGGGCGGATACTTTGCCGAGGCCCTGACCCACGCGCCGCGGCTGATCGCTCGGGCCAACGCGTTAATGGCCCAGCACCCGAAGATGACCCGCTACGCGCGCGAACTGGCCGGGGCCGCCGACCCCGACCGCGAGCCCGACCTCTGGTGGCAGCAGACCCGCGAGCGGTTCGAGGCGTTCCGCGACGAACTCAAGCAGCACGAGAGCCGGGAGAACGAGCTGCTGCAAGAGGCGTACCATCGCGACCTGGGCTCGAACGATTGACGGGCGCGCCGAGGCAATCCGAGGGGCAGCCGGCCGGAAACGCGCACTCGCAACACTGTACCCCGAGGAGGACGAACCGTGACGACACCTTCAAGAAGCGTTCGGGCATGCGCATCGGCGCTGCTGGCCGTTTGGGTGCTTTCGAGCTCGGCCCCGGCCGACGGGCCGCGCGTGAACGAGTCGGCGCGGCAGATCCCCGTGGCCTACGAGGTCGACGTGGTCGTGGTCGGAGGAAGCACGGGGGCGGTGTCGGCCGCGGTGGCCGCCGCCGAGGGCGGGGCCAAGGTCTTTCTGGCGGCGCCCCATCCCTACCTGGGCGAGGATATGACCGCCACGCTGCGGCTCTGGCTCGAAGACGGCGAGGAGCCCGACGCGCCGCTGGCCCAGCGGGTCTTCGCCGATGAACGGCAAGAGACGTTCGGCCCCGATCCGAACGGGCTCGATTTCACCTACGAAGCGAGCTTGCCCAGCTCACCGGTCCACAGGGACAGCACCCCTCCAAGCAAGCTCCGCGACGGGGTGTGGGGCAATGCGTCGAGTCAGAGCGTCCAGTACGACGGCGATGTGTCGATCGTGGCCGATCTCGCGAAACGCAAGGACGTCCGGCAGGTCCGCCTCGTGGTCTATTACCGCGGCTCGTCGAGCGAGCGGCGCCAGAACTTCAAGGTGCAGAGCCTCATCGTGTCGACCAGCGACGACGGGCAGTCGTGGAACCCGGCGGGAACCGTCGAGAACAAGTCGACCGACGACGTTTCGGTGCTCGTGGTGCCGGTCGAGGCGGCGACCCGGTACGTGAAGCTCGACGTGAAGAAGAGCGACGACGTCGACCGCATCCTGTTGGGCGAGATCGAGATCATCGCGCCGGATACGGGAAAGCCGGCGGCCGAGCCGAAGCGTCCCATGCCGCGCCCGATCCACGTGAAAAAGGTGCTCGACGAGGCCCTGTTGGGGGCGGGGGTCGAGTTTCTCTACAGTTGCTTCGTGACGGACGTGTTGCGCGACGCCCGGGGAGAACCTTGCGGCATCGTGATGTCGAACCGGGCCGGGCGCCAGGCGGTCGTGGCCAAGACGATCGTCGACGCCACCGACCGGGCCGTGGTGGCGCGGCTTGCCGGGGCCGAGTTTCGGCCCTATCCCGCGGGAACCCAGACGTTCCAGCGGGTCGTGATCGGCGGCGAGGTGCAGCAGGGCGAGGGGATGACGGCCCGGGTGATCGATCCGCCGTTTCCCGGCCGGTTTCCCGACCCGGCCAAGGCCGCCGGCGGCGCCTTTCAGGTGATCGAGTACACGCTCGAACTGCCCATGGCCGACGGAAGCTATGCGTCGTGGGCGGCGGCCGACCAGAAGGCCCGCACCATGACCTATCATGCCGACCAGCAGTTCACTTCGGACGTGCTGTTCCAGGTTCCGCCCGACCCGATGCACGGCCGGCGCCGGGCTGAGGGCGAATGGCAGGGGGTGGCGGCGCTGCCGCCGGGCGCGTTCCAACCGCGGGGCGTCGACCGCGTGTTCGTGCTGAGCGGATCGGCCGACGTGTCGCGCCGGCAGGCCCGGGCGCTGCTGCGGCCGTTGGCCCTGATGGACTTAGGCAGGCGGATCGGCGTCCGGGCCGCCTCGCAGGCCGCCGAGCGGCCCGCGATCGAGGGCCCGCACCTTCCGGGCGAGCCGACCGACGATCCGGCTGCGCCGGGCGACGTGGGCGAGTTTCTGACGGGCGTTCGGCCCGTGCAGGAGGGGCTTCCGACCGTTCCGCAAGACGCCCGAGCCCTTCCCGTCCTCGGAAGGTATGACGTCGTCGTGATCGGCGGCGGCACGGGCGGCGCGCCGGCGGGAATCGCCGCCGGGCGCCAGGGAGCCCGTACGCTTGTGGTCGAGTATCTGTACGGTTTGGGCGGCGTGGGGACCGAGGGAGCCATCGCGGGCTATTACTGGGGCAACCGGGTTGGGTTCTCGGCGACCGTCGAAGGGGGCGACACACGTTGGGTCATCGAGAAACGCAAGGAGTGGTGGCGCGGCGAACTGCTCGATGCCGGGGCCGACGTCTGGTTCGGCACCGTGGGTTGCGGGGCCTTCGTCGATCGGGGGCGCGTGCGCGGGGCCGTCGTGGCCACGCCGTTCGGACGGGGCGTCGTGCTGGCCGAGGTCGTCATCGACACGACGGGCAACGCCGACATCGCCGCGGCGGCCGGCGCCGAGGTCGACTACACCGACGCGCGGGAGTTCGGCATGCAAGGAACGGGGCTGCCCGGACGCCGTCTTGGCGAAGCCTACAACAACACCGACTTCACGATCGTCGACGAAACCGACCTGGTCGACGCTTGGCACGTCTTGGTTTACGCGAAGGACAAGTTCCCCGACGCCTTCGATCTGGGCCGCCTCATCGACACGCGCGAGCGGCGGCGGATCGTGGGCGATTTCACCATGACCCTGCTCGACCAGGTGCTCGACCGCACCTATCCCGATACGATCGAGGTGGCCTACAGCAACTTCGACTCGCACGGCTACACCGTCGACCCGTACCTCGAGGTCGAGCACCCGGGCAAGGCGGGGTTCCGCATCAACGTGCCCTACCGTTGTCTGCTGCCCAAGGGTCTGGAGGGCATCCTGGTGGGCGGTCTGGGCATCAGCGTGCACCGCGACGCCGTGCCGATGACCCGGATGCAGCCCGACATCCAGAACCAGGGTTACGCCGCCGGCGTGGCCGCGGCCATGGCGGCCCGCGAGGGCGTGACGCTGCGCGCGATCGACCTCCGCGCGCTCCAGAAGCACCTCATCGAGATCGGCAACCTTCCCGAAAGCGTGCTGACCGATGACGACAATTTCCCGCTGCCGCCCGAACGGCTGGCCGAGGCGGTCAAGACGGTGGTCGAGGAGGACGGGAAAGGGGCCGCCGTGCTGCTGGCACAGCCCGACCAGGCGCTGCCGCTTCTGCGCAAAGCCTATCACGCCGCGCAGCGGCCGGAGCACAAGCTGACCTACGCCCATCTGCTGGCGGTCCTGGGCGACGCGACCGGCGTGCCGACGCTGATCGCCGAGGTCGAACGCGCCGAGGGGTGGGACGAAGGCTGGAACTTCCGCGGCATGGGCCAGTTCGGAACCGCCCTGAGCCCGTTGGACCGACGCATCATTGCCCTGGGGCGCGCAGGCGATCCCCGCGCGCTGCCGGCGATCCTCGACAAGGCGAAGCTGCTGACCTCCGAGAGCGAGTTTTCGCACCACCGCGCGGTCGGCCTGGCCCTGGAGCTGATCGGCCACGAGGACGCGGCTCGTCCCCTGGCCGAGCTGCTCACCCAACCCGATATGACCGGCTACGTGCACGACACGGTCGAGGAGGCCCGGCGCCGCGATCAGGAGGACGGCAGCCCCGTGGGCGTGAAGACTCGCCGCGACTCGCTGCGCGAGCTCGTGTTGGCGCGGGCTCTGTACCGTTGCGGCGACTACGGCGGGGTGGGCAAGCAGGTCCTCACCGCCTACACCCACGACCTTCGCGGCCACATCGCCCGGCACGCCAAAGCGGTGCTCGAGGCGGCCGAGAACCCGGGACGCACGCCGCAGTAGGCCGATCGATCGGCGATTGTGACGTGGGCGCAGAGGCCCTCGCTCTTCGGGGACTGGCGCGGCGCCCGCGCCGCAACGATCGGCCCCAGCGATTCACCGCCGATTTGCGCGGGGCGAAATTCGATGACACTTTGCGTGATCAGATGTACACAAACTTGACGGGTCTCAGAGCGGGTTTGCTACCAGGCCGGATTCGGAATGGTCATGTCGTCGCACGTTGAAGGAGCATCGGCAGATGACGAACAAGGAAGCTCGCCAGCGGAAGCTGAAGGAAATCAAGTGAGGTTGCGGAAGGCTGGGGAAGAATGGTCGCCCGGGAGGCGTTTCCCGACGGTCCGGCATTGGTTGTGACACTGGCCGACATGGAGGGGTATGCCGTGGCGGCTTCTTGGGCCCTGGTGAAGGGGGCTGTGGAGTCGATGACCGCCCCGCAAGGGGGGCCCGGCGAAGAGGCTCCGTGCCCGGTCGATGGCAAGGGTTGCCCACCGACGAGAAAATCGAGGCCCGTGGCCGTGCGGGCTGGCGACGGTCATCGGCAATCTCCGCAAGCGAAAATCGCGTCTGGGCACGCTCGCCGACCTCGACGCAAGCAACGACATCCGGCCGATGCACTTGAACGAGGCGATCACCGACCGGATGCTGGATCGGAACCTGTGGACGTGAGACAATGGACTGCTGCACGCGTCTAGTTTCCGTGCCGTTGGACCCCGTATGAGCGCGGCCGAGCGCGGCGAGGTCGCCCCAGGAGGTGAGCATGAGCAGGCAGAGCGTATCGCGCCGAACGTTCCTTCGCGAGGCATCGGCCGGCGCGGCGGCGGTCGCGGCCGGAACCGCCCGCGCCCGGGGAAACGCGGCCGGCCGGGCCGGCACCCTGGCGGCCCTGGGCGGCACCGCGGTCCGCTCCGAGCCCTATCCGACCTGGCCCCCGACCACGGGGGACATCGAGGAGTCGCTGGTCGCCGCTTTCCGCTCGGGAAGCTGGGGCCGGAGGCTCGGTCCGGGACGGCACGGCGCCGGGCAGGTCGGCATCTTCGAGAAACAATTCGCCGAGCTGATCGGCACGAAGCACTGCCTGGGCACGGGCTCGGGCACCCAGGCGCTGCATGCGGCGCTTCACGCGGTCGGCGTCGAGGCGGGCGACGAAGTGCTCGTCGCGCCCTGCACGTTCATCGCGTCGGTCCAGGCCATCTTGCTGTGCAACGCCCTGCCGGTCTTCGTCGACGTCGATCTCAACACGTTCCAAATGGATCCGGAGAAGATCGAGCCGCTCGTCACGGCCGACACGCGCGCCGTGGAGCCGGTCCACATCGGCGGCCTGCCCTGCGATATGGATCGCATCATGGCCGTCGCCGCAAGGCGCAACCTGCGAGTGGTCGAGGATGCCGCCCAGGCCGCTCTCGCCGAGTTTCGCGGGAAGAAGTGCGGCACCTTCGGCGATCTGGGGTGCTTCAGCTTCCAGGCGAGCAAGGTGATGGCCTGCGGCGAAGGCGGCGCGATCGTCGGCAACGACGAGGAGCTGATGGAAAAGTGCTACGCGTTCCACAACATGGGCCTCTCGACCAAGAGCGGAAGCGTCGGCATCGGCACGAAGTACCGAATGAACGAATTCGAGGCCGCCGTCTTGAACCCCCAGTTCGCCACCCTTGCCGAGCAGACGCAGCGGCGCAACGAAAACGCCGCGTATCTTGCCGCCCGGCTCGACGAGATCCCCGGAATCGCCCCCCAGAAACTGCACGAGGGCTTCACGCGCGGGGCCTACTACATCTACGGGTTCCGATACCAGAAGGAGCACTTCCACGACGCCCCGAAAGAGAAGTTCCTCAGGGCCCTGCGGGCCGAAGGCGTCCGCTTCACGACGATGTACTTCGACCAGTTGAACAAGCAGCCGTTCATCGAGAACGCCTTGAGCTCGCGCACGTTTCGCAGGATCTTCTCCGACGAGCGGCTGAAGCGGTACCGCGAGCAGAACCACTGCCCCTCGAACGACCAGCTCTCGGCCGAGGGCGTGTGGCTGCCTCAGTACACGTTTCTCGGCGACCGGAAGCTCATGGACGACATCGCCGACGCCATGGCGAAGATTCACGACCACCGCGACCTGCTCGGCAAGCTATGAGGGCGCCGCCGGCCGGTCGGGCACTCGGGAATCGCCGCCCTCGGCCCGGTCCGTCGAAGCCCCGCAAGAACCGCGACAATCTGACGCGACGGCCCGGCAGAGTGTCGCACCAGCGCTGGCGAGACGCTCGGCCGGCGACGCGGCCTGTCGCGTCAAGGCATGACGAACTGATGGCCTTCGGGGCGAACCGTGAGGACCGGGCAGGGCGCCTTGCGCACGACCTTCTCCGCGACGCTTCCCATCAGGGCGTGGGTCAGACCGGATCGGCCATGCGTTCCCATGACGATCAAATCGAGCTCGTGTTCGCGGGCGTACCGCACGATTTCGACGAACGGCGTTCCCGAGGCGACCGCGCGAACCACCTTGGTGGCGTCCGCGAGAGCCGGATCGTCCCACTCCTCCAATTCTCGCTTCGCCCCTTCCTCGGGCTGAGCCAGCTCCTCCGGCATGTAACCCACGTAAGCCGGCACGACCACCGGTGCCACGACGTGCAGCAAGTGGATCTCGGCCTGGAAGCGCTTCGCCAATTCGCAGGCGTACGACCTGGCACGGGCAGAACAATCGCTGAAATCGGTCGGCAGCAGAATTCGTTCAAGGTTGATCATCGCGAAATGCTCCTTTCTCTCCCTTTGCCGATAAAGTGCCTTGTGTGCCGCAGATGCCCCCCCATCTCACGAAGAGGGGTGGGCCGGCAACGGCATGACGGCGGTGCAAGTTCCGTTCCATTGCGTTTCGCTCACCAGCCGTTGCCTCGACCGGCGTTGTGGCATGCGATGGGTTCCACCCTCCTTCGGTCGGGTTTTGCCGTTTTCGCGGCGCCGTTTCCGCGATCCGCAACGGCCGGGGTGCGGCCGTCGACGTGATAGCATCCCTTGGGCAGCGGCATCGTCGCGCGGCTGCGCTATTTGGGCGGGTTGGCGCGAATGTCGATGGGACCGTGATTCGGCTGGCGCGGGCCGGGGGTGCTGCGCCCCTCGGCCACGAATTGCTCGAGCAGGGCCGTCAGTTCGCGGACCTTTTCGGGATGGCGATCGACCCGATTGTTTTGCTCGCCCAGGTCGTCGTCGAGGTTGTAAAGCTGCATGGGGGGCAGGCCGGCGGCCTGCTTGCTGCCCGGCCGCGGCTCGCTCCAACCTCCCGAATCGGGGCAGAGCAGCAGCTTCCACGGTCCGCGGCGGATGGCGAAGCTGCCATTGACCGAGTGGGAGACGAGGTGATCGCGCGGGCTCGGCACGCCGCGGCGAAGCGTGGCGAGAAAACTGATGCTGTCTTCGCCCGCGTCGGCCGGCAGCGAGAATCCGACCGCCTCGGCGACGGTCGCCAGCAGGTCGGTCTGGCAGACGATCTGTTCGCTCGTGGTTCCCGCCGGGATATGCCCGGGCCAGCGCGCGACCAGCGGGACGCGCGTTCCCCCCTCGAACAGGTCGGCCTTGTGGCCGCGCAGGGGTCCGCTGGGATGATGGTCGTGCGCGGCCAGCTCGTCGAAGCGGGCCTGGGGCGAACATCCGTTGTCGCTGGTGAACACGACCAGGGTCCGATCGGCCAGGTCGTGCCGGTCCAGCGCGGCGAGGATCTCGCCGACGGCCCCGTCGCTCTGCATGACGAAGTCGGCGTAGGGGTTGATGCCGCTTTTTCCCTGCCACTCGGGCGTGGGCAGGATCGGCGTGTGCGGCGAAGCCAGCGGCACGTAAAGGAAGAAGGGCCGGCCCTCGCGCGCCGCGGCGGCCCGCTGGTCGATGTATTCGGCCGACTTGCGCGCGAGCGCCGGCAGCACGTCGGCGGCGTCGAAGTCGGGGGCGGTCGGCCCCTTGCGGGTGCGCCGCTCGGGCGTTCGGTCGTGCATCATCGGGAAGTCGCGATCCTCGGTCGGAAGCGACGTCACCCGATCGTTCTCGATGAACGTGTACGGCACCATGTCGAGCGACGCGCTGATGCCGTAGTAGTAATCGAACCCGACGCTGTTCGGTCCCCGGGCGATCGGCTTCGCGAAGTCGACGTTAAACACCTGCGCGCGCGGCTCGATGCTCAACTCGCTGACTTCGGCGCCGGGCTTGACGACCCAGTCCATGCCCAGGTGCCACTTGCCGAGGCAGGCCGTGTGGTATCCCTGCTGCTTCAGCAGCGACGCGAGAGTCGCCCGGCCCGGTTCGATGAGGCGCGGGCTGAGACCGCCCAGCACGCCGCGCTGGAGTTTCGTGCGCCAGTTGTAGCGCCCCGTGAGCAGGCCGTAGCGCGTCGGCGTGCAGACCGACGAGGTGGAATGGGCGTCGGTGAAGCGCATGCCCTCGGCGGCAAGACGGTCGACGTGGGGCGTTTGAATCTTACCCCCATAGCAGCTCACGTCGGCATACCCGAGATCGTCGGCCAGGATGATCACGACGTTGGGCTTTTCCGGATCGGACTCGCCGGCCGCCTCGAGATTCTCGAGCGCCGCTTCGAGGCTGAAGCGGATGAACATCAGCATGTCGCCGCCTCGCTCGGCCTTTTGGGCACGATCGAGGGCTTGCCGCATGGCCGGCACGACCGGCCGGGCTTTGGGGCCGAGCAGCTCCAGCGCCCTGGCGGCGTGCAGCGCGACCTCGGGCTCGCCGCCCGAGAGCGCGGCGGCCAGCACCGGTAGCGCCTCGGCGGTTTCACCGTGGTGCGCCAGCGCCGAGGCCGCTTCGACCCGCACGACGGGCGACGAGTCCGACAGGCTTGCGCGCAGCGCGGTTCGGGCCTCGTCGCCGATTCGCACGGCGGCGCGCAGTCCCACGGCGGCCCAATAGCGGACTCCGTCGTCTTCGTCGCCAAGCAGCTTGACCTGCTCTTGCCACGCATCCTCCCGGCCGACCCGGTCGGCCGTGTCGAGCAGGCGGGCCAGCGGATAGCGCGCCGCGTCGCGCGCCAGATCGAGCGGGGTCGTTTCGTCGCCGATGCGCTGCCACACCTGCGGCTCGGTGAGGAAGCCCGCGTCGCGCGTCTCGGTCTGCCATCGGCGCAGCTCGGCCCGCATACGCTTCAGGCTCTCGCGATGCTCGGGCGAATCGGCCAGGTTGTGCAGTTGGTGCGGGTCGGCGTCCGTATCGTACAGCTCTTCCAGCGCCCTGCGCGGCGCCGCATAGGTGAGCTGGTCGGCGTTGAGCCGGCCGGCCGCGGCAAGACGCTTCAACTCGCGGCGGAAGGTCGAGCCGTCGGAGTACCGTTCGGGAGGCATCCACGATTGATGGGGCATGAAGTTGCGGATGTAAAGCCATCGCCCGTCCCTTGCGGAGCGCGCCAGGTCGAACACCTCGTCGACCCGATCGCGGGCGCCGTACACGTACTGCCGCGGCTCGGCCGCGGCGGGGCCGAGAAAGGCGCGGCCCTGCATGTGCCGGGGTACGTCGACGCCGCACAGGCTCAGCACGGTGGGCGCGAAATCGACGAAGCTCACGAGCCGGTCGGTCGTCGCGCCCGGGGGCGCCGGGGCCAGATGGCGCCACTTTTCGGGAAACCGGAGGATCAATGGCACGCGCAATCCCGAGTCGTGCAGCAGCCGCTTGCCCCGCGGCATTCCCATGCCGTGGTCGCCGTAGAAGAACACGACGGTCTCGCCGGCCAGACCGTCGGCTTCGAGTTCGCGCAGGCGTTCGGCCACCTCCTGATCCATGCGCGTGATGCAGTCGTGGTAGCGGGCCCAGGCGCGGCGCGCCTCGGCCGTATCGGGATAGTAGGGCGGCAGATTCGCCTCGGCGGGATCGTGGCGCTGGCCGGGGTCGAGTTGCGATCCCACGTTCTTCTCGAATTCCTCGTGAGGCCACACGCTCGTGCGCGACTGGTGCGTGGTCATGAAATTGAACACGGCGAAGAACGGCTGCCCCGGGCGCCGGTTGCGCCAGTGGGCGCGGGGCGAACTCTCGTCCCAGGCGTCGGCGACGAACGCCCGTTCGTCGCGGAGGTTGTAGTCGGTCTTCACGTTGTTCGAGCAGTAGTAGCCCGCGTCGCGCAGCAGGGCGCTGAAGCCGCGGATTTCCTCGGGCACGGGAAACCGCGAGCGCAGGCGCTGCGTGCCCAGCGAGGTCGCGTACATGCCCGTGATCAGGCACGACCGCGCCGGCGAGCAGACCGGCGCCGTGGCGAAGGCTCCCGTGTAGCGGACGCCCGTCTCGGCAAAGGCGTCGAGGTTGGGCGTGCGGGCGTAGGCGTCGCCGTAGCAGCCGAGATGGGGGCTCAAGTCCTCGGCCGTCAGCCAGAGGACATTGGGCCGCGAACCGCTCTCCGGTGGCGCCGTTCGCGCGGATTCGGCCGCATGCAGGGGCCCGGCCGCGCCTACAAGACACGCAAACAGAGGAAGCAGGTGTGCTGCGCGGTTCATCGCGGGACCTTTCTTTTCACCAGGAATAAGTCGGGGGAATCGGTTCGCGGCCCGGCAACGAAACGACTCGTTGGGCATTCAGCGCAAATGCTCATCGTGCAGCTTTCGCAGCCGCTGGACGACGTCGGGATGTTCGTCGGCCAGGTTCGTCGTTTCGCCGGGATCGTCGCGGACGTTGGCAAGAAACATGGCGACGCGCTGCGCCCGGCCGTCGCCCCGGCTCGTGTCGCGGGTGTTGCCGATGAGTTTCCAGTCGCCTTCGCGCACGGCCCAGTCGGCGTTGGGGCCGGCGCCGACTTGCCAGTGCAGGGCGCGGCCCTCGTGCGGGCTGGGCGACGCGGGATCGCGCAGCACGCGAGCCAGGCTGCGGCCGTCGAGGCGCACCCGGGGCCGCTCCACGCCGGCCAGCTCGGCCAGGGTGGGCAGCAGGTCGCAGGCGTGGGCGAGTTGGGCGCGCGTCTCGTTCTCGGGCAGCGTGCCGGGCCAGGAGATGATCGCCGGAAGGCGGATGCCCCCTTCGAACAGGCTGAATTTCGCCCCGCGATACGGCCCCGCGCTGCCGCCGCCGAAATGGGCGCGTTCCTCGGTCGAGTGGCCGTTATCCGACTGGAACACGACGATGGTCCGCTCGCGCAGGCCCAAATCGTCGAGCGTGGCGAAGAGCCGGCCGAGCCGCTCGTCCTGCGCCGCGACAAAGGCGGCGTACAGGTTGCGCGGATAGGGCATATCTTGAAAGTGCTCGAGCCACTTCGCGTCGCCTTGATAGGGGTAGTGGGGTGTGTTCATCGCGTAGTACAGGAAGAACGGGCCGTCGCGATGCCGCCGGATGAACTCGGCGGCCTCGTTCACCATGAGGTCGGGAAAGTAGCAGCCGTCGTGAAAGACCTCGACGCCGTTTCGCCACAGATCGTGGACGTTCGGCCCGCTCCAGTAGAAGAAGTGCGAGTAGTTGTCGATGCATCCGCCCATGTGGCCGAAGCTGTGGTCGAATCCCTGGGCGCGGGGCGAGGTGTCGGGCGTGTAGCCGACGTGCCACTTGCCGATGTGCGCCGTGGCGTAGCCCGCCGATCGGAACATCTCGGCCAGGGTCACCTCGTCGGGCGGCAGCGCCCCCTTGCCGCCCTTCTGCGAGGCGCAGTTGCCCGGAACCCCCGCGCGCACCGGCCAGCGTCCCGTGAGCGTGCCGGCGCGCGACGGCGAGCACACCGGCGCGGCCGAGTAGAACTGCGTGAACCGCACGCCCCGCGAAGCCAACGCGTCGGTGTGCGGGGTGTGCAGGTCTTCCGCACCGTAGCAGCCGGCATCCACGGAGCCTTGATCGTCGGCCATGATCAGCAGGACGTTCGGGCGCTCGGCACGGAGCGGGCCCGCCAGCAGGGCGAGGATCGCCAGACTTCCGGCAACAAAGCGAAGGGACGGCGAGGGCATCGGCAAGGTCTCCCAGCTTCGGGTTGTTCGAGATCGGCACGTCACAGCGGCCAGGGGCCTTCGTATCCCGTCTCGGCCAGCTTCATCTTATCGAGCGGGGCGAACAGGCGGAACCGCCGAGCGAAATCGTGCTGATCGTCGCTCATGTCGACTCCTCCGGTCGGTTGGGAGTCATGGAGGGAGCGTGCTCCGAATCCGGAGCTTATTCATAAACGGCGCCGCTGCCCGAGTCAACGAGAACCTCGCGACGGCCGGCCGTTCACCTCGCGACGGGAGACTCCGCCGTCGCCGTGCGATAGGCCCTGGCGAAATACCCCTGGCGTTGCATCCGGTCGACCAGGCGCCTGGCGATGGGCCCGGCGCCCGAGGCCGCGTCGCCCCCGTGCTCGACGACCACGACGAACGCAACCTGGGGATGATGGGCGGGCGCGTAGCCGGCGAACCAGGCGTGCTCGGCCCGCCCCGGCCCGGTCTCGGCCGTGCCCGTCTTGCCGGCAATGGCGACCGAGTCGAGTGCGACCGTCGCGTAGGCCGTGCCCGAGGGATCGGAGACGACGCGCTCGAGCCCCTCCCGCACGGCGGCCAGCGTGCCGGCGTCGAGATCAGGAATCGCAACGGCCGGAGCAACCCGCAGCGGATCGTCGCCCGGCTCGGCCGGCTCGGCCGGCTCGGTCCCGTCGGCGGCCGTCGCGTCGGCGGGCAACTCGGGCAATCCGAGGGCGCAGGCCAGGTGCGGGGTGACCAGCCGGCCGCCGTTGGCCACGGCCGCCATCATGCGCGCCACCTGGAGCGGCGTCACGCGAAGCGAGCCCTGCCCGATCGCCAGGGCCTGGGTATCGGCCGCGCGCCAAGGATGGCCCTCGATTTCGACGATCGTCGAGGGCATAGGAAGCGTTCCCGACGATTCGTAAGGCAGATCGACGCCCGTCGTCCGACCGATCCCGAAGCGCGAGGCCCAACGGACGAGCGGCTCGGGCCCCATCCTGCCCGCGTGGTGGAAGAAGTACACGTTGCAGCTTTGCGCCAGGGCGTCGGCCAGATTCACCTCGCCGTGGCCCGAGGCGTGGCGCGTGAAGATCGCGCAACGCCAACGATCGGGGTGGTGGAGATAGCCGCGGCAGAAGAACGGCTCGGTGGGGGCGACTGCCGAGGCTTCGAGCAGGGCCATGGCCGAGACGGTTTTGAACACCGAGCCGGGGGGAATCGCCATCTGCAGCACACGGTCGAATAGGGGATGGGCCGGATCGTGCATGAGGGGCTCGATTTCGGATGCCTCGCCACCGGCGAACACGTTCGGGTCATAGGCCGGCGCCGAGGCCGCCGCCAGGATCGCTCCGTTTCGGACGTCCATCACCACGATGGCCGCACCGGCCGGCTCGCCCTCGGCCTGCAGCGCGGCGCGACGATGCCGGGCGCTTTCGACGAGTTCCTCGGCCGCGCGTTGGAGCTGCGTGTCGAGCGTCAGCACCACGTCGCGGCCGATGCCCGGCTCGCGCTGCCGATAGGAGGTGAGAATCCGGCCGCTCCGGTCGGTCCATTCGACGGCCTCTCCGCGCGTGCCCCGAAGAAGACGGTCGTACTGGAGCTCGATTCCGGTGCGCCCCACGCGGTCGTCCGGGTGATGGAGGTCGCGGCCTCCCGCCTCGCGGCTCGGCACGGCCCCCACGTAGCCCAGCACGTGCGCGGCCAGACGCCCCTGCGGGTACGCGCGGCGGGCGCGGTGGACGATCTGGACGCACGGATAGCGGTCGGGCCGCGACTGGATCTCGGCGACGACCGCCAAGGGCACGTCTTCGGCCACGACGTGATAGTCGAGCTCCTCGGCCACGATCATCCGCCGGGCCGGCGGCTCGTCCATCGACGCGCGCAGGAAGTCGAGCACGCACGAGCCGAGCCGCCCGAGCCACGTCGGCGGCCGGGGCGGTTCGCCACGGCCATCCCGCGCGCGCTCGACATTGCCGGCGGCGAACCGGCGCCGGTTGACCGAGTCGGAAATCCGTTCGACCCGGGCTTGAATGCGCTGCGACCGCCGCTGCCATTCGTCGGCCGAGAGGCCGGCCAGCCGGGCCAGCCCGCGCATGACCTCGGCCCGTTCGGCATGGAGCCGGGCCTCCTCGGCCGCGACACGATCGGGGTCTGTTCGTTCGCGGCGCGAAAGCCTCGAGCGGGCCGTGAGGCGAAGCCACCGCGGGTCGGGAGGCTCCTGAAGCCAGCGGTAGTGGACGGCCAGCGCCGGCTTCTCCTCGTCGCGCGCCAGCACGGTGCCGTCGCGCGCCAAGATGCGGCCTCGCACGCCGGGTACGCCGTGGCGGACTTCGATCGGCCGACCCGCCTGGTACCGGAACGCGGCCCCCTGGGTCCATTCGAGTTGGACCACCCTGCCGAAGACCATTGCCAGGAGCCCAAGAAATCCCGCCAGGCAGATCCGGATGCGGCGCCGGGAATCGCTCGCCCTTGGCGGGGCGCCCTTCTCGGCGTGCAGGCAGTGCCAGTCGAAGGCGGGTTCGAGGGGCATGGGGAACCGTGGCTAGAGGCTCGATCTCAGATGCGAGGGTTCCACGTGAGCGACGGAAGGCTGCAACCTGCCCCGGGCCCCGTGGACGAGCATCAGAAGAGGCCATGCCAAGCCGCCGGTGTAGATGCCCACTCCGAGGGCGCGGGCCAGGACGGTGGCGAGCGGAACGGACGCGGCGCCCGCGAGCCACCCGGCGACAGCGACCCCCGTCGCCATCAGCGTGACGGCGCCCCAGACGACCGCCGCTTGAGCGAGGCTCCCGTGCAACTCGACCTTCGTGCGAAGTCGCACCAGGCCGTAACCGGCCAGCAGGAAGCAGGTCATGCCGAGCCCCAGCGGGCCCGGGGCGATCAGGTCGGAGGCCAATCCGCTCAGCGCGGCGGCCGCGAAACCTCGCTTCGCGCACGCGGTGACCAGCCAGATGGCCGCCAGCAGCGCGAGCAGGTCGGGCGCAACCTCTCCCACCCGAATCGCATCGGATCCGGCCGTTTGCAGCACCGAGGCCGCGTAGATCGCCACGACGAGCGCGAACGTCTGCATTGGCTATGCCTTCGCGTTTGCGGTGATTGCGTTCATGGGGTCGGGTTCTCCCGGCAACGGTCCGAACTCGTCGCATCGGGTGGCGGCGACGCCTGGCATCGCTTCATTCGCGTTGGGATTCTCGGCAAGCTGCTCGCAAGGGATTCCACTCGACCCGCAGCACGGCGACCTCGGCGTAACGATCGGGGTCGGCGGCGGGTTCCATCCAGATGGTCCAGTGCGCGGCGCCCACGGGCCGTTCGAGCCGGGCCACGCGGCCGTAGAGCGGGAGTTCCGACACGACGCCTCGGGCGGCGACCGCATAGACCGGGTCGCCGACGGCCACGGGCTCGGTCGCGTCGACCAGGCGGATCAGGGCGTGCGGCTTTCCCGTGCCTTCGAGGATTCCCTGGGGGCCGAGCCTTCCGACCTGCACCACGTCGCGGTAGCCCGGCTCGATGAGGGTGCGGACCACGGCGGTGTACGGTCCGACCTCGACGATCTTGCCCAGGACCCCTTGGGCGGCGACGACGACCTGTCCCGTTTGGGCGCCGCCGTCGCGGCCGAAGTCGAGGCATATCGCGGGCGTGACGGCCAGCGCGCCGGTCTCGACGCCGTCCGACGAGCCCACGTCGACGAGCCGCTGCCGTTCGAGGAAGGTTCTGGCGCGCTCGCCCAGCACCCGTGCCTTGACGCTCCGTGAGCCGAGCAGGGGTTCGAGGCTGCCGCCGATCGCGCACGGCGGCGTCGGCGATGCGGTCGCATGGGCCAATTCGAGTGCCGCCGCCAAGCGGCGGTTTTCGCGCAGGAGCCGGTCTCGTTCGTTTTCGATCTGCGCCAGGCGCGCCGCCGAGCCGAAGTGGCTCTTCACGGCGACCGCGGCCCGGCGCGCCAGCCCTCGCAGCTCGATGACGGCGATTTGCCCCGGGCGCAACAGGACGGCGAATCGGCCCCTCGCCTCGGCCGACCATCCGTCGGGAACCCGAGTCAGACCGATCGCCAAGGCCAGCGCGGCCAGGAAGACCGCGGGCGGCGCGGTCCGCCGGCGGCGTCGGTCGTGGGGGCCGGCATCAAACCTCATCGTCGCTCGACTCCAGGTTGGGTCGCCAACGATCGAAATGCTCGAGGCAGATCAGGGCGCCTCGGGCCACGGCGGAAAGGGGCTCGCAGGCCACGCGCACGGGCAGACCCGTCTGCTCGGCCAGATAGCGATCGATTCCGCGCGTGAGCGCCCCGCCTCCGCAGAGCACGAGGCCTTGGTCCATCAGGTCGGCGGCCAGATCGGGCGTGAGCTGGTCGAGCGTTTCGCGAATGGCCTCGAGGATCATCTCCAGGGGCTCGCCGAGGGCCTCGCGAATCTCCTCGCTGGTGACGGTCGCCTTGCGCGGCAGGCCGCTGACCGCGTCGCGACCGCCGATCTCCTCGACCCGCTCCTCTTCGAGCGGAAACGCGCTTCCCAATTCGATGCGGAGCCGCTCGGCCGTGGCCGATCCGACCCGCAGGCTGTAATGGCGCCGCAGGTATTCGACGACCGCCCGGTCCATTTCGTCGCAACCGGTGGGGATCGAGCGACTCGCCACCACGTCGGCGAGGCTCATCACGGCGACTTCGGTCGTCCCTCCGCCGACGTCGCAAACCATGCTGGCAACCGGTTCGGCGATGGGGAGTCCCGCGCCCACGGCGGCCGCCTGGGCCTCGGGGACGAGAAACGTTTGCCGGGCGCCGGCCCGCTGCGCGCTGTTGAATACCGCGCGTTTCTCGACCGGCGTGATGCATCCGGGGACGGCGACGAGGACCCTCGGTTTCAGGCGCACGCCCGGCCGCTGGGCCTTGTGAAGGAAGTAGCGAAGCATGGCCTCGCACAGCGCGTAGTCGGCGATGACGCCCCGGGCGAGAGGTCGCACGACGGCGATCGAATCGGGCGTGCGCCCAAGCATCTGCTTGGCGAGGTGTCCGACGGCGCACCCGCCCGAGAGAATCCGGCCGGTTCGGGCGTCGACGGCAACGACCGAGGGTTCATCGAGCACGAGCCCTTCGCCGACGATTCCGACGAGGGTGTTCGCCGTGCCGAGGTCGAGGGCCACATCCGATTGCAGGTTTCCGAAGAGTCGTTTGAGCATCCTTGCTCACCGGGAAAGAGCGTGCCCGGGCCGCGAAGCCGACCGCGGGCTCGGGCGTTTTCATCCGTGAAGTCGAACCGTCGGGAACGCGGTACGTGGTGGGGTGGATTGGGCGAAGGTCGCCTCCGGCGCACCCGCCGGCGAAGGCGAGACGGCCGACAACTGGTACGGCTCGTCGCCGTAGTTGTGCACCTCGAGAAAGAGCATGACGCAACCGACGATCAGCGCCGCCAGCGCGATGGCAAGCAGCACGGTGTAGATGTCGGGGCGGGGCTTGCGGAACGGGCCCTTACTGAAGCTTTGCGGTGACACGATCCCCCCTCTGCAACGGTCGCTGAAGGAACTCGGGAAGGACTTTGCAGACCGCCTTGTCGGGCTCGGTCTGCGTGACTTCGACGCGTCCCAGATAGGTGGTCACGTCGCCCACGCGGTAGACTTCGAGCTTATGGCCGCTCATCAGACCGTCGTCAGAACCGATGTTGATCTCGATCATCTTCCCGTCGCTGCCCACTTCGGCGATCAACCCCTCGACGGGATAGGGAATGTCTTCGTAAAGGGCGGGGATTGGCTTGAGGCCGTGCTTATCCAAGACCTTTCTGGCATCGGCCAGATCGGCGGTGAGGGTCGCCGCTCGATCGCGGAGCGTCTGCAACTGGAACAACGCCTGATGCAGCGCTTCCTGCGTCTTGACGGCTTCGTCGAATTGCTTGTCACGCTCTGCCCGGGCCAGGCGGACCTGTTCGCGCAGGCCCACGACCTCCTGGCCGTCGCCCATGATCTCGTCCCGCAGCGCCCGTTCGGCCTCCTGGGTGGCCTTCAGCGCCGCCAAGGCGTCGTCGCGCTCCTGGACCAGATCGGCCAGGTCTCTCTCCTGCTGGACCCGCTGATTCTTGAGGTCGCGGTTCTCGGCCTCCAACTTGGTGACCGTCATTCGCCGGGCCGTCTTCTCGGTATCGAGATCCGACTGGAGCTTGGCCTCGCGGTCCTTCAACTCCGTGACGCGCTCTTGGGCCTGTTGGAGTTGCTGCTCCAGGCCGCCCTCCCCCTTCACCAGGTCTTTCCAGTTCTGGTGGGTCGAGTAAACGGCGAGCGAGAACGACATCCAGACGAGGCTCATCACGAAGATGAGGACGATGAAGATCTTGCCGACCAGGTTCATGGGGTGACCTTTCCTATGACCGCACGGCAGGGAACCGCCTCAACAACCCGGTCCCGAGTTCACGGGGCCACCTCCGTTTGGCATTCTCCAGCGCACGCGACGAGGCGCTGCCCGAACCAGTGAATGACGGGTGCCGAATTAGCAGTGAGTTCTGCCTGAACGTACTGACAAATCCCGAGAGTGCTATGCCGTTAGTATAACTTCGCCCATTTTCCGGTGTCAATCACATTGCCAACAATCGGGCGAACCTGGGGGGGAGAGGCAAAGTTGGTGTCCGTCATGGTCGTCCCATATCCCCCATCCTGGCTTGTCTCGGCCAGGGCCCTTGCGGCCGGACGCCCGATCGCCCACCGGATCATTCCGCAACAAGCCAACCTCCGCCGCGTTTGGCCCGTTCCGGCCTGGGAAATATCTGATTTTTAGATCGCAAGTCGTTATATGACAAATATTTAAGAAGAGAGATTGGCAGCCTCTCGGCGTGGTAGGCTCCGCCCGAAAAAGCGACGTCTTGCGGGTTTCGGCCCGAGGCAGTACGCTCGGGGGATACGGAGAATACGGCCCCCCTACACGGATTATCCACACGAGGACTTCCATGGCGGACTCCGCGGAGCAGGTGTATGAGAGAGTGTGTGCCCATGTGCGCCGGACGGCCTTGCTCAGCTCGATCGAGGAGCTTCTGGGGTGGGACGAACGGACCATGCTCCCCAAGGGCGGGGGGGGCTACCGGGCCGAGCAGATCACGCTCTTGTCGGGCATGGTCCACGAGCGGTGGACCGACCCGCGCCTGGGCGATTGGCTCGGCGAGCTGGCCGCCGGACCGCTGGCGGCCGATCGGTTCAGCGACACGGGGGCCAACCTCCGCTGGCTGAAGCGGGAGCACGAGCGGCGGGCGAAGCTGCCCAAGGCGCTCGTCGAGGAGCTTGCCCGTACCGCGGTGCTCGGCCAGCAGGCGTGGGACCAGGCCCGAAAGAACGACGACTTCGCCGCGTTTCGCCCGCTGTTGGAGAAGCTCATCGGCCTGAAACGCCAAGAGGCCGAGGCGTTGGGGTACTCGGAGTCGCCCTACGACGCCCTGCTCGACGAGTACGAGCCCGACCAGCGCACCTCGCAGCTCGTCGAGGTGCTCGGACGGCTTCGCGACGAGCTGGTGCCCCTGGTCGACGCGATCCGCGAAAGCGGGCGCCGGCCCGACGCGTCGATCCTCGCGCGCACCTACCCCGTCGACATGCAGGAATCGTTCGGGCGCGAGGCGGCGGCGCGAATCGGTTTCGACTTCGAGCGCGGCAGGCTCGACGTGACGAACCATCCATTCTGCTGCAGCCCGGGCCCCGACGACTGCCGCATCACCACCCGATACGACGAGCATGCCTTCGCGGGCGCCTTTTTCGGCATCTTGCACGAGGCAGGGCACGGGATCTACGAGCAGGGGCTGCGGGCCGACCAGGCCGGGCTCCCCCTGGGGCAGGCCGTGTCGCTGGGACTGCACGAATCGCAGTCGCGGATGTGGGAGAACCTCGTGGGACGCAGCCGGGCCTTTTGGGAACACTTCTTCCCGTTGGCGAAACGGCGGTTTTCGGCCCTGACGGACGTGGCCCTCGACGATTTCTGCTTCGCGATCAACGACGTGCGTCCGTCGCTGATTCGCGTCGAGGCCGACGAGGCGACGTACAACCTGCACATCCTCATCCGGTTCGAGTTGGAGCGGGCGCTTTTGGAGGACGATCTTCAGGCCGGCGACCTGCCCGGCGCCTGGAACGAAAAGTACCGCGCCTACCTGGGCATCGAGCCTCCCAACGATGCCGACGGAGTGCTGCAAGACATCCACTGGAGCGCGGGCCTGGTGGGCTATTTTCCCACCTACACGCTGGGCAACCTCTACGCGGCCCAGTTTTTCGCCCGGGCCGAAGCCGACCTGGGAGGATTGGCCGATTCGTTTCGGCGGGGCGACTTCCGGCCGCTTTTCGATTGGCTGCGCGCGAACATCCACCGGCAGGGCCGACGCTACTCGGCGGGCGAACTGGTCGAACACGTAACCGGTGCCCCGCTCTCGCACGGGCCGCTCGTCGAGCACTTGCGGGGCAAGTTTGAGCCGCTGTACGGCGGTAGGTAGACTGAAGGTGCGGTCCGAACATCGTGAGGAGCCAGCATGCCCCGCGTCGCAACCTGCACGAATTGTCATCAGCGCGTGGTCGTTCCCGAAGGGCTCGAACCGCGCGAGGTCGTCCGCTGTCCGTGGTGCAGCGATGAGTTTCCCCTGGCCGAAGTCTTGCCGAGCGCATCCGAGCAGAGCACGGACGCCGAAGACGACCCTCCGGCCGAACTCGTGCCGATCGCGCGCGACGGGTCCGAAGCACCGGAGTCGCAATCCAGCGAAAGCGAGAGCGGCGAAACCGACAAGCGGGTGGAACCGACGCCCGAGCGGCCGACCGCGGGGCCGGAGGAATCGGCGGAGAGTGCCGAGCCCGACCGGCAGGATGCCGAAGTGCCCGACGGGGCCGTCGAGCCGGCCGAATCGGCCCCCGAGGTGGTTCGGGTGCGATGCCCTTGTTGTGCCGAGGAATACCCGTTGAGCGAGGCCCTTGTGGCGGCGACGGGCGAGCCCCTGGGGCCCGCGGCCGCGGCGGCAGTTGCCGACGGCACGGTCCGCAGCGAGGGCGTCGAGGCAGCTTCGCCCTGGGCGGCCATCCACGCGGCCCCGCACATCGACACGGGCGTCGAGGCGGGTGCCGCCTCGGGCGCATTCGACTTTGCCCGCGGCGACGCCGACGAGGGGACGCGCCCGGGCGGAATCGCCTCCCGGCGACTGCGGGGTGGGCCCGAAAAGAGCATGTTCCGCGCGCTGGGCGGCTGGGTGTTCGGGGGCGTGGGGGGGCTGGTGATCGGGTACTACCTGATCAACGCGATGTTGGGCGAACGGGGCGACATTCTCAAGGTGCCCTTGCCCGGCATTCGCCATACCTACAAGCATTCGCCCGGGTGGTTCCCCCGGTGGCTCCAGGCGGCCGACGATTCGGCCGCGACGGGCGACGGGGCCGACGTCGACGAAGCGGACGCTTGGCTGTCCGAGGCCGACGGGGGCGACCTCCCGACTCCGGCGGCTTTCGAGACGGTCATGTCGTTGTCCGAGGCGCCGAAGACGGCCAAGAAAGAACGCTCCTTCCCGGCCGACTACGTCGGGCTCGCCGAGCCTCCCGACTATCTGCCCGAAGATCTGGCCAACTCGCTGCAGGCGGCGCGGCGAAGCGTCACGAGCGGAATCGACCCCCGAACGTACGAGTCGCTTTGCCGCCTGGCCGAGGTGGTCACGTTCATCGACCCGGGCGCGAGGCAATCCGGCGAGGGACGCTCGGCGGCCGGCGCACTGATCGCCGAGATCGGCCAGGATCCGGCGAACCTCGACAAGATCGGCTACCAGGCCGGCGCGCTCTGCGCCGCCGGGAACCGCAAGGGAAACGGCATCGTCCTGGCCGGCAAGATCGTCGACCACGCGGCCGAGGGCAAGGCCCACGCGACCCAGGTCGAGCTGGCGGCCAGCGGGCGGACCGTGCTGGTGGCCGGCAACGATCCCCTGCCGGCCCAGCCCGGCGACGCCGTGCTGATCTTGGGAAGCATCGTCGACGACCCGGCCAAGAACCTCATCGGGTTCGATACCCAAAAGCCCTACGTGATTTGGGCCGGCTTGACCGTCAAGGTGGAGTAATCGTCGTGGCCGACCCGCCGAAATCCCCTGAGCCCGAGCGCGACGACCCGGGGTACGGCCGGGTTTTCGACTTTCTTACCTACTCGCTTTCGATCCCCGAGCGGGCCCTGCGAAGCGTTTCGGGGGTCGTCGGCGGCACGCTGCGCGAATCGGCCGCGCTGCTGGTGCCCCGGGCGTTTCAAGACTCGAAGACCTACGCCGTCATGGTGCGGCAGATGCTCGATTTTCTCGCCGAGGACGTGGGGGGCGTCGAGCGCAAGGAAGCCGAAGACGCCCCGCCCAAGATCGAAAACTTCGTCGCCCGCAAAGCCGTCGGCAACTTCATCGAAATGGCCGGCATCGCCACGCTGCATCTCTCGCCCATGATGCTGCTGGCGATCGTCAGCGACGTGGCCTACGGATCGCGGGCCTACGTGGTCGAGCTAGCCGACGAGCTGAAGCGCCGGGGCGTGATCGACGAGCAATCGACCATCCACCGCGTCGACGACCTGTTCGAGGCGATCGCCGCGGCGTCGGGAGGCACGGCCGACGTGTTCAACGCGCCGCCGCTGGCGATCGACGGGCTCCGCCGGACGATCGACGACACCCGAAAGGCGGTCGCGGCGATCGACCCGGCGTGCGTCCTCCCCCACTCCGAGGTCAAGCGATTGTGGAACGACATCCACGAGATCGCCCGGGCCCAGGGCGTGAACCCGCTGGCCGTTTCGAGCGCCATGACGCTCTACTCGCTCGACAAGATCGGGTCGATGGGGCGCGGAGCCCTCTCGACCGTGACTGCGGCGGGTACGCTGTTCAACCGCCATGTGATCCACCATTACTACGCGGCCCTGGCCGACGTCCGCGACAAGGGCATCTACGCCTCGCTGGCCGCGACGAGCCAGCCCTACGCCGAGGCGGTGTGGAGGAATTTCTCGACCGAACGGTCCACGATCACCGAGGACCTGCTCACCGGCCGCCTGATGGGCCGAGCCTGGGGATCGATGCGGCGGTGGCTCGGCGGCGCCGGCGCCGAGACGATCGACCCGACGGTCCCACCGCCCGCGGAATGAGGCGGATCACGACGGCAATCGCCCCCTCGTCAGAAGCCGGCTCCGCCGCCTCGGCCGGTCGGCCTGGGGTCGGTGGGCCATGTCGGGGGGCGCCGACGGTCCGCGGCCTTGGTCGGGCGACGGGAGCATCTCGGGAGGCGGCCAGACCTCGGGGCCGATCGGGAACGTCTCGAGCGGCCTCGGTCGACCCAATTCGCCACCGTCGACGCCGAGCCCCCGGCCCTCGACAGGGCCCGGGTCGATCCAGAAACCCTGCGCATCGAGCTCCATGGTGCCCAAATCGAAGTCCAGGCCCATGCGCAGCACCTCGTAATTGACCCATTCGTTCACGAAGGCGTTTTGCTGGCTCAGAAGCGATGCGAGCGCGTCGGCCAGGTCGCGTGCCGCGGTCGGTCCCAGCTTCGCCTCGGCGGTCTGGCCCGGCTTCAGCGGCTCGCGCAGCTTGAACCGCTCCTGCTCGACCCGGTCGATGGCCGTGTGGGCCGCGGCCCGATTCAACTCGAACTGCAACTGGGTCAGCCGGATCGTGCGGAGCGTGTCGCGAAGCACGAGACTGACCCGATCTTCGTACGCGTAATATTGACGCCGAGCCTGCTGGTAGGCGATCAGGGCGCGGCGATAGGCGTTTCGCTCGGCCAATCGCGTGAGCGGCGCGTCGAAGGCGAGGCCCACGCGCACGCTGCCCGTCGTGTTGTTGCGGCGTACCAGCCCGCTTTGGCCTCGCGTGGTCAGGTCGCCGTCGAAGGTCAGGTCGAGATTGCTTTCCAGCCGGTTGGCCACGACCTCGATCTGACGCCATTGATCGACCAGGGCGGCCCGGGCGTTCATCCAATCGCGCCGGTGGTTGCGCGCGACTTCGAGGGCCTCGTCCCAGTCGAGGTCGACCGGGGTCAACGTGGTCGTGTCGAGGCGCGCTCGGGCCTGGAACAGCGAGAGCGACAGCAAATGATCCGACAATTGCCCCAACAGGTCGCGCAACAGGCCGAGCCGGCCCTGGACGAGCGTGAGGTCGTCGGTTCGCTGCGGAGCGCGCGACTCGGGTCGCCATAGCTCCTCGAGATCGTTCAGCGCGGTTTGCAGGTCGTTCGCCAGCCCGGGGGCCTCGGGCAGCCCCGCGTAGCGCCGTTGCTCGTCCGGGGTCGTCAACAGCGTCTGGGCCATCCTTCGCACGGAAGGGTCGGCGTCGCCGAAGAATTCGCGATTCAGCTTGACGACGCGAAACTGCAGGGCGGCCACGTCGGCGACGCCCGGATCGACGTCGCCGCGCCGGAATTCGTCGCGGGCCGCCAGACGCTCGAGATGCTCGGCTCGCACGGACAGGGCCTCGTTGAGGCGACGGCAGTCCTCCTCGACCGGCCCCAGGTGCGATCGCACCCGGGGGACGATTACGGGAAGCTGCCGGAGGGCCCTGGCCAGCACGTCGGGAGCGACGGGGGCGATTTCGGCCTGAGCCCCCCGGGCCGCCTCGGTGGCGGCCGCGGCGGCAATCGCGGCAGCTCGGGCCGCGGCCGCGGTGGCGGCCAGGGCCGATTCATTCGTGGCATCGACCTCCCCGGCGCGGGTGGCGGCCACAGCCTCGACCGTGGCAAGAACGGCCTGTCTGGCCTCGGCCAACGCGGCTCTGTCGGACCGCTCGGCCGTCTCGTCGGCCATAACGATCTGCGCCCCCCTGCCGGCCGCGCGCGCGCCCGCCTGGGCCGATTCGATCGTCGCCTCGGTGCCGTCGGCCGCGGCGCGGGCACCCGCCCGCACGGCCCGCTCCCAATCGGCGCGTTCCACGGCGCGGAGCGCCTCGTCGGCCGCGGCGGCGGCGGCCGACGCGAGCCGGGCGATCTCGCCCCCTTCGGCAATGCGGCCGGCCGACTCCGCGGCGGCCGACGCCGACTGGACGGCGACCCGCGCCGCGGCGGCCGCCCGACTCGGCTCGCGGGCCAGAGCGGCGGTCGACGCCTCCAAGGCCGCCAGCGTGGCCCTCTCGGCAAGCCGAGCCGTCTCGACGACCTCGGCCGCGGACGCCGCCACCTGGGCGGCTTCGGGCGACTCGGTGGCGCGCATGGCGGCCTGAGCCGCCCGCGACGCCGCCTCGGCGGCCTCGCGGGCGGTCTCGGCGATCTCGGCCTGATCGTCGCCTCCCAACGCGGCGACCGCCTCGCCGGCGGCCTTGGCCGCGGCGACCGCCGCCGCGCAAGCGTTGACGGCTCGAATAGCCGTGGCGTCTTGCGCGGTTCGGACCGCACGCTCGGCGGCCGTTCCCGCCTCGTCGACCCACCGAACCGCATTGGTGCGGTCGCCGGCGGCAACGGCCTCGGTCCCGGCTCGGCTCTTCAGCAGGGCGACCGCCGCCTGATCGGCCCCGTATTCGGCATCGCGAATGCGCGCCCAGGTCTCGCGAATCGGCGCGAGCACCTCCTCGACCCCTTCCTGCGTCTCGGTCAACGCGGGATCGATCAGGTTGAACGGATCGAGCACCGGATCCTCGAGGCGGACATCCAAATGGGGAGGCAGGCCCAACTCGATCTTGTACCCGTCGAGTCGGTTGTCGTAGTCGTTCGTTTGCGACAGCAGGCTGATTTGCGACTGGTAGAGCCGCTGAAGAAGCTGGTCGACTTGGTTGCGAGGAATCTGGCCGGCCGCGTAGAAGGCGTTGAGCTGTTCGAGACTCGACCGCAGGGCCGCCACGTTGGATCGCTGGTTGCGGATCTGCAACTCCTGGGTCAACAGCGACAAATAACCGCCCGCCCTGCCGGTCCCCCCCGGCGAGAGACTGCCGAGGCCGATGCGGCCGGGCGAGGGGCCCGCCCCGGGGCTGCGCCCGGCGACCGTTTGCAGGTAGAAGCCGCGGCGAAACCGCTCCATCTGCCGGATGTTGGCCAGCAAGGCCCGCTCCGAGTCGGTGAGGTTCTCCAGCACGACGGCGCGGCCCGCCCCGCGGAGCAACGGTTGGACAAACGACGCGCTCAACGGGCTCAGCGACAGATAGTTGTCGTCGCCCGAGAACTGCCACACCACCGAGTTGGCGGCCTCGACGACCAACTGGCCTCCGGTCGCGAACAGGCGTCGCGCTTCGAGCGAGCTGGCCGTGGTGAGCGTGCTCGAGCTCGTTCCGCGCCCGGCAACGGGGCCGTCGACCTGGAAGAACGTGGAATTGCCCCCGAAGAACTGGGTATCGAACTGGAATCGCTCGAAGCTGACGTCCAAGGCCGACAGATAAAGGTCTTCGAGCTCCTGCTGGTATTCCCGCGAATGGATCAGCGCGAGCCCGACCGCGCCCGCCCGATCGAGCACGATGCGCCCCTGCTCATCGCGGGGCAAGTACCTGGTCCAGTAGGGGTTTTCGACGGAACGGGTGGTTCCGTAATGCTCCTGCCACGACCAGCCCCGCTTGCCGTCGACCCATCGCATCAACTGGTGGGAGGTCGGGTCGTCGGGCGGCATCGGGGGGCAATCCGGAGGCGCCGGGTCGAAAAACCGCGACCGGCGGTCGGGCTGAATCGTGTAGTCCTCCAGGGGCCACCGTGGGTCTCGCGCCCCCGAATCCACCAACCCGTAGACCTCACGGTCGGCTTGAACGCGGTAATGCGCGCGGTTGCACCCCCACAAAAGAGGTATCGCCATTCCCAGGGCAATCGTCCATCGGTGCCGGGCGAAGCCTTCCGTCCTCTGTTGCACGTCGGATCCATCCATGCTCGAGGGGCGTACTGGTCATCTCGACGGCATTACATGCTACTTAAAAGGGGTATTGCATACCTCTTAAATGCCATCGTTGGAAGACGTCTCCAGAACTTAACGTTCGGAACCAAGCGCGATCGACCTTGAGCGATTATGAGCAATGTAAGCAATGGAGCGATTCTAGTGATCTCCCGGAGGTACGTCAGTCTGGGGACTCCAGGGAGGTCGGGAAGAGGAAACCGACGCTTGACACCGCTACCACCCCCAAATACCATCGAAGTTATCAGGGACTGGCCCGGAGTCCTCTGGGGTGTGTTGTCGAGCCCCGCCCCCCGCAAACTCCTCGCAATAAGTGTTTGACGCACCATGAATATCTGGAACAAGGTCTTCGTCGGGCTCATCTTCGTGGTGTCGCTGGTCTTCTTCTTCCTGGGGGCCAGGGCGCTGAAGACCCACCAGCACTGGCGCGACAGGGCGGCCCAACTCGACACCGACCTGACCTCAGCGGGCGACGAACTCGAGACCCTCGTCGAGAGCGTCCGGCAACGGACCGTGGCGTTGCACAGGGAGCTCGCCGATCGGGGCCGCGTTTGGTACGGATGCAGGCCCCAGAACGTCCAGGCCGACTCGGTCAACGTCGCCGTGGGAGCGCCCCTGCCGCACCAGATCCAGCCGGGCACCGTGCTCTGGGCATTCGACCAGCTCGACATCCGGCAAGGCGGGAAGTATCTCGGGCAGTTCACCGTGACGAACGTCACCGACCAGCAGGTGCAGATGAAGCCCACCCTTGGGCTCACGAACCGCGAGGCCCAGCGCCTTCAGCAGGCGGCCGCTCCCGAGGTCCTGTGGCTGCTCTGCGAAACCATGCCCGCCGACAAGCACGACGCCCTGGCCGGCTTGAGCGAAGAGGAGCTTCGGGCCGTGCTGCCCGAAAACACGGTCGAAGAATACCTCATGGACGGCCAGATCACCACGCTCGGCGAGGTCAGGCAGCGCGGACTTCAGGGCAAGGTCTACCAGGTCGACCAGAGCGGAGAAATCGTCCGGCAAGAGGGCATCCCCGTCGAGGTCACCGCCGAAAACGAACGGGGGAAGTTCGTCCGCCAGCTCCGCGACTACGAAGAGCTGTTCCTCCAGCACCGCCTCTGGCACACCGACTGGATCGATCGGCGCGAGACGAATCGACGCAACCTCGCCTACATCCAGGAGTCGGACAAAGACCTCAGGCTCCAGGTCCAGTACCGCGAGAGAGAGCGCAGCGAGCTTCTGGCCGAGAAGGAAAAGACCGACGCGGAACTCGCGCGCGTCGCCGAACTTCGCCAGGACCTCGATTCGAAGCTCCAGGCGATGCGTGCGGCCATCGCCCAGTTGATCGAGACGAACCGGGCCCAGGCCGGCGAGCTGGCCCGGATCCAACGGGAAGCCACCCGCCTGATCGACGAGCGAACCCGTCAGATGGCCCAGGCGGGCGACTGACCCGCAGACCCGGAGGGTGGGCCCAGCGCACCGCCGGCCCGGCATCCTGCGTGCTTCCTTGCTCCTCCGCCGAATCGGCGTCATTCATCGAGCTTGGCCAGATACTTGTCGGGCTCGCTCTTGACGGCCTCCTCGCAGCCCTGGCAGCAGAGGAAGACCACGCGATCCTGGACCGTCACCTTGTAGGGCTTGCCCATCGAGCCCAGAGGCTGGCCGCTGACCGGGCAGATCTTCTGCTTTTCGGCCAACGCGCGGTCTTCTTCCGACAGTTCGGCCAGCGCCTTGGCCTGCTCCGAGAGGTCGCCGGCCGGTGCGTGGTCGTGATCGGCATGATCGTGGTCGTGCCCGGGAGCGGCCGTACCCGAGCCTGTCCCGGGCGCCGCGTCCGGCGAAGAGCCCCCTTCTCCGCAACCGGCCAACCCGAGTGCCAACACGGCGGCCGCCAGGGCCGAGAGAGCGAGTGGAAAACGTGCCATCGTGATTCTCCTTTTCGAGAGACAGGAAACGTGTGCCGTCCCGATCACTCGACCGGACCCGGCTCCAAACCGACCTTCCGCTTCATTTCCTCGATGAGGCTGTACGTGACGGGGATGAAGAACAGGGACATGAGCGAGATCATCATGCCGCCGACCGAGGGGATGGCCATGGGCACCATGACGTCGCTGCCGCGGCCCGTGCTCGTGAGAACCGGCAGCAGGGCGAGCATCGTGGTGGCGGTGGTCATCAGGCAGGGCCGCACCCGGCGCAGCCCCGCTTGGACGGTCGCCTCGCGGATTTCGCTCCGCGTGCGCGTGCGGCGTTCACGGAACGAGTCGTTCAAGTACGAGGTCATCACGACCTCGTCGTCGGTGGCGATTCCCAGCAGCGCGATGAAGCCGACCCACACGGCCACGCTGAGGTTGACCGTACCCATCTGGAACAGGTCTCGCGCCGGCACGCCGAACAGGGGCACGTCGCCGAGCCACGCGACCGAGTACAGGTACAAGAGCACGAAGCCGCCCGAACTGGCCACCACGACGCCCGAAAAGATCGCCAGCGTGTGGGGCACGTCGCCGAACTGGAGGTAGAGGATCAGAAAGATCAAGGCCAGGGCCAGCGGGATGACCAGCGCGAGGGTCCTGGTCGCGCGGACCTGGTTCTGGTACTCGCCGATAAAGGTGGGCATTTCGGTGCCCGGCGGAAGCGTCAGCTCGCCGTCGGCGAGCTTCTCGTCGAGCCAGGCGCGGCATGCCTCGACGACGTCGACGGCCGTGTGGCCGTCCTGCTTGTCGAAGATCACGTAGCCGACGAGCATGGTGTCTTCGCTTTTGATCGCCTGCGGGCCGCGGAGGTAGTCGATCTCGGCGAGCTCTCGAAGGGGAACCTGCACGCCGTCGCCGCCGGCCACGAGGATTCCCTCGATCGACTCGATCGTGTCGCGCAGCTCGCGCGGGTAGCGCACGCGCACCGGGTAGCGTTCGCGCCCCTCGACCGTCGTGGTGATTCGCTGTCCGCCGACGGCCGTCTCGATGACGTCCTGGACGTCGCGGATGCTCAGGCCGTAGCGGGCGATGGCCTCGCGGTCGATGTCGATCTCCAGATACGGCTTGCCCACGACCCGGTCGGCCACGACCGCGTCGGCGTGGACGCCGGGCACCTCTTTCAGGAGCCGCTCGACCTGGAAGGCGACGTCCTCGATTTCCTCGAGGCTTCGGCCGCGGATGCGCACGGCCATGGGCGCGCGCACGCCCGTCTGAAGCATCACGATCCGCGCGGCGATGGGCTGAAGCTTCGGCGCGCTGGTCGTGCCCGGCAGGCGCGCGGCCCGCTCGATCTCGCGCCAGATGTCGTCGGGCGTGCGGATCGCGTCGCGCCATTGGCGGTAGGGCATGCCGCGGGGATCGGGGATCAACTCGCCCCGCCCGTCGCGAAGGAACTCGATCCGGCCGTCGCGCCGCTCGTAGCGAAACCGCAGGTGCTGGCCCGACGGGTCGATCTTGTATTCGGGCTTGTAGGTGATGACTGTCTCGACCATCGAGATCGGGGCCGGGTCGAGCGCGCTTTCGACGCGCCCGATCTTGCCGACGACCGACTCGACCTCGGGAATGGCCGAGATGGCCATGTCCTGCTTGCGCAGCACGTCGATCGCCTCGCCGATCGAGGCGTGGGGCATCGTGGTGGGCATCAACAGGTACGAGCCCTCGTCGAGCGGAGGCATGAACTCGCGCCCCAGCCCGGGGAACTCGTGCGCGGCCCAGACCCAGGCCCGACTGCCGCGAATCCGCTCTTCGGCCACGCCCACGCGGCTTGCCGCCTGGGGAATGAACCCGAAGACCGTCTCGAATCCCAGCCAGATGACCGCCGCGGCCAGCGTGGTGGCGGTGGGCATCGCGTAGAAAACCACCTTGTGGTTCAGGAAGAATCGCAAGACGGGCTCGTAGAACCACTGGAACACGAGGAAGGTGCCCAGCAGCCCGCCGACGGCCGTCACGACGAACCCGAGGTTGCGCAGGGTGCCCCCCCGGATTCCCAAGGGCATCCAGTCGAACGTGAGCACCAGAACGACGCCCGCGATGGCCAAGGCGACCGCCGCGCGCGGGAGCCACGCCGCCGCGCGATCGGGCACCCGGGGACGCACCAGCAGGTAACCCGTCCACAAGCCCAGCGCCAGCGTGATCCACCACGAATACAGGGCGCCGGCGAGCACGCCCGCCGCCAGAAGGGCGATCGCCAAGGGCACGCCCGACCTGCGCCGACCCGTGGAAGAACCGAACAGCAGATGGGCCGCCGGCGGGATGATCGTCAGCGCCACGATGACCGACGCCAGAAGGGCGAAGGTCTTCGTGTAGGCCAGCGGCCGGAAGAGCTTGCCCTCGGGCCCGGTCATGGCGAAAACCGGCAGAAAGCCCACCACCGTCGTGAGAATCGCCGTGAGCACGGGCCGCCCCACTTCCGAGGCGGCCCGAAAGATGACATCGCGGCGGCTTTCGCGCGGGTCGGCCTCGTTGAGGTGGCGCAGCATGTTCTCGCAGAGAATCACCCCCATGTCGACCACCGTGCCGACCGCGATGGCGATTCCCGAGAGCGACATGATGTTCGAGTCGACCCCGAACAGCTTCATCGCGATGAAGCACAGGATGACCGCCAGCGGCAGCATGCTCGAGATCAGGGCGCTGGCGCGCAGGTGGCCCACCATCACGAGCACGACGATGATCGTCACGAGGATCTGCTGGCGGATGGCTCGCTCGAGGGTGCCGAGGGTCTCGTGAATCAATTCGGTGCGGTCGTAGAAGGGCACGATCGTCACGCGCGACGGGCGCCCGTCGCCGAGCGTCTTCTCCGGCAGTCCGGGAGCAACCTCCTCGATTTTGCGCTTGACGTTCTCAATGACCTCGAGGGGGTTGGCGCCGTGGCGGACGACGACCACGCCGCCGACGGCCTCGGCGCCGCCCTTGTCCAAGGCGCCGCGTCGCAGGGCCGGACCGGTCGTCACGTGCGCGACGTTGTTCAAGAAGACGGGCACGTTTTCGCGCGACGTGACGACCGTGTTCTCCAGGTCCTTGACGCTGCGCAGGAAGCCCAGGCCGCGGATCACGTACTCGACGCGGTTGATCTCGATCGTGCGCGCGCCGACGTCGACGTTCGACTTGCGCACCGCGCCGTAGACCTGATCGAGGGTGATGCCGAAGGCCCGCATCGCGTCGGGGTCGACGTCGACCTGGTACTCGCGCACGAATCCGCCCACCGAGGCCACTTCGGCGACCCCCTCGGCCGATTGCAGGGCGTAGCGCACGTACCAGTCCTGGATACTTCGCAACTCGTCGAGGTCCCAGCCGCCCGCCGGCTCGCCCGTGGTCGGATCGCGCCCTTCGAGCGTGTACCAGAACACCTGCCCCAGCGCCGTGGCGTCCGGACCCAGCCGGGGCACGACGCCGTCGGGCAGGTCGCCCTGGGCCACGTTGAGCCGCTCGATCAGGCGCGAACGCGACCAGTAGAACTCGATTTGCTCCTCGAAGATCACGTAGATCGACGAGAAGCCGAACATCGACACGCTGCGCACGGTCCTCACCCCGGGCACGCCCAGAAGCGACACGGTCAGCGGGTAGGTGATCTGGTCTTCGACGTCCTGGGGCGAGCGTCCCGGCCACTCGGTGAACACGATCTGCTGGTTCTCGCCGATGTCGGGGATCGCGTCGACCGGCACGCGCTGGCGCGGCATCCACGACGGCGCGTAGTCGAAGGGCATCACGACGAGCCCCACCCCGAGCACGCTCGCCAGCACCAGCCCGACGACCAGCTTGTTGTCGAGGCAGAAGCGAATCACGCCGTCGATCGAGCGGCCGATCCCATCGGTTCCATTGGATTCGCTCATGGGCGGTTCTCCTGGCGGATGGGCGCGGCGGAGGCGAAACGGCGGCGGATTTCGCCGCACCGCTTCATCCGGTGGCCGAAGTAGGGATTGTCGACCGTCTCGCCCGCCTGGAGCCACGGGGCGCCCCGGTTCTTGAAGGCCATCGGGCAGTACGCCTCGAAGAGGGGTTCGTCGCGCGCGTGTCCGAACGAGTCGGCCACGTCGAGCAACGTCCGGGCCACGGGCTCGAACGCCGCCCGAAGCGCTTCGACGTCGGCCGCCGGCAGATCGAGGGCCAGCTCCTCGGCGAGTCGCCCGGCGATCGGCTGCCACGCCCGGGCGCTTCGGGCATCCAACGCGCCGGGGTCCACGCGTTCGAAGGCCCCTTGCAGGGTCGCCCACGCCCGCTTGGCGTCGTCGAGCCGATCGTCGGCCAGGGCCACTTGCAGCTCGAGGTAGGCGTCGTAGACGGGCGCCAATTGCCGCCGGAACCCGTCGGGAACCGCCAGCGGCGCCCGCGACGCATACTCGGCGCGGATCTCGCCGCACTCGAGCATCACCGGGCCGAAATACGGGTTGCGGATCGCGCGGCCTCGCTGCAACCAGTCGGCCCCCCGGTTGTTGAATGCCATGGGACAATGCACCTGAACGACTGCGTCGGCGAGCGGATTGCCGAAACTCTCGGCCAGGACGATGAACCATCGCGACAAGTGCTCGAAGTGGCGCCGGGCCGCGACAAGATCCGAGGCGTCGCCCATCTCGTACACGACAAAGAGCATTCGATCGGCAATCTTCTGCCATCGAGCCCGGGCCTCGGCGCCGAGCGATCCGGCGTCGACGGCCGCGGCCAGGTCGGGAATCTGCGCGACCGCCTGCACGGCGCTCGACGCGTCGTCGCGGGCCAGCGCATCGCCTGCCGCGACGTACGCCTCCCAGATCGGCGCCAAGGCCGCTCGGAAATCGCTCGACACGTCCAGCGGCTCGGCCCCGTCTTCGGCCTCGTCGACGGCGAGCGGATCGTCGCCGGGATTCATCATGCTCGGCCGGGCCTGAATCTGCAGAGCACTGTCGATCTTGAAGTTGCCCGAGGTCACGACCTCGTCGCCTTCATCCAGCCCGTGGCGCACGATGTAGAAGTCGCCGGCCCTGGGCCCGAGCAGCACCTCGCGTCCCTCGAACGTCGGCTCCTCCCGGTCGGGTAGCTTCACATAGACCACGGCCCGCTTGCCCGTGATCAACGGGGCCGAGGCGGGAATGACCAGGGGCGGCTCGGGGTCAAGATCATCGGCCACGAAGCCGGCCTGCTCGGCCGGAATCAAGTCCATCCCGCACAAATCGCACTGCCCGCGATCGTCTTGGACGATCTCGGGGTGCATCGAGCAGATCCACTTTCCCCGCAGCGACGCATCGAACACCCGGCCCCCCTTGGCCACCTGGCTCTCGGCCACCGCGCGGACGAACATCCCCGGTTTGAGGCGCAGGTCGGCGTTGGGCACGTTCACGCGAACCTTGACGGTGCGCGTTCGCTCGTTGAGCACCGGGTCGATGAAGGCGATGCGTCCCTCGAACGTCTCGCCGGGAAAGCTCTCGGTGGTGAACTCGACCCGCTGCCCGTGGCGCAGCCACGGCACGTCCGACTCATAGGCGTCGAAGAAGGCCCACACCTGGGAAAGATCGGCGATCGTGTAGATCCGGGTGCCCGTCTGGACGTAGGCCCCTTCGTTGGCGTGCTTGCGGATCACGATGCCGCCGACCGGCGCGTAGATCGTCAGGTGGTCGGTGGGGGTGCCCCGGCGTTTGATCTCGTCGATCTGCTCCGGCAGCAGCCCGAGCAGCCGGAGCTTTTCCTCGGTCGTGCGGAGCGTCGATTCGACCATCTGCTTGTCGCGCTCGCCGCCCGCCCGCTGGTAGGCCTGCCAGGTTTGCAGCAACTCGCGCTGGGCCACGACGAGGTCGGGACTGTACATCTCGACCAGGTGCTCGCCCCGGTTCACGGTGATGCCGGTGTAGTCGACGTAGAGCCGATCGAGCCGGCCGGGCACCCAGGCGGTGATCTCGGCCAGTCGGGTCTCGTCGTAGTCGATCTTCCCGACCATCCGCACCGGACGGACCGCGTAGCGGCGCTCGACCGGGGTGGTCTGGATATCGGCCAGGGCCACGGCCGCTTCCGACATCTTGAGTTCGCGGGGGCCGCCCTCGCCGGCGTCGTCTTCAAGCGGGATGAGGTCCATAAAGCAGATCGGGCACTGGCCCGGTTTGGGGAGCTTGATCTGCGGGTGCATCGAACAGGTCCACCACGCCGGGCCTTCGGCCGCCGGCGCGGCCTCGCCGCTCGTGGCTTGCCCGCCCCGCGGGGCGACGAAGAAGCCGATCGCGCCGCCGGCGAGCAGACACGCGAGGGGAACGGCCGCGATCGCCATCCACCGCGGTATCCGGCGCCGCGGGGGCTTCTTCTCGTCGGAGCCCTTGTCACTTGAGGCAGATTTGGGAGTTTCGTTTGCAGTCATAAGAGCTTCCCTCGGAAAGACGTGCCGCGGCGCGTTGCGCCGTCGGGGTTGTTTCTCCGAACGTGGCGGCGCAACGCATGCGGCGCAGCAGACGGCTCCGCGCAGGGCCGAGACCGCCGACGGCCGCGATCGGGGACGTTTATAAGAGGAACCGCCCCAAGAGCAGGGAGATGGAAACGCCCGGTCCGGGCGGTTGCCGCGGGGAGTCGCGCCCCCCGGCGCTTCCCGGCGCCCCGGGGGCCGCGCGTTGGAGCGTGGGAGCGTGCGCCTCGACGTGGGCCCGCCACTCGGGCCGGCCGACGTCAAGCGAGCGACCGGAAGCCGTCGGTAGGGCGCGAATTTGATCGCAGCTCCCACACTCGCAGTCGGTCGGAGGACAAGCGGGAACCGGTCCGTCGTCGCGATGGGCGCAGTGGGGGCAGGAGCCCGCGGCGGGGGCACTCGCCTCCACGGGGTCGCAACACCCGCAAGCGCAGAAGCTGTGCGGGCCGCCCGCCAGGACGACCAACAGCGAGAGCGACGCTTTGAGTGCGAGTTGCATGACCTGGAATCCGATCGTTCTCCGATCAACTAT
>Ga0334892_1000664_pt1 | contig 38060 bp, 24 predicted proteins | sample GraSluR3_MG_4_FD_207213 | JGI IMG/M metagenome (GOLD analysis project Ga0334892, IMG submission 207213) | Sludge microbial communities from methane-producing bioreactor in Wageningen University, Netherlands - Granular Sludge_15_04-R3 | ecosystem: Engineered > Bioreactor > Anaerobic >...
CGCGATAGGCTCTTGGGCCGCCGGATCTCTTTTCTTGTGTGCGCCGGCCATGGCGGCCTCGGCTGCCGACGCTACAGCAGCCCGTACTGGCCGAGCGTCGCGTGGAGCCGGGTCTCCTGGTCGGGCGAGAGCGGGGTCAAGGGCATGCGGAGTTCGCCCGTATCGCGGCCCAGCATCTGCATGGCGGCTTTGATCGGGATGGGGTTGGTCGACAGTCCCAGCATGTCGCGGCAGAGGGGGAAGAGCTTGCGGTGCCAGCGCTGTGCCTCGCGAACGTCACCCGCCTCGAACGCTTGGATCAAGGCGATCATGTCGCCGGGCACGATGTTGCCCACCACCGAGATCACGCCGCGGCCGCCCAGGGCCAGCAGGGGCAAGGTCAGGCTGTCGTCGCCGCTGAGCAGGGTCAGGTCGGTGGTGGCCACGATCTGCGACGCCTGGTCCATCGACCCGGTCGCCTCCTTGACCATGGCGATGTTGGGGAGTTCGGCCATGCGGGCGATGGTCTCGGGCTCGATGTTCTTGCCCGTGCGCCCGGGGATGTTGTACACGCAGATCGGGACACCGACATCTTCGGCCAGGGCCTTGTAGTGCTGGTAGAAGCCCTCTTGGGTGGGTTTGTTGTAATAGGGGGCGACGACCAAGGCGGCATCGGCGCCGCATTGGACGGCCCAGCGGGTCAGACGCAGGGCCTCGCGCGTGCTGTTCGAGCCGGTGCCGGCCATGACCTTGATCCGGCCGGCCGCGACCTGCACGACCTCGGCCACGACGCGCTCGTGCTCTTCGTGCGAGAGGGTGGGCGATTCGCCCGTCGTCCCCACTGGGCACAGGCAGGTCGTGCCCGCCTCGATCTGGAACTCGATCTGGCGCTTCAGGGCGTCCACGTCGAGTTCGCCGTCGCGGAAGGGGGTGACCATGGCAACGGAGAGACCGGCAAACGATTCCGCTCGGGTCGACATTGAGCCATCCGTTTCGTGTGTTCTCGGGGAGCGCTGCCGGAAGCCGCGGCAACGGCCCTGGGTCCAAAATCCAAAAAAGCCCGCGTCAAGCGATCAGGCGTTTCATCTCGGCGACCGCCCGCTCGAAGCCCACCATGATGGCCCGCGCCACGATGCTGTGACCGATGTTCAGTTCGTGCATGCCGTCGATCCGCGCGACGGGCACGACGTTGCGGTAGGTCAGACCGTGCCCCGCATGCAGTGCCAGCCCGGCCTGAAAGACCTGGCGCCCGGCCGATTCGAGCACGCCAAGCTGCTGTTGCCGCTCGGGGCCCGGCTTGGCCAGCGCGTACTGTCCGGTGTGCAGTTCGACGGCGTCGGCGGCGACTTGGACGGCCGCTTCGATCTGCCGCGGATCGGGATCGAGGAACAAGCTGACCGCGATGCCCGCCTCGTGCAGGCGCTCGACGACCTCGGCGACCCGCCCGACCTGAGCGGCCACGTCGAGCCCCCCTTCGGTCGTAACCTCTTCCCGCCGCTCGGGGACCAGCGTGGCCTGGTCGGGCTTGATCCGGCAGGCGATTTCGAGCACCTCGGCCTCGCAGGCCATCTCGAGATTCAACTTCACGGCCACGGTATCCCGAAGGATTCGCAGGTCGCGGTCCTGGATGTGCCGGCGGTCTTCCCGCAAGTGGAGGGTGATCCCGTCGGCCCCCCCCAATTCAGCCAGCGCGGCCGCCCAGACCGGGTCGGGCTCGTTCGTCCGGCGCGCCTGCCGGACGGTCGCCACGTGATCGATGTTGACGCCGAGTTCCACCATGAGAGTCCCCTCGCGCAGACGACCGCACGTTCGTGACCCCCGACCCGGCGTGGCCGTCGGGGCATCGCGAGTGCTCGGGAGATCGACCGAGCCAGAGGGCTGATTATACCGGCGGCGCGAGGGCCTTCAAGTCATCGACCGGCGGCGTCCCATGACGCCGAGCGATCGGGCCGGGCGTCCGATGCCGCGCCGCCGCCGCGGTTTGCTTGTGCCGGCGTGCAAGATGATGAATAATCGGGCCTGATGGGCCTCGAGCCACGTCGCGTCTTCCCCAACCTGCCTTTCCGCCTTCCTTCGACGTTCCCCTTAACCCCGAGGAGTATCGACATGAGCTTGCATGCCACCGACAAGACGGCGCCCGCTTTCCGGCTTGGCGGAGTCGGCCGCGTCTTCCAGGCCCCGATTGCCTGGGCCGTGCTTCTGGCCCTGGCGTGCGGACTGCCGGTCCGTTCGGAAGAAGCCCCGTCGCTGCGCGCCGGCGCGGCGGCGGTCGACGTCACGCCGCAGGAGTTCCCGGTGAACATGCCGGGCGGTTTCAGCGCGAACATGGCCGAGGGCGCGCACGATCCGCTTCACGCCCGGGCCCTGGTGCTCGACGACGGAACGACCACGCTGGCCCTGGTCGTGGTCGACAACCTGGGAGTGGCTCGCGAGGTGGGCGACGAGGCGCGATCGCTGGCCGCCCAGCGATGCGGCATTGCGCCCGAGAAGATCCTGCTGGCCTCGACCCACACGCACAGCGCGCCGTCGTCGAGTGCCGCGTCCTATCGCGCGCTGCTGATCGACGGCATCGCCGAATCGATCGTGCGCGCGCACGGCGCGCTTCGCCCCGCCGCCGTGGGCCACGGCGCGCACCCGCTGCCCGAGGAGGTCTTCTGTCGCCGCTGGTACCTCAAGCCCGGCAAGATGCCGCCCAACCCGTTCGGCGAGATGGATCAGGTGAAGATGAACCCGGGCACGAGCCCCGACGTTCTCGACCGCCCGGCCGGTCCCACCGACCCCGACGTGACGATTCTCTCGGTCCGGGAGGCGAAATCGCGCAAGCCCCTTGGGTTTCTGGCCTGTTACTCGCTGCATTACGTGGGCGCCACGCCCCGGGGAATGGTGTCGGCCGACTACTTCGGCGAGTTTGCGCGGCTCATGCCCTCTCGCGTGCGCGGAGGCGACGAGTTCGTTGCCATGATGGCCAACGGAACCTCGGGCGACATCAACAACATTCCCTTCCTGGTCACCCGACCGCCGCGCGAGCCGTTCGAGCAGATCCGCATCGTCGCCGGCAAGGCGGCCGACGCGGCCTGGTTCGCCTGGAGAGACATCGAAACGCACCGCCCCGACGCGCGGCTCGGGATGGTTCAGCGCGACGTAACCCTGCGCACGCGCCGCCCGACCGAGGAGCAGATCGAGCGCGCCAAGGCCGTGCTGGCCGTCACCGACGAAGCCGAGCGCGCCAAGCTGCCGCGCCTGGCCGATGCCTACGCCCGGCGCACGCTGTCGCTGGCCGAGGGCCCCGAGACGGTGACCGTGCCGTTGCAGGCCGTGCGCGTGGGCGACCTGGCAATATGCGCCATCCCCTTCGAGGCATTCGCCGAGATCGGTCTCGATCTGAAGCGCCGCAGCCCCTTCCCCCGCACCATGGTCATCGGAGTGGCCAACGGCTCGAACGGCTATCTGCCCACGCCCGAGCAGCACGAGCTGGGCGGCTACGAAACCTGGCTCGGCACGAACCGGGTGCAGAAGGACGCCTCGGTCGTCATCACCGACCACTTGCTCGAAATGCTCGCCGAGTTGGCAAAGGACGGAGGAAACGGATAGACTTGGCTCTCGCGGCCGGGAGCTTGCCGCGCCCAATTCGCGCCGCCGGTTGCCGCGCCGCGGCTTCCGTGTGTTCCCGTTCGACCGTCTTTTTTGGCTGCGGGCTGGACCCGCGCTGGAAATATTGGAGGTATCTTCATGAGCAGTTCGTTTCAACGACCGTCTCGCGCTTCGCGCGTTCGGTTTTCGCGCCGCGGGTTCACGACGTCGCTGGCGATGGCGGCCGCCGGCAGCCTGGCCGCTCCGTCGCTGCTGCGGGGGCGCAACCTGAACGACAAGCTCAACGTGGCGATCATCGGCGCCGGCGGACGGGGCCGCTCGAACACGAAGGGCGTCGCGTCGGAGAACATCGTCGCCCTGTGCGACGTGAACGAGCGCAACCTCGACGCGGCGGCCGCAGCCTACCCCAACGCGCGAAAGGAGGTCGACTTCCGCAAGCTCTTCGATCGGCCCCGGGCGTTCGATGCCGTGGTCGTGAGCACCTGCGAGCACACGCACGCCATGGCCACCATGCTGGCACTGAAGCACAAGAAGCACGTCTACTGCGAGAAGCCCCTGACCCACGACGTGTTCGAGGCGCGGCAGATCCGCCTGGCGGCGGCCGAGGCCGGGGTCGCCACCCAGATGGGCATCCAGATCCACACGGGCGAGAACTACCGCCGCGTGGTCGAGCTGATTCAGACGGGCGCCATCGGGGCGGTGCGCGAGGCGCACGTGTGGGTTTCCCGCGCTTGGGGCTGGCAGAGCGAGGAGGCGGCCAAGCGGAACAAGGACATCGTGTTTGTCACCGAGCGGCCCCGCGAGTCGATGCCCGTGCCCGCGGGCCTGCACTGGGACCTGTGGATCGGCCCGGCGCCGTATCGCCCGTTCCACGAAGTGTACTTCCCGGGCCCGAAGTGGTATCGGTGGTGGGATTTCGGCAACGGCACCATGAGCGACCTGGGCAGCCACTACAACGACCTGGCGTTCTGGGCGTTGAACCTCGACTATCCGCGCACGATCGAGGCGAGCGGCCCGCCGCCCCATCCCGAGATCGCGCCCGCCTCGATGCAGGCCACCTACGAGTTCGGCCCGCGCGGCGACCGGCCGCCGGTGCGGCTCACCTGGTACCAGGGCGAGAACAAGCCCGACCTTTGGAAGCAGGGCAAGATTCCCCAATGGGGAAGCGGCCACCTGTTCGTCGGCGACAAGGGCATGCTGCTGTCGGACTACGGCAAGCACGTCCTCCTGCCCGAGAACGAATTCGCCGACTTCCAGCGCCCCGAACCGTTCCTGCCCCGCGTCGAGTCGCCCTATGCCGAGTGGCTGGCGGCGTGCAAGACCGGTTCGAGCACCGGGGCCAACTTCGAGTACTCGGGCTGGCTCACCGAAACGAACCACCTGGGCAACGTCGCCTACCGCGTCGCCAAGAAGCTCGAATGGGACCCCGAACAGCTCCGCGCGACCAACGCCCCGGAAGCCGACCCCTACCTCCATTGCGAGTATCGCAAGGGCTGGGAACTGATGTGAGCGCCCCTCGCGTGGACAAGTCGAACATCGAGCCGCCACGCTCGGCTTGAGGTTTCTCTGGAGTTCCGCGAGGGAGCCTACACGTTGCCCACCAGCGCCAGCCGGTACATCTTGGCGAACGCCTTGAGGCGACGGGCGTCGCCGCGGTCGCCGCAGAAGAGGATCGGGTGCGGGCCCTGGTACACGTCGCAGACGTCGTCGACCCCCTCCATCTCGACCAGCACCCGAGTCGCGCAGCCGCCCGTGGGAGGCGAAGTCGGCGACGAGATCACCTTGCCGGTCCAGCAGGCGAGCGTGTCCTGCCCGCTGAGGTACTTCGCCAGCATGACGGGCTGGCCGGGCGACCACTCGACGTCGAGGGCCGGCGTCTTCGGCAACTGGTGGAAGAAGGGGCGCACGAAGAACTTTTGCGTGGGCCCCTCGGGCCCGTGGAGCTTCCACGCGCACGTGCAGTGGGCGCCGAAATACAGATTGTCGCTCGTGTCGAACTCGGGATTGTGCAGAAAGCCGGCGCGCTCGAGCAGCCAGCGCCCGAGCATCAGCGTGAGCGTGCCGTCGAGATGGTTCTCGCAGCCGCACGGAATCAGCGCGCCGTTGTTGATCGCGAAGCTGACGCACGGCTTGCGGTGCTTGAGCATGAGGCACTCGATGGTGATCGCGTCGGCGCCGTAGCGCTGCATGATCTGCCCGACGGCCCGGTGGGCGCGCATCGCGTCGACGAAATACTCGTCGGCGACGTCGACGACCCGGGCGGCGGCCTGCTTGAACGCCATTGCCTCGCGCACGACCGCGTCGTCGGGCGCCACGGCGTCGAACAGGGCGTTGAACTCCTCGGCCGGCACCGTGATCACGTCGACGTCGAGGCGCGGCTCGCGGACCTGGGCTGCCGCCTGGACGCGCCCCGACACGCGCAGCAACCGGCTCTGGGCGAGCATCTTGCGCGCGCGGACCGCGCGCAGCCCCCGCTCGATCTCGTCCCAGTTCTCGATCGAATGGACGTAGTAAAGCCCCTCGGCCTTGCGCAGGTACTCGGGCGGGAGCTGGTGATTCGAGCCGACCGAGTGGTACACGATCGCCGTCGGCGCCGACTCGACGGCCATCTCGTACGACCACTTCGACAGCGTGTTCCAGAAGTTGACGATCAGCACGGCGTCGGGCCCGGCCGACTTGGCTTGCGCGATGAACTCCTTGACCTTCGCCTCCTGGTAGATCGCCTTCGGGGCGAACTCGACGGCGATCCCCAGGGCCTCGGCGAGTTCCCGGATCTTGGCCGTGAATTTGCGCTCCTGCTCTTCCGGCTCGAACTGGTTGCCCGGCCAGGTGAACCAGTTGTGCACCCGCCACGAGTCTTCCATCTGGCCGGCGTTGACCACGTCGGCCGGCGGATAGAGAAACGCCACGAGAACGCGCGCCGGCTCCTTGTCGCCCTTCGGAACCGCTTGAGGCGCCGCGCCCGGCTCACCGGCCGACGCCGCCGAAAGAAACCCGGCCGCTCCCAAAGCGCCGCTCACGGCAAGGAACTCGCGGCGGCCGAGACCACGGGGAGAACATGATTCGCACATGAGGTCGTCACCCTTTCGCCGAAACCGGATTCGTTGCTGCCTCCTCGCACCGCGCTGCGTTTCCATCGGTCCGGATCGTAGCAGGCAGTCCGAGCCGCGTCAATCGACAGGGAAGACGCCCCCTGTCTCCGCGGCTCCGATTTCGCGCCGACGGTGCTCGCGCAGGCCGGGAAAACGAGGACGCCGATCACGCTGCCGGTCGACGCACGGGCGCCCGTGGTCGCTGTGCGGCGCGACCCGCCCGCGCAGGATCGGGGCAGGGTTGCTGGTGCGCGTCACTTCGGACATACTAGCCGGCGGGTCGAGCTCCCGAATCCGTGGGGAGGGCCCATCGGGGCCGTCACCATCGAAGCGAGTTGCCGGAACGCGGGGCGCAAGCCCGCGCGGCACGACGCGCGAACGTCGATCCCTTCATTTGACAGGAGACGCACCATGCAACCACGAATCCCATGCGCCGCGATCCTTCTGGCCGTCGTCGGCGCGGCCGGTCTGACGCAGCCGGCCGTCGCCCAGCAAACGCTGACCTACGCCGACCTGGTGGGGCGCATGCTCGACCTCGAGCATCCCGCCGTGCTGCCGGCCGAGGGCGAGACGTGCGCCCAGTGGTCGAGCTGGGACCGCAGCAGCCGGTTCGACGAGGCGACCGGCAAGTACGTCAACTGGGGAGCCAACGACGACGGGCCCCATTTCATCCGGAAGGAAGGCGATCGGGTCGTGATGGCCGAGATGGAAGGGCCCGGCTGCATCTGGCGGATCTGGTCGGCGCGGGCCGAAGAAGGGCACGTCAAGATCTACCTCGACGGGAGTGACGAGCCGGCGGTCGACCTGCCCTTCGCGAACTACTTCCGCGGCGACACGGCCCCGTTTGCCTATCCCGCGCTCTCCTACAACCTGGCCGATCAGGGCTGCCGCGGTCAGAATCTCTACTATCCGATCCCCTACCAGAAATCGTGCAAGGTCGTGGCCGACGAGGGATGGGGACGCTACTACCAGTTCGTGTACACCACCTATCCGAAGGGCACCAAGGTGCCCACGTTCAGCACGGCCCTGGCGGCGGAGCACGCCGAGCGTCTGAAGAAGGTCAACGATTTCTTCACGAACTCGCTGGGAACCGATCCCGCCGGGCATCGCGCGGGGCAGAAGACCGAAAGCGGCACCGTCTTGATCCCGGCCGGCGAATCGGCGAGCTTGGAGCTTTCGGGGCCGCGGGCGATCACGGCCCTGCGGGCCACGTCGCGGTTCTCCGACCGCGAAGACGAGATGGCCGCCCTGCGGCGCGTCGCGCTGCGAATCACCTGGGACGACCAGCCGCAGCCGGCCGTCTGGTGCCCGGTGGGCGACTTCTTCGGCACCGCCCCGGGCGTGAACCTCTACCGTTCGCTGATGACCGGCATGGACGACGACGGCGGCTACGCCTTCTGGTACATGCCCTTCGAGAAGAAGGCCCTGCTCGAGGTCATCAACGAAGACGACGTGGCGCGCGAACTCTCGTTCGAGGTCGTTCATGCGCCGCTCGCCCGGCGCGTCGAGGGCCTGGGGTACTTTCACGCGAAGTGGCACCGCGACACGATCGAGCTGCCCGAAGACCGCTGGCCCGACTGGCCGCTGCTGCTGACCGAGGGGCGGGGCCGCTTCTGCGGGGTGATGCTGCACGTGTGGAACCCGCGCGGCGGCTGGTGGGGCGAGGGCGACGAGAAGTTTTTCGTCGACGGCGAGAAGTATCCCTCGACTTTCGGCACCGGCTCGGAAGACTATTTCGGCTACGCCTGGTGCCACCCCGGCCTTTTCCAGCGCGCCTACCACGCCCAGACGATGACCCAGCAGAACAAGGGCCATCAATCGGTGTTGCGGTGGCAGATCGCCGACAACGTCCCCTTCCAGAAGTCGTTCGAGGCTTGCATCGAGAAGTATTACGGCAACGAGGAGAAGGGCACCCTCTACGCCACCGTGGCCTGCTGGTATCTCGCGCCGGGCGGAGTCGATTCCTACGGCCCGGTTCCCGTCGGCCAACGGCACGACTACTACGTCAGCCCCCCGCTCGTGGCCGGCGGATTCAAGGTGCTCGGCCGGCCCAGCGGCAACGTCGAGACCCAGCGGCTGCGGCAATTCAAGGGCGGCACCTGGAAAAACGACGATCACCTCTGGTGGACCGGCGCCAAGCCCGGCGACAAGCTCGAGCTGGTCGTGCCGGTCCAGAAAACCGGCACCTACAACGTGAGCGTCGTGTTGACCAAGGCGCGCGACTACGGCATCGTCCAGCTCTCGCTCGACGGCAAGAAAGCCGGCGAGCCGATCGACCTCTACAACCCCGAGGTGGCGAACACCGATCCCATCTCGATCGGCACGCACGAGCTTTCCGCGGGCGACCACACGCTCGGCGTCGAGCTCGTGGGGGCCAACGCGAAGGCGATCCCGTCGTACATGTTCGGCATCGATTACGTCATCTTCGAGACGCCCTGACCGCGGCCCAATCGCGCCGGTTGGCCGGGAGGGCGCCGACGGGAAGGGCGCGCCAGGTTCACGGTCGGATTGTGCGCGAACACCCGATACCGAATCATCCCCATTGTGTCGCACGCAGCACGGGGGGGGCTTAACCTAGCCTGAGTAATGGAATTCAATGATGCACCCGGAAGCTTTGACGCACTGGGATCCGGCTCCTGCGAGCGTCAAGACAATTGCACCTGGGGAATCATGACGTTACAATAAGTCCGGCACGGTAATGACAGTTAAGGAGGTGGCCGTGGTACTCATACTCTCTTCCGGGCGGTACGGCATCGTCGCGCCGTCTCCCGAACGCCCCTTGAGCGAGCGTTCCATGCCGCGTTGCCGGCGCAGCGGATTCACGCTCGTGGAGCTTCTCGTCGTGATCGCGATCATCGGCATCCTGATCGCCATGTTGTTGCCGGCCGTCCAGGCCGCGCGGGAGGCGGCCCGGCGCACGCAGTGCATGAACAACCTGAAACAGATCGGCTTGGCGTTCCACAATTACCACGACACGTGGAATCGGTTTCCGCCTCGCGGCGTATCGGGCGGGCCCGCTCCGAACACGAATCAGGCCAGGGAAGGCGCGTGGTGCTGGGCCTCGATGATCCTGTCGTACGTCGAGCAGGGGGCGCTTTACGACAAGCTGGAGGTCGGTCGCACCGATCTGGTCCCGCAGGATCCGGCCAACATGACGAACGTGAACGACTACACGACGGCTGCCCCCAATACGCCGGAGAGCCTGTTCACGACGGCCATTCCCGTCTATCTCTGCCCGTCGGCAAACGGCGAGAACGTCAACCGTTACCAGAAACGGATGGGCACCCTGATGTACGGGATCAACTGGCGGGTTGCGCCGCCGATCAACAATCTCGCCCACCGTGTTTCCGGGATTGTCTCGAAACCGATGAGCGACATTACCGACGGCACGTCGAACACGTTCCTGATCGGCGAGAAGGCGCTCTTGTCGGCGCCCTTCGTGTCGATCGGCGCGGCTTGGGGCGCCGGTCAGTTCTGCGGGTCGCCGATCCCCATCGTCGCCCATCGCGTGCCGATGAATACGCCCTTCGACGGCACCCACGACGCGGCGACGAACTGTTACGTGGAAAACACGTCGAGTCTCGCCACGCGCGCGGCGGCCGCCAGCTCCCACCCGGGCGGATGCCACTTTCTCTTGTGCGACGCCTCGGTTCGCTTCGTCAGCGAAAACATCCAGGCCGCGGTGACGCCTGCGGGAACGTCCGATACGAACGTTCTTTATACGAACCTTTTCAACATCGACGACGGAAACCCGATTGGAGACTTCTGACGTGCGATACGCGAGAAAGTCGCGCCGATTGCCGATCCTGCTCTGTGTCGCGACGCTTGTCGTTGCGCTGGCCGGCTGCGGAGACGGGCGCCCCGCACTCGTTCGCGTGACCGGAACCGTCCAACTCGATGGCAAACCCCTCGAGGGGGCGATTGTCTCCTTTCAGCCGGTGGCCCAGGGAAGGGACGCCTTCCAGCGTCCTTCCAGTGCCGTCACCGACGCGGAAGGGAAGTTTTCGCCGGGCACGTACGGCCCGGACGATGGCCTCCCGCCAGGAAAGTACCGCGTGACGATCCAGAAGCGGCAACCCGTCGGCGCGGCGTCGGGCACTTCCGAATCGCAGGCATCCGGACCGGTCCGATACCAGTGGATTACTCCGCGGCGGCTCGCCGACCCCGACACCTCGGGCTTGGAGGCGGAAGTCACGTCGTCCGGTCTCGAGCCGTCCGTGTTCGAGCTGGAGTCCGACGGACCACCGGAAGTGGAGTTTGCACCCCAGGAGGTCGAATGAATCCGCGCCGATGCGGCGAAGACGCGCGGCGCAGCGGACGTGAATTCCTCGAACGTCGGTATCGCGTCCCGACAATGGGAACGTTTCATCCCGGTTACCCAAGCGTATTGCTGAACTCCTGAACGAAGGAGAAGCCTTCATGTCATCCTCACGTTCGCGTGGTTTCACGCTCGTTGAGCTGCTGGTGGTGATCGCGATCATCGGGATCCTGATCGCCCTTTTGCTGCCTGCCGTTCAGGCGGCCCGAGAGGCCGCGAAGCGCATGCAGTGCATGAACCACCTCAAGCAGTGGGGCCTTGCACTGCACAATTACCACGACGCCTACAAGACGTTTCCGCAAGGGTCATGGGGCACCGGGAACAGGCTCGCCTTCCAGGTGATGCTGCTGCCGTACCTCGAACAGGGAGCGCTTTACGAGCAGTTCGACCTGGGTCTGTACTACGGCAATGCGCCCAACCAGGCTCTCATGCTCGAATCGACACCGGTCCATTTCTGTCCCAGCTCGCGGGTCGTCGACCGCAAGGCGGAGGGCAGCGGCATCCCCGCCGGAGGATGGACGATCCATTACTACGGCGTCATGGGAGCCAAGGACCCGCCGGGCACCGCGGCGGGCGATCGGCTCTATCCGCACATCGGCAACTTCGACACGAATCACGGCGGGGTCGTCGAAAACGGCGTGTTCACCAGAAACCGCAACTTCGGCATGAGCGACATCACCGACGGCACGTCGAACACGTTCCTGATGGGAGAGATCTCGAGTAAGCCCGCCTGGTCGCACAATTGGCGCGGCTGGACCCAGGGCGCGAACAACGATCTTGACACCGTTGCGATGTACTGCTGCAAGAACGTTCGTTACCCCATCGGCCCGTCGGGGTATACCAGCGGCAACGCGACGCGACTGCACAACGATGTCCGCTTCGGCAGCCAGCATCCGGGAGGAACCCAGTTCTTGTTCGGCGACGGGGCGGTGCACTTCATTTCCGAAACCATCGACTTCCGGATTTATCAGGCGGCGGCGACCAAGGACTTCGGAGAGACGGAGTCGATTCACCGGTGACAGTTAGGCTCCCGTTTCAGAATCCATTCCAGTTGGCGGTTGGTCTGATGTGCATGAATCGACGCTGTTTCGGGCTCTGGCTCGCGTGCCTGGTGATTCTATGCGGCTGTGGCCGAAGCGACGACGTCGCCCGTATCGACGTGTCGGGGCGGGCCACGTTCGATGGTCAGCCGATCGTCTACGGCCAGATCGACTTCACGCCGGATCATGCCAAGGGGCACCAGGGCCCACCCGGTTACGCGGAGATCGTCGACGGGAAATATGACACCGCGCGGACGGGCGGCCGCGGAGTCGTTCCCGGAGCGCACGTGGTGCGCGTCACCGCCTATCCCGAGCCGTTTCCGAAGGTCGAAGTCCCGGACGAAGAAGCCGATGCGTCGGGCCCGGCACCCTTGTTCATCGGCTACACGATCGAGCAGAACGTTGAGTCGCGAACCTTGGACATCGACGTACCGGCCGACGCCAAGGGCCACGGCGTTGCCGGGTCGCGATAAGCGGAAAGGGCTTGCACGTTTCGTCGAATCATCGCAGGCGAGGAGGCTCTCGCCCCCCGGGACTGCGTGCGCCTTGGGGCGGAAGCCGCGCGAGGCATTCGAAGCCGCCCGAGCGGCGAGTGATTTCCGCTTCTGTTCGGCATGGCAGAGAGATTCATGTTGCGGTCGCCCGGGGCCGACGGCGATGGCGCCGAACGGCTTTCGTCGACTCCCGCCATCCCCGACCTCCCGACCCATCGAACCGTTTCCCGACACCCAGGAGTTGCTCCGATGCGAGGCATTTCGATTCTCTGTGCCGCGGCCGCCGTGGCGCATCTTGCGGCCGTCTCGGTTTTTGCGACCGAAGCACAAACGCCGGGTTCGGGCGTCCCGTTTAACGGAGAGACAACCTACGCCGAAGCCGCCAACGGCGAGGCGTTCGACCTCGACCAGTTCACCGTTTCGGCGTGGGCCCGGTTCAAGCAAACCCGTGGATCCCAGGTGCTCGTGAACCGAGGCAACCCGGGCAGCCTGTTTACGCTGTATCTCTACGAAGGCCGGGTGCGCATGCTCGTCGAGCACGCGTCGCCGCGCTACACCCACGCCAACGTCGACGCGCCCGAAGCCGGAACATGGGTCCACTACCTGGGGGTCTACGACGGAAAGACGATCGAGCTCTACGTCGACGGCCGTCGGGCGGCCTCGCAGGAGGCGCCGGGCCGGATGCCGAAGTCGGACCGCCCCCTGATCGTCGGCGCGGCCGTGCCGGGGCTCCGGGTCCTCGACGGCGAAATCGACGACGTCCGCGTGTGGAATCGGGCCCTCGACGCCGACGAAGCCGCGGCCGTCTTCCGCCGACAGGCCGTCGCCGACGGCGTGATCGCCCAATGGACCCACGCGTCGCTCGACGGCGAGAAGTGGTCCAGCGCCGTTCCCTCCGGGCTTGCGGCGCGCTACCTGGCCAATCCGAAGATCGAACGGCCGGTCGAGACGACGCTCCCGCCCTGGCAGCGAACCTACACGTCGGTTGCCGAGATCGAGAATCGCAAGGTCGACGGTTATCGCGGCATCTGGTATTACAACCAGCGGCAAGACGACGAGTACGTCTTCAAGTACAGCGGCGGACTGGGCACCTACTGCGCCAAGCACCGCCCGTTCGCCGTCTATCGGCCCGAGGTCGACAAGACCTTCTTCTGCTACGGGGGAACCGACGAGGAAGGCACGACGCTGTTGCACATGGTGTCGTACTACGACCATGCCACGGGAACCGTCCCGCGCCCGACGCTGCTGCTCGACAAGCGCACGACCGACGCGCACGACAATCCCGTGATCGCCATCGACGCGGAAGGGTACGTCTTCATCTTTTCCAGCTCGCACGGCACGAGCCGGCCCTCGTACGTCTCGAAAAGCAAGCGGCCCTACGACGTCGACGAGTTCGAACGGATTCTCACGACCAACTTTTCCTACACGCAGCCGTTCCACGTCCCGGGCAAGGGTTTCCTCTTTTCGCAGACGATTTATCTGGGGGGCCGCGCTATCTATTTCCAAACCAGCCCGGACGGCCGCGAGTGGACCGAGCCCCGGCTGCTCTCGTTGATCGCCCAAGGGCATTACCAGATCAGCGAGCCGTGCGGCGCGGAGAAGTTCGGCAGTGCGTTCAACTACCATCCTCCGGGCAAGGGCTTGAATTGGCGAACCAACCTGTATTACATCGCGACCGCCGATTTCGGGCAGACGTGGCAGAATGCGGCGGGCGTTCCGCTCGATATCCCGCTCAGCGATCCCGACAATCCGGCGCTCGTCGAGGAATACGAGTCGAAAGGGCGCAACGTTTACATGAAAGATATTACCTTCGACGCCGATGGCCGCCCCGTGATCCTCTACTTGACCAGCGGTGGTTGGCAGTCGGGCCCGGCCAACGACCCCCGCATCTGGCAGACCGCCCGCTGGACCGGCAGCAACTGGGATATCCAGGGGACCGTTCGCTCCGACAACAACTACGACACGGGTTCGCTGTACATCGAGAAGGACGGGACCTGGCGATTGATCGCGCCCACGGAGACCGGACCGCAACCCTACAACCCCGGCGGCGAAGTCGCCATCTGGACCAGCACCGATCGCGGCCGGACGTGGACGAAACACAAGCAACTCACCCGCGAAAGCCCATACAACCACACCTATGTGCGCCGGCCGGTGAACGCGCATCCCGATTTCTACGCGATCTGGGCCGACGGGCATGCCCGGCAGAAATCCGAGAGCCGGCTGTACTTCACCGACCGCGACGGCACCCATGTCTGGCGCCTGCCGGTCCGGATGGAGGGCGATACGGCGAAACCGGAAGTCGCCTGGTAGGATCGGCTTCCGCCCGTGATTGCCCGCTCTCGGCAAGAGGAATCTCGCGCGGGGATGCGCGGTGTGGAAAGCGATTCTTCTCAAAAACTCCGAAAATGCGGTCACCCGGGAAAAACGCGGGGAAACGAGTGCTCCGCGCCGTGCTGCGGGTTATAGTAGAGGCTTCCCGAAACCTTCCCAAGGCGGCCGTTCCCCGCGTGGAAGCACGCCTTGCGGCGGTCGACTCCGTGTAGTCCAACCTGGTTCACGGCAGCGGCGCTGCCGACCGCTTGAAAGGCTTTTCCTCGATGATGCGCACACGCCGAATCCGCGCCCTATGTCTGATTGCCGCTCTTGTTGGCACGTCGTCGATCGCCGCGTCGGCCGAGCAACGCCGAATCACTTCGCCGAAGGAGGAGTTCGGGCATGCATTGGGCGACGACTATTTCCTGGCCAACTACCGGCAGCTTGCGACGTACTGGCGCAAGCTGGAGCGGGAATCGAACCGGATGAAAGTCGAGGTCATCGGCGAGTCGGAGGAAGGCCGCGAAATGCTCATGGCGATCCTCACCGCGCCGAGGAACCTCAGGCGGCTCGACCGTTTCCGCGAGATTTCGCGCCGGCTCACCCTGGCCGAGGGGCTGACCGAGAACGAAGCGCAGAAGCTCGCCGCCGAGGGAAAAGCCGTGGTCTGGATCGACGGCGGCCTGCACGGCACCGAGGTGCTCTGCGCCCAGCAGTTGATGGAAACCGTCTACCAGATGGTCCATCGCAACGACGAGGAGATGGAGAGGTTTCTCCGCGACGTGATCGTGCTGTGCTGCTGCCCCAACCCCGACGGGCTCGATCTCGTGTCGGACTGGTACATGCGCGAGCCCGATCCGAAGAAGCGTTCGACGCGCGGGTTGCCCAGGCTCTACCAGAAGTACATCGGCCACGACAACAACCGCGACTTCATGATGGTGACGCAGAAGGAGACCGAGGCGGTTTGCCGCGTCTTCTATGAGCAGTGGTTCCCGCAGATCGTGTTCAACCACCATCAGTCGGGTCCCGCCGGAACCGTCATGTTCGCCCCCCCGTTTCGCGAGCCCTTCAACCACAACTTCGACCCTCTGGTCCCGCTCGGGATCGACCTGGTGGGGGCGGCGATGCACAACCGCTTCGCCGCGGAAGGCAAGCCGGGAGTCACCATGCGAAAAGGGGCGAGCTACTCGACCTGGTGGAACGGCGGGCTACGCACGACGGCCTATTTCCACAACATGATCGGCCTGCTGACCGAAACGATCGGCCATCCGACGCCCATGGAGATCCCGCTGCAGATTCGCAAACAGCTTCCCTCGGCGGATCTCCCGTTTCCCGTCACGCCGCAGAAATGGCACTTCCGCCAATCCGTCGAGTACTCGCTCACGGCCAACTGGGCGGTCATCGACGTCGCGTCGAGGCACCGCGAAACCCTGCTGAGGAACGCCTATCGGATGGGCCGGAACTCCATCGAGCGAGGCAGCCGCGACCATTGGACCATACGCCCGGGCCGCATCGAAGCCGCGGAACGGGTGGCCGAGAAGGCCAAGGAACAGGAGAAGGACGCCGAGAAGTCGGAGACCGCCAAGCCGGCCGACGTCTTTGCCGACGTGCTGCGCGACCCGGCCCAACGCGACCCGCGCGGCTACATCCTCCCCTCCGACCAGCCCGACTTCCCCACGGCCACCAAGTTTGTCAACGCCCTGATCAAGACCGGTGTAACCGTGCACCGAATGACCGGTCCGTGTGAAGTGGCCGGAAAAACCTACCCCGAGGGCTCGTACGTCGTGCTGACGGCCCAGGCATTCCGCCCGCACATCCTCGACCTGTTCGAGCCCCAGGACCACCCCGACGACATTCCCTATCCCGGCGGGCCGCCGACGCCTCCGTACGACAATGCCGGCTGGACCCTGGCCTACCAGATGGGCGTGGAGTTCGACCGCGTGCTGGACGGCTTCTCGGGACCCTTCGCCCGAATCGAAGGGCTGGCCAAACCGCCCGCCGGCGCCGTGCCGAAGCCCGACGCGTCGGCGGGCTACCTGCTCGACCGCGCCGTGAACGATTCGTTCCTTGCGGTCAACCGGCTGCTCGGCAAGCGATTTCGTGTCCAATGCCTGCGCGAGCCGGTCGAAATCGAGGGCCGAACCTATCCCGCCGGCACGTGGTACATTCCCAACGACACCGAGGTGGTCTCGGTGCTCCGGCAAGCCGCCGAAGAGCTGGGGCTCGACTTCATCCCCGTCCCCAAGTCGTTCGACGCCGACCGCGCCGACGTCGGCGGTCGCCGGATCGCGCTGTGGGATCGCTACGGAGGTTCCATGGATTCGGGCTGGATGCGCTGGATTCTGGAACAGTTCGAGTTCGACTTCCGGGTGGTTTTCCCGCCCGAGTTGGACAAGGGGGCCCTGAACGATCGCTACGACGTGCTGATCCTCGTTGGCGGCGCCGTGCCCGAAGCGCTCCGCCGCGGCCTCAAGCCGCCCGACGAGAAGTCGATCCCCGAAGAGTACCGGGGCCGTTCGGGGAGCGTCACCGCCGACAAGACGCTGCCGCAACTGAAGGCATTTCTCGAGGCGGGCGGCACGATCATCGCGATCGGCAGTTCGACGGCCCTGGCCCGCCATCTCGAAATCCCGCTCCGCAGCGCCCTGACCGAAATGGGCCCCGAGGGGCGTCCCAAAACGCTGGCGACCGAGAAGTTCCTGGTTCCCGGCTCCGTGCTTCGCGTGCGGCTCGACGCGGCGAACCCGCTGACCGCGGGCATGCCCGAGCACGTCGACGTCTTCTTCCGAAAGAGCCCCGCCTTCCGCCTGGGCCCCGAGGCCGTGCTGCAAGGGGTGCGCCCCGTCGCCTGGTTCGACACCGATTCGCCTTTGCGCAGCGGGTGGGCATGGGGGCAGGCCTATCTGAACGACGCCGTCGCCGTCGCCCAGGCCCCCTTCGGGAAAGGCACGTTGCTGGTCTGCGGCCCCGAGATCACCATGCGGGCGATGCCCCACGGCACGTTCAAGCTGTTGTTCAACGGGATCTACCACGAGCCTCAAGCGGCGCCGTAAAATCGCGTTCGCATGCAACGTGAACGAGTCGTAGCAGCCCACGCGCCGTGACCTGACCCGTTCGGGGAATGCCATGAATCTGGTGCTTCTCCCAGGCATGGACGGAACAGGCGTCCTGTTCGGGCCATTGCTTGAATCGCTTGGGTCGCAATTCAAAGCGCGGGTGGTTCGTTATCCAAGTGCGGAACCCAAGGGTTACGCAGAGCTGACGGCTCTCGCCCGCGCGGAGCTTCCTTCGGCGAGTCCTGTTGTCCTGTTGGGTGAGTCGTTTTCGGGTCCTATCGCCATATCTCTCGCGGCATCATGCAGCTCCCGAGTCAAGGGTTTGATCTTGTGCTGTTCGTTTGCCCGCAATCCTCGGCCGTTCTTTTCACGCTTCAGGTTCCTCGCCGGTGCGATGCCCGTCGCAGGCATGCCGAAGGCTTTGTTGAGCTATTTACTTCTCGGGCGGTTCGCCACTCGTGCGTTGCGAGCTGATCTATCCGATGCAGTTGCACAAGTTTCGGCCTCTGCATTCCGCGCGCGACTGAAGTCCGTCTTGTCCGTGAACGTGACGAAGGAATTGTCCGAGCTGAGCATTCCGATTCTTTACCTGCAAGCCTCGTGTGATCGCGTTGTGCCACCTTGCGCGGCCGAGGTTGTGTCGCGCTTGAACCCACACACCCGGGTGGTTCATTTGGAAGCTCCACATTTGCTGCTTCAAGTGGCCCCGGTGGAAGCAGCGCGGGCCATTCGCACGTTTGTGGCGGAGGTGGAGAGCGGCGTCTAACCAACCGATCAACGCGGATGGCCGAGGTGGCGACTCCTTCGTCGCGTCACCGTCTGCCGCCGGATATCGGGAACGTTTCCGGGCGGCCACCTATTTCTTCCCATCGCGGCGTGCGGCCTCGACGAGGCAGGCGACCAGCACGACAGCGACGATCGACAGCGGAACGACGATCGGCCCGATCACCCTGAACAGGGCCAGCAGCGCGGCGGCAGCGGTCGTTGCCACGAACATGCCGGCCAGGGTGAACTGGTAGGGCGCGAGCCCTCGGCCGCGATGCTGGAGCCACGACCGCGCCAGGTACTCGACGGCGAGCCCGACGGTCGCGATGAGGCAGCCCGCCACGCCGAAGAAGAACGCGACGGCCCATCCTTCCCGCCTGAGGTTCGCGCAGACGACCATCCCCGCGCCGCAGACGCCCATCGCCACGGCCACGGCGATCCGCGCGGTGTTGATGCGCTTCTCGTACATGCGACGCCGAACTGCTGAAGACGCGACTTTTCCCGCATGGCCGCCTTGCGTGCGCCGAATCGCGGAGGGGCCCCATCGCCCGACGCGATGGACGGGCCGGCTTCTCGACCATGACGATGCAATGCCCGGGGCCATTCTACACGCGGACCAGCCGGAATCCCACCGCGCGAAAGATCCTCAGCGTGCCGAACACGGCGGCACATTGAGAGACGTTCAAGAGGTACATGCTCATGGCGACCTTTGTCGATTCGGGCCCCGGAGAGCCGAGGACGGCGACCAGGCCGAAAAACCCGACGCCGGTCACCGCGGCGCAATGGAAGAGCCATGCGAAGGCGAGCCGGAAGAATCGGCGCTGCGGCAGGAAGGCGCCCCAGATGCAGGGCACCGTGACCACGAGATTGCAGAGCGTCGCCGCCGTGAGCACCACGATCAACTCGCGCAACGCACCGTTGAGACGTAGGTCGTCGAGATTGCCCGGCGGCAGGACGGCCCGTGCGGGGGCCAGGGCGATCGAGACGAACAGAACGCCCAGCATCATCTGCCAAAGCTCGAATTGCAGCGGGCCGGCCGAGGGCTTGCTCGCCGCGTCGGCCGACGCGACCAGTCGCCACCGGAAGGCCCGGCCGGCAATCCACAATGGGATTTGCAGCACCGCCAACCCGCCGAGCACGACGATCCCGAGGATCGCTGCGCCCTCGGGCGTTAGGTGGTTGGACGCCCGATTGCCCAGCACCAGGGCGTACCACATGAACATCCCCAGAAGCAGCGACCAGGGAAGCCGCAACACGACATTCCCGGGCGCCAGGGCGGCCCAGGCGGCAATCAGGTTGACCTGGCCGATGCAGATCCCGACAAGGACCCAGGCGATCCAGTCGTCGCGAATCCATCGCGGCGTGAAGAAGTCGAACACCAGGAATGCGAAGACGACCGCCCCGGCGGCGATCCACCTTGCGGCGGCGGGCTTCACGGCGGGCCTCCGGCGCTCGAAGCGACCGGCCGGACGACGATTCGGGCCCCGGTGGCCTCCTCGAGGCGCAAGGGCAGGCCCGCGATCAGCTCCTCACCGGTGTATTCGCGGGGCTCGCCGGCGTCGACGGCGACCAGGTAGCGGGCCGACCGTTCGACGACGTACCACTCGGTCAGCTCGTTGATGCGGGGGTAATTGGCCGGAAGACGCAGCACGTCGCGCCAGCGGGGAAAGTCGAAGGCCAGGCGGCCCGACCAAGGCCGTTCGGCCCCGAGCCACACGCAGAGGCCGCCATCGTGCTCGGCCGCTCCCAGGCCCAGGTCGTCGCGCCAGGGCTCGGCCCGCACCCCTCGCGAGCAGAGCCGGGCGAAGAGCACCGAGGTGCGGCCGAAGCTGCCGTCGTGGTAGTGGCCGTTGACCGAGCCGTCCTCCTTCTGGAAGGCCCACATGCGGGGGATCGTGGCCGCGACCCACTCCTCGACGCCCGGCACGTCGTGTCGGTTGAGAAGCACCATGGCGTTCTCGAGGAAGTCGGCGAAGTAGTCGCTGCTGCCGTACCACACCTTGTCCTGAAAGCGCTCGCCGTCGCTGTAGTGCTCGGGAAGGGCGGCCAGCGCCTTTTCGATCCGCGCCCCGTAGCGGTTCCCGCCCGTGATCAGATCGTAGGTGCAGTGGGCGTTGCAGGTGTATCCCCAGTTCGTGTTCGTTCCCTGTTTGGGGTTTCTCAGGCCGACGCTGACGACTTCGCCGTCGCGGGGATTGATGATGTTGGCGAACATGCCGTCGGGCATCTGGCCGATTTCGATCACGCGGTCGAGCATCGCGCGGAGCGGCTCGTCGTAGCGCGCCGCCTTGGCCGGGTCGGCGCGCCGGGTCATGGCGTACAGCTCGGCCAGACCGGAGATGATCTCGCCGCCGTGGTCGCGAAGGCGCAGGCGCTCGATCTTGTGCGGGGGGTTTTCGAAGAGGTAGTAGTCGCCGATCCGCTCGGCCCACGCGCGGTAGCGGTCGTCGCCGGTCATGGCGTGCAGGCGCGAGAGCGTTTGCAGCATCTCGCCACAGACCTCGATGTTGCCCGGCAGCGGGCCGAATCGCGTCTCGACGTCGGCCCGGGCCATGATCTCGTCGGCCAGTTCGACCATCCGGGCGAACCAGGGGGTGTCGGGGCCGAGGATCTCGGTGATCCGCAGCAGCCCATCGCGACACCATTCCGACGCCCCGTACACGCATCGGGTCAGCGAGGGCTCGGCATGGGCGAATTCGAGGCTGGGAAGCCTCAGGTCGTCGGGCAGCCGGCCGATTCGCTCGGCGTGCTTGCGCTCGGTCGCGACGGCCCGCTCGAGCGCCCTCATGGCGTCGCGGTCGACGAACGCGGCATCCATGACGAGCGACGAGTAAAGATCGGCCGCGGCATTGGCCACGGTCCAGACGGCTTCGCCCTCGTATCGCTGCGGCGGCAAGCCGAGTTGCGGGTCGATTCGCTCCAGCCACAGCTTGAGCACCCGGTCGACCCGGCCGAGCGCTTCGCGGTTGAGCCGGCCTCGGGCCCGGGCCGTCGCCCACCGGGCCGCGTCGGGCTCGTCGGCCGCGATCGCCCGCGCCGAGAAAAGGCTTGCCCACAGCGTCAAAACCGTCAACCTCAGAAGATTTGCGTTCATCGGTTGCTCCCCTCGTAGCTACCAGGCTTCCACAACAACGCGATTGTCGTCGATGCGTCGCGCCGGTGCCACGGCCGTTTCCGGGACGGGCCGACGTCGCCGACTTCGGAGCGAGGGCGCAAGACGCCGATCCGTCGGGGCGCCGCCGGCCTCCAGCCTATTTCCGAGGCGCTCGTCCGACCACCTCGAACGGGACGGCCGGCAGAAAGCCATACGACGTGCGCCGCGGCTCGGGCGGGGGCGCCCCTTCGCGGGCAACCGGGGTCCACTCGCGGTAGACCTCGAAGATCAGGTTGCCCCGCAGCCCCGGCCTGGCCGCCTCGGCGTCGGTTGCCAGCGCGACGATCAGGCCCGAGGGGTCGAGCGACACCTTGTCGACGGTGATGCCGGGAGGCGGCTCGCTCAAGGCCAGGCCGAGTTGGTTGGCCGGGGCGTTCTTGTCAGTCACGCGAGCGCGAAGCGACGTCGTGTCGCCCAGTCGCAGCTTGACGCGATCGGTCGAGGCGATCTCAACCGGTAGCTTGGGCCCCGCCTTGCCGGTGAGCACCACGGTCCACTGCTCGGCGGGCACGAGCTGGTACCAGATGAACGCCTGCATCATGTTTTCGGCGGGTACGACGGGACGCGAGAACCGGGGGCGTCCCAGCGACTGGCCGTCCATCTCCAGAACGACGGGCTCGGGCGGGGCCGTGGGCGGGACGGTCAACGTCAGCCGAACCTCATCGGCGCTGCCCGGCACGACCGCGCCGGTCAACTCGAACCCGGGGGGCGGATCGACCAGCGACAGAAGGATGTCGCCGTCGAAATCGTCGCGCCGCAGGGCGTGCACCGTGATCGGCACGACGGACCCGGGCCGGGCAATCACGCTCGACGGCACCACGCGCAAGTCGAAGTCGGGACGCGGAGGCCGGATCGACAGCCGGTAGATGAAGTCTTCTCCTCCCTTGCGCTGGGCGTCGGTCAGATGGAGGTAGTAAGGCCCCGTGCCCGGCAGCGACACCGCCAGGCGCGAATCGGCGTGGTGCGTGATCAGCGGATACGCCTTGTCGACGAAATCGTCGTTGAACCCGATCTCCTTGCCGGCGGCATCGACCAGGGTCAGTGCCGAGTCGAGCGGCGAACCGCCCCGGCGTGCAAACACCTCGGCCACGAGCTTGCCGTGCCCGTCGAAGCGGAACACGTCGCGGTCGTCGGGCCGGTCGATCCGGCCGTTGACGATGATCGGCAGGGTGACCTCCTGGGCCGTCTCGCGCGAGTCGTTCGGCTCCCGATCGAGCACCTCGTTGGCCAGGTCGATCTGCAGGGGGAAGCGGATCGACACCTCGTCGGTCTGGGGGATCGAATACCAGCGCACGGGCCGGTTGCGGTTCACGACGGCGCGCACGTCGAGCCGGGTCTCGACGAGATTCCAGCCCTGCAGCTCGACCGTGACCTCGGTGCCGGCGCGGGCGCCCAGGGGGAAGATGCCGGTCACGAAGGGCAGTTCGCCCAGCGTGATGCGGTAGACGAAGTCTTCCCGCCCGCGGTAGATCGAGTCGCGGATCTCGACCACGTAAAGGCCGTCGCGGGGCACCTCGTAGTAGATCACGGGATCCTGGCGAAAGTGGTAGGCGCCGGCGTAGGCGACTTCGTTCCCGTCGGCGTCGTAGAGGGCCAACACGCCCTGGAACCAGCCCGGTACCGCGTCGGCCAGATAGGGCATCACCTCGCGCACGGCCGCGTCGATCACCAGGCGCATGCCCTGGCGCGCGGTGAACGAAAAGCGGTCGACGTCGCCGGGCATGATCTGCCCGTTCACCACGATCGGGAGCGTCGAGCCGATGACGGGGTCGGGCGTCACGTCGTTGGGCTCGGTCTCGGTGCGCTCCTCCCAGGGGCCGACGTGAAACCAAAGGGGGTTCGACATGCCGGCCGGCGTGATCAGTCGCAACTCGCGCTTGCCCAGCGCGGCGTCGGCGTCGATCGTGATCTTGAGGGTGATTTCCTCGATGATCTGGTTGTTGGGCTGCCGTTTGGGGTCGGCCTCGCGCTTGCGGTAGATCTCCATCTCCTTGAGGTCGTTTTCGGTGACGCCGGCCGCCTTGGCGACCACATCGAGGGGGATGGGCGTATTGATTCCTTTCTTCTTCTGCTCCTCCTCGAGCTTTTCCCTGGCCTCGGTGAGCTTGAGGTTCAACTGGGTGACCTCGCCCTGCGTGAGGGGGCGGTAGTATTTGACGATCTCGACGCTCACGCCGCTGCCGGAGAGGTAGGTCTCGTTCGTCTCCTTGAGATATTGCCCGCCCACGAGCACCTCGAACGAGGTGTTCTGTTGGCCGCCGGCCGGGTAGACGTAGCCGATGTGGGGCTCCTGGGCCGTCTGGGCCCGGAGACTGAGCGGGGCGGCGAGCAACACTGCCGCGGCAAGGGTGACCTGCCATCGGAACCGGTTCATGGCGTGCTCTGCGATTCGAGTGTTGTGGCGCAGGCGACTGGCCTGCTTGCTCCGGCAGGCGAGACGCCTGCCTGTTTCGCGGCAGGCGAGACGCCCGCACCACAGGGCCGCGCGGGCCGTTTCAGGTGATTTCGGTGAGCCGGCCGGCCATTTTCACCCCGTCGTCGGGACCGGGGATCGCCCGGACGAACTCGCCCATCGGATGGGGCAGGCCCGCGTCGGGATCGATGCCCAGCAGCTCGTACATCGTGGCGATGAGGTCGCTGGGATAGACGGGCCGATCCTTGACGTACTCTCCCTTGGCGTCGGAGGCGCCGACGACCTGGCCGCCCTGGAATCCCCCGCCCGCCACGACCGCCGAGAAGACGTGGCCGTAGTGATGGCGCCCGCCGTTCCACGGCGAGCTCCAGTCGACCTTGGGCGTTCGCCCAAACTCGCCGCTCCACCAGACGATCGTGGTATCCAACAGTCCTCGGTCGGACAGGTCGGCGATGAGGGTGGCCATGCCTCGATCCATCTCGGGCAGCTTTCGGCGCATCGTGGGGAAGTGGTCCTTGTGGGTATCCCACCCGCCGTAATTGATCGTGACGTACTTGACTCCCTGCTCGATCATGCGCCGGGCGGCCAGGCACGACTGCCCGAACTTGTTGCGCCCGTAGCGAAGCCTGAGGTCTTCGTCCTCTTCGGAAAGGTCGAAGACCTTGCCCGCGTCGCCCAGGATCAGGTCGTAAGCCTGGTCTCTCGCCTCGCGCACGGCGGCGACCTGGGGGTCGTTTTTCATGAAGCTGCCGAGCGTGTTGACCCGCTCGAGCAGCTCGCGCCGCTGTTGCTGCTGGCTGTCGGAGATACCCGGCGCGACGATCCCTTCGACGGCGAACCGGGGGGCGTTGGGATCGCCGCCCGTGGCAAAGGGCTTGTAGCGGATGCCCATGAACCCCGCCTCGGAGAACCGGCCCTGGGGCTCGGTGAGCACGACGTAGGGCGGGATGAGGCTCTCCGAGCCCTCTTCGAAGCCCTTGAAGGCGGTCACCACGGCGCCCACCGCCGGATAGACGAGCCGGCCCCCCGGCATGCGCCCCGTCTGGGTCATGTAGGCGGCCGTCTCGTGACCGAACACGCCGTGGGTCATCGAACGGATGATCGAGTACTTGTCGGCCACCTTGGCCAGCTCGGGCAGCATTTCGCCGAGGCGGATGCCCGAGACGTTCGACTCGATCGTCTTGGTCAACGGGCCCGTGTATTCGCTGCCCGCGTCGGGCTTGGGGTCGAAGGTGTCGGTGTGCGGCGGGCCGCCCCACATCCAGATCTGGATGACGGCCTTGGCCTTGGCCGGCGGGGCGGACGACGGCGTGCCCGCGGCGCCCGCCGCCGGGGCAGCGGCGGGCGGTCCCGCACACAGGCGCTCGGCCAGCAGGAGGCCCGCCGAGCCGAGAACCCCACGTTTCAGGGCGTCGCGGCGCGAGAGCCGCTCGCCCGCGCAGGAAACGAACGCATCGCGGTTCGCAGTCATGTCAGCTCTCCTCACGTGGGGCACGTTTCCAACGGTCAGTGCCGGAAAAGGAACTCTTCGGTATTCATCAAAGCCCACACCAGGTTTTCGCCCTCCTGGCGCGAGTTGCACTGCCAAGCCGCGTCGCTCCACTCGGATTCGGTGGGCAGGCGCGAGAGGATCGTCAAGTACAAGGTCTTGGCCAGCTCGCGCGCATCGGACGATCTCAGAAGCTCTTGGATCTTCGGCCCCCGCTGGATCTTCTGCCGCACGTGGCTCGAATTGAGCAGGTGCAGCGCCTGGGCGGCCGTGAACCGGTTGTTCCGCTCCGACTCCAACCCCGTGTCGCGCGGCGGACGCCCGAACATCTCCAGCACGCTGCTGGTGATGCTGCCGTCGGGGAGCGCGATCGTGCGGTGCCGCTCGGGAACGAAGGTAAACGGCTCAGGGATCATGCTCGAATAGAACTCGGTCGTTCCCGTGATCTGGCACAGGGCGTCGATGAGCACCTCGGCCTCGAGCCGGCGGAGCGGATAGCACGCGAAGTTGGCCGCCGCCTCGGGATCCCGGCTCTTGGGAATGCACGAAAGCTGATAGGTCGTCGAATTGAGAATCAAGCGGCACACGTGCTTCAGGTCGTAGTGGGCCGCGACGAGCTCGTCGGCCAGCCAGTGCCACAGTTCGGGATTCTGGGGTGGGTTGTCGGGCCCCATGTCGTCGGGCTCGTGGACGATGCCGCGCCCCATGAGCCAGTACCAGACGCGGTTGACGATGTGCGGCGCGAACGACGGGTTCTTCGCGTCGATCAGCCAATCGGCAAACACCTCGCGCGGGTCCTTGCCCGGCGGAAGCTCGCCCGGCGTGCCGTCGGGAAAGACCGGGGCGGCCGGCGAAGCGTCGCCCCCCGCCTTGCCCTTGCGCGGATCGAAGACGACGACCTCTTCCTTCCATTCGCCCGTCGGCTTGAACCCGATCTGCGAGAAGAAGACGGCCATGCCGTCGAGCCGCTCTTGGGGCCATTTTTCGGCCCGCTCTCCCATGAACGCCAGGGCGACGGCCTGGGCGATGGCCGCCGGCTCCTTGCTCTGCAGGGCCCGGTAGAAGTTGACCTGGGGCGTGCGGAAATTGCTCCCGCAGGCGGTCAGCAACTCCCGCACGAACCGGTCGTAGGGCATGTTCTCGGCAAGCGACTGGCGGATCCAGCGATGGTACGCCTGGGCCGCATTGGGCCAGAGATTGATGGGAAACTCGGCCTTGACGCGCAGCACGTCGCTCCACCGCATGGCCCAATAGTCGGCGAACTCGGGCCGCTCGAGCAGATGATCGATCAATGCCGATCGTTTGTCGGGGCTCTCGTCTTCGAGAAACCGCTTCGCCTCTTCGGCCGTGGGCAGCGTGCCGATCGTATCGAGATAAGCCCGACGCAGGAACACCCCGTCGGAGCACAGGTTGGCCGGCTCGATGTTCAACTGGTTCAACTTGGCAAACACGAACTCGTCGATCTTGCCTTGAGGCGTCACCTCGCCTTCGACCTCGAAGGGGTTCGCCGGCTCCAGGCGCGCGTTGTAGGCGGTTTCGAACGACAGGGCGTCGGCGTCGTTCGACGCGACGGTTTTCGACCCGCCGCGCCCCGGCCGCAGCCGGATGGTGACGGTCTGCTCGTCGCTGCGAGGCCGCGGCCCGGTGGCCGCCACGTGCACGGTCAACTGATAGGTGCCGGGCTCATCGGCCTGGCTCGTGGGCCAGGAGAGAACGCCCGCCTTCGCATCGATGGTCGCCTCGGCCGGGGCGCTGCGGAGGCTGTAGGTGAGCTGGTCGCGCTCGTAGCCCGCCATGCGGACGGGGATTTGCAGGTGCAGTGTGTCGCCCTGCGAGATCTCGGCTTCGTCGATCGGCAGGATCGCCAAGCTGCTCGCGTCGCGCGCGACGATCCACCAACCCGCGCCCCCCAAAGCCGCAACGGCCACGACCACCGCGTTCACCTGGAGAAAAGTCACCCAGGCCGGCTTCTTCCGCGCATACCGGGCGTATCGCGGCGCCGAGCGTCCGAGGTCGAGTGCGATGCCGTTTGTCGTCTGTTCCGGGTTTCGAACCATCCGGCATTCCCTGTGCAGCCACGCATGAAGCCGATCGAGGCTCGAGGATAAGCACGGCTCTATTATACCCGCACCCTCACTCGGGTGTCCATCGGTTTGCGAAGAGGCCCGGCTTGGCCAAACAAACCCTAAGTCGTTTGTCTTCATGGACTTCCGACAGCAGCCGCCGCTCGGCTGACAAAGCAGATCGCCCGATGGCTGAGAAGCCGAATCAACCGAGAACCGCGAACCAGCGCGGAAGGGCCACCGAGCATGCGAATCGCGAAGATCGACGACCGGCCGCCGCCGGAGCGGTTGGCAAGCGTAGCGTCGCTCGACGCGGCTTCACAGCCGGTCGCGATGGCGCCGGCGAAAGGCCTCGACCTTGGCTTGCGTCGCCGAGTCCAGGTCGTGTCGGACCAGATGCTCGTAGGCTCGCCGGGCGATGAAGAAGTCGTCGCCCTCGAGCAGGGCCGCCACGTCGGAAATCGACTTCTCCGAGGCGAACTTCCGCTGTTCGAGCATCCGCAGGATCAAGTGAATCGAGAAGTAGGGAAGCTGGCCCAATCGCCCCGTCAGGCCTTCGAGGGTGCTTGCGGGCAGGTCCGGCTCGGCGGCAAGCCGCTGCAAGACCATCGGACGCTCCGCCATCGGCATCCGGCAGCATGCCTCGATCAGCCGGGCGTGGCGCTCTTGCCGGTCGGAAATCGCGCGGCGGAGGAACTCGAGGCAACGGTCGATCTGCTCCCGCTCGCCGTTTTCGAGAACGCGCAGCACGCTGTCGACGAACTGCCGGTCGGACGGGTGACGCTCCACCAGGTAGTCCAGCGCGAAGTCGACGAAACGCCGATCTGCCGAGGCGAGCAGGTGCTTCAGATACACCGGCGTGCAGCTCTCTCCGGTGATGGCGCGAAGCTTCGGCACGATCGAGCCGTTGGCCCACTGCCACAGGGTCCAGGTCGTGTAGGCCGCGTCTTCGATGATCGAATCGCGGACCGTGGCCGGCGTCGGGGCCGTTACCGCGTCGACCGCGTCGACCGCGTCGCCGTCCTGCGTCGGTCGCTCGAGATAGGCGAGCGTCCAGCCCGCGAGGATCGAGTTGCGATCTTTCAAGATCCGGTCGAGCTTGGCGTAGTCGTCGAGCGTGAACGGCACGTGATCCTTCTTGGTCAGTGGCTTGTCCGGCGGATGCTCGAGCCGCTCGAAGCAGCCCACGGCGTTCCAGACGAGCGTCACGTCGACCGGCTTGCACTGGCCGTCGGTGCAGACGTGGGTCTCGAACGACAGCGAATACTCCAGCGGAAAGCCGTTCTCATCTCTCGATTGCACCACCTCGTAGGCCCGAGCCGGCGCGGTGGGCGACACGGGATCGACCAACTCGACCCGGTAGCCGGTCGTCTCACCGGCCGACGCCCGGGTCCCGCAAGGAACGAGAGCGACGGCCAACCATGCCGTCATAAACCGCTCGGCAAGGCGTCGCGCGGCACAGGTGTCGCGAAGGGGTGAACGGTCGGGCATCGGGGAGGGCTACAGACGGGTGTCGGACATCGAGCGTGCATCGGTTAACGATTGATCATAGAATCGTCAAATCCTTGGGTCAAACGGGCGTCGGTGTGGGGCACGGCTCCGACGTGCCTTTGGGTTATGGCGTGCGTCCCCAGGAGGTGGCGTCAACGGCCATCGGCACGTTCGAAACGTGCCCCACGGTCGTGCGTCCCAATGTGGCAAGCGGTGCCCCTCGATCAAGGGGTTTCGTCGCGGGCGGCGCCTTCCATCGGTAGAATTCAGACACGCGACGCCCGAACGAGGAGCCCGCCCGAATGCCCGAGTATCCGCTGATCTTTCGCGTTCGTCAGCACTTCGACGCGCCCCGGGTCGACGATCCGGGCGCCGAGGTCGAGGCGCAGCTTGCCGGGCTCCGACTGCACGAGAAGGTCAAGCCGGGCCAGAGCGTGGCCATCACGGCCGGGAGCCGGGGGATCGCGAATCTGCCTCGCATCCTGCGGGCGGCCGTCGACCATTTCCAGCGCCTGGGGGCCGAGCCCTTCATCGTGCCGGCCATGGGAAGCCACGGCGGCGGAACGGCCGAGGGGCAGCGCGAGGTGGTCGAGTCGTACGGCGTGACCGAATCGGCCGTCGGCTGCCCCATCCGTTCGAGCATGGAGACGGTCGTCGTCTGCCGGGCGGCCGAGGGCTTTCCCGTCCACTTCGACAAGCTCGCTTACCGGGCCGACCACGTGCTGGTCTGCAACCGGGTGAAGCCCCACACCCGCTTCGTCGGCGACGTCGAGAGCGGCCTGATGAAGATGATGCTCATCGGCCTGGGCAAGTGCGAGGGGGCCCGGGTCTACCATCGGGCCATCCTCGACTACAGCTTCGCCCAGATCATCCGCAGCGTTACGAGCGAGGTGTTCCGCAACTGCCCGATCCTGGCCGGACTGGCGATCGTCGAGAACGCCTACGATCAGACCGCGCGGATCGAGGCCGTGCCGCCCGGCGAGTTCGAAACCCGCGAGAAGGCGCTTCTCGCCCTGGCCAAGAGGTGGATGCCCCGGCTGCCGTTTTCGCGCGTCCATCTGCTGCTGGTCGACGAGATCGGCAAGAACATCAGCGGGACGGGCCTCGACACGAACGTCGTGGGGCGCAAGTTCAACGACCGCGAGGCCGCCGAACACGAGTTCCCCAAGGTCCGGCTCATCGCCCTGCGCGGCCTCACGCCCGAAACGCACGGCAATGCCGTTGGCCTGGGCATTGCCGAGTTGTGCAAGTCGCAGCTTCTGCGCGAGACCGACCTTCAGGCGACGCGACTGAACGCGATCACCGCCGGGCACGTGCCGGCGGCCATGCTCCCGGTCGATTACGAGACCGACCGCGAGATCCTCGACGTGGCCCTGAGCGTGATCGGGCTGGTCGAGCCTGCGCGGGCCCGAATCCTCTGGATCCGCAATACCCTCGACCTGGCCGAGGTCGAGTGCTCGGCCGCCTATTGGGACGAAGCCCGGGACCGCGACGATCTGGAGATCCTCACCGACCCGCGCCCCCTGCCGCTCGACGCGGCGGGGAACCTGCCGGCGCCGCCGAGCGTGCCGCCCGGCGGCGAGACCCTCGGGGCGGGTCGCTCGCGGCACACGTGTGCCGAGTGAAGGGGCGGCGCAAGTTGTGAGGGAAAAGAGGCAAGTTTTGCCCTCTTAGTGCGCCACGCCCACACCTTTTCCAAGGAGCACGACGCGTAGACCGTCTCCGCGCCCCGCGTTATGTTAGTGTTATCATACGGATCAGCCTCGGGCTGATGGTCGACGAATTGCGGGCAGCCTCGCTGTCTGGTCGAGAAGGCAAGCCGCCAGTTCACGGGGAGTGCCGATGAGCCCACGGGAACTTTTCCGCCTCGCGGGGGGAGCAAGCACCCCTCCTGCTGCCTGGAACTACTGGGTGATCGAGAACCGTCTGCTTGCCGGAGCGTATCCGGGTTCGCCCGAACCCGAGGAACGGCAGCAGAAAGCCCGGGCCTTGGTTCATGCGGGCATTCGGGCGTTCGTCGATCTCATGGAGCCGGACGAAACCAACCTTGAGGGCCAGCCGTTTGTGCCGTACGCCGGTACGGTGCGGGCACTTTGCCCCGAGGCGGCCTTCGTTCGCCATTCGATCAAGGACAACTCGATTCCGTCGCCGGAGGTGATGAAGGAGATTCTCGACGCGATCGACGAATACCTGGTCGCCGGCAGCGCGGTCTACGTTCACTGTTGGGGCGGAGTGGGGCGAACCGGCACGGTCATCGGCTGCTGGATGTTGCGCCACGGCCTGGCCGCCCCGAACGACGTGCTCGACGTCCTGGCGAGGCTTCGCCGGAAGGACCGCGAGCGCGGCGGTCGCAGGTCGCCGGAGAATTACAGGCAGGAGCAATTCGTGCTGGGCTGGCCGCCCGGCCGATGAGGCGAGGGAAACAGGCATGTCGTTCGACCCCGTGCTGGAGACCGTGCTCGAAAAGGCGCGTCGCGCGTTGCTCGGAGGAGAAAATCTCCGCAATCGTCTGTTGAACACCCCGCGCAGCAGCACGCGTTCGAGCCGCCTGGAAATCGTCGACGAGTTGTCGGAGGAAGTGTTCCGCCGCCTCGTCGTCGAGAAGAAGGCCATGAGCTTTCTCCCCGCCGAGGAGGAGCAGGAGCAAGTCGAGGAAGACGGCGATGCCCAGGGGCGGCGGCTGGGTCAACCCGACGACGAGCTGCTCGAAAACGGGCTGGCGCCTCGGCACGTCGACGACAAGCTCCAGACCCGGCTGACCTCCGATCGCCTTCAGAAGAGGCTGCTCAAGCTGTACTACGACGCCCGAACCTACGAGGAAGAACAGGGCGTCAACGTGCTCTATCTGGCCCTGGGGTTCCTCAAGTGGTACGAGGACCCCAACTCCGACCGGCCGCGGTACGGGCCTTTGCTGCTCGTGCCGATGACGCTCGACCGGCAGTCGGCCACGTCGAGATTCAAGATCCGCTTTGCCGACGACGACGTGACGACGAACGTGACGCTCCAGGTACGGCTGCGGGGCGACTTCGGGGTCGCGCTCCCCGACGTCCCCGAGGTCGACGAGCTTTCGCCCGGGGCGTATTACGACGCGGTGCGGCGCGCGATCGACGGCCAGCCTCGCTGGGAAGTTCTCCCCAACGACATCGTGCTGTGGTTCTTCTCGTTCTCGAAGTTCCTCATGTACCGCGACCTGGAGCCGGAACGGTGGCCCGAGCATCAGCGGCTCGACGAACACCCGATCCTCCGGTCGCTGCTCGTGGAAGGCTTTCGCACCGAACCGCCCTTGTGCGGCGACGACGACCCGATCGATGGGCTCATCGAGCCGGTCGACATGATTCACGTGCTCGACGCCGACAGCTCCCAGGCCGTGGCCGTCGAGGAGGTCAAGCGGGGCCGCAACCTCGTGATTCAAGGCCCGCCGGGGACGGGCAAGTCGCAGACCATCGCGAACATGATCGCCGCGGCGGTCAAGGCGGGCAAGAGCGTCCTGTTCGTTGCCGAAAAGATGGCCGCCCTCCAGGTCGTTCGGCGGCGCCTGGACAACATCGGCCTGGGCGACATGTGCCTCGAATTGCACAGCAACAAGGCCAGCAAACGGACCGTGCTGCAAGACCTGGAGCGCACCTTGCGACTCGGCCGGCCCAAGGTGGACGACGTCGCGCGGCATTGCGCCGAGCTGGCGTCGTGCCGAGAACGGCTCAATGGGCATCTCCAGACGATCCACACGCCGATCGACCCGGGGAAGGTGACCCCCTACCAGGCCGTGGGCGAACTGGTGCGATTGCGGGCCGAAGGGGCCGCCGCGCCCGACTTCGCCTTGCCCGACGCCCTGCAATGGTCGCGAGTCGACTTCCGGCAGCGGCTCAACCTGCTCGGCGACCTGGTCGAACACGTGGCCCGTATCGGCGTGCCGCGAGAGCATCCCTGGCGAGGCGTCGAACTCGAGGTCGTGCTGCCCAGCGACGTCGACCGCATCCAGGGCAGACTGCCGGAGATCGCCCGGCGCGTCGATGCGCTGGCCGCGGCCGGCCGCGATCTTGCCGCCACCCTGCGCGTCGAGGAGCCTCGCAGCCTGCTGGAACTCTCTCGACTCGCCCAGTTGGCTCAACGCCTCGACGCGGCGCCGCCCATGGATCGCCGCTCGCTGGGATGCGCCGCGTGGGTCGGGCGGCGGCGGGACATCGACGAACTGCTCGAGGCCGGCGCGCGCTATGCCCAGTGCCGGTCGCGACTCGACGGGGTGGTCGTCGAAGCGGGCTGGGAAACGAACGTGACGGCGGCCCGCCGCGACCTCGCGGCGTACGGTCGGTCTTGGTTCCGCGTTTTTCGTGGTGGCTACCGCCAGGCCCAGGTGGCCCTTCGCGGAATCCTCCGCGACCGGCCCCCCAAGACGGTCGACGAGCGCCTGGCCGTGCTCGACTGTCTGATCGAAGGGCAAGAGGCGAAGCGCCACGTGAGCAGCACCGCCTCGGACGACTTGGGACGCGAGGCATTCGGCGATCGGTGGAACGGAACCGGTTCCGACTGGTCGGCCCTGGCAACGATCGCCCGTTGGGAATCGGAATGCCGCCAGGCCGTCGATCCGCGATTCCGGGAGATCCATGCCGGCATCGAGGACCCTGGGGCCTTGAAACCCCTGCTGCAACGGATCGGCCGGGACCTCAAGCCGCTGGCCGCCGAACTCCGCGAGTTGTTCGATACGATCCGCCTCGACGTGCCGACGGCCTTCGAGGCTCCGGAGCTTCTGGCGATTTCGCTCTCCGAGTTGGCAACGAGGATCGGGCAGTGGCGGCAGGCTCCCGAATCGCTTTCCCGCTGGGTCGCCTACCACGTGCGCCGGCGGCGGGTCGAATCGGCCGGCCTGGCCGGCGTGGTCGCCCAGGTCGACTCGGGGCAAATCGCGGCCTCGCAAGCGATGGCCCAGTGCGAGCGGGCCTATTACGACGCGCTGGTGCGCGATGCCTTTCGGCGGCATTCCGGACTGGCAACGTTCGATGGCGGCTCGCACGAGCAGCTTCTGGGAAGGTTCCGGCAACTCGACGAGGCGAGGATCGAACTGGCCCGGCAGGAAGTCGCCATGGCCCACTTCGAGCGCATCCCCAGGGCGGGTTCCGACGTCGGCGAAGTCGGACTGGTCCGGCGCGAGATTCAGAAGAAGCGCCGCCATCTGCCGATCCGAAAGCTCCTGGCCCAGGCTGGCCGGGCCGTCCAGGCCATCAAGCCCGTGTTCATGATGAGCCCCATCTCGGTGGCCCAGTACCTCGAGCCCGGGGCGATCGGTTTCGACGTGCTCATGATCGACGAGGCCAGCCAGGTGGAGCCGGTCGATGCGCTCGGGGCCCTCGCCCGCGCCCGGCAGATCGTCGTCGTGGGCGACAGCCGGCAGCTACCGCCGACGCGCTTCTTCACGCGCATGCTCGACGACGACGGCCAAACGGTGGACGCGGGAGAGCTTCAGGCGGGCGACGTCGAGAGCATTCTGGGCATGTGCTGCGCCCAGGGGGTATCGCAGCGCATGCTGCGCTGGCACTATCGAAGCCGCCACCACACGCTCATCGCGGTCTCGAACCACGAGTTCTACGACGATCGGCTTTACGTCGTGCCCAGTCCCGGCAAGCCGACCTCGGGGCAGGGACTTATCTTCCAGTTCGTCGCCGACGGGGTCTTCGACCGCGGCGGATCGGCCACGAATCGCGCCGAGGCCCAGGCCGTGGCCGAGGCGGTCATGGCGCACGCGCGCGAGCACCCCGGCCGGTCGCTCGGGGTCGGCGCGTTCTCGGTCGCCCAGCGCGACGCGATCCTCGACGAGCTGGAACTCCTCCGAAGAACCGACCCTTCGCTCGAGCATTTCTTTGTCACGGCCGTGCCCGAGCCCTTCTTCGTCAAGAACCTCGAAAACATCCAGGGCGACGAACGCGACGTGATCTTCATCTCGGTCGGGTACGGCAAGAACGAGTCGGGCTATATGGCCATGAGCTTCGGGCCCTTGAACAGCGAAGGGGGCGAGCGCCGTCTGAACGTTCTCATCACCCGGGCCCGCGAATGCTGCACCGTGTTTTCGTCGATCGTGGCCGACGACATCGACCTGACGCGTACCCAGTCGAGAGGCGCCAAGGCGCTCAAGACGTTTCTGAAGTACGCCCAGACGGGGCTGCTCGACACGGGCGTCGCTTCGGAGGGCGATTATGACTCGGAGTTCGAACGCCAGGTCGCCGCCGCGCTGGCCGACCGGGGCATCGAAACCCATCCCCAGGTCGGCGTGACGGGGTTCTTCATCGACCTGGCGGTCGTCGACCCGGCCAGCCCGGGACGGTACTTGCTCGGCATCGAATGCGACGGGGCCAACTATCACCGCTCCCGGTCGGCTCGCGACCGTGACCGGCTCCGGCAGAGCGTTCTCGAGAATCGCGGCTGGATCCTGCATCGGATCTGGAGCACCGACTGGTTCCAGCGCCCGGAAGAAGAGTTGCGGAAAACGATGGCCGCCATCGAGAGGGCCAAGGTCACCTGGGCCGGCCGGGGCAACCGCCGGGGCAACGACCGTCGCGGCGAATCGCCGCAACGAGCCGCCGAGCCCGGCGGAATCCGCCGAAGCGACTCCGACGACGACGGCGAGGAGGGCGAATGCTGTGCCAGCGAGCCTTACCGGGTCGCCTCGTTTCGCATCACGACGAACCAGGCGGTCCACGAACTGGCGCCCGCCGAATTGGCTCGCGTCGTGTCGAAGATCGTCGAGGTCGAGGGGCCCATCCACCGAGACGAGATCACCCGACGGGTTACGCAGATTTGGGGCCTGCGGCGGACCGGCAAGCGGATTCGCGACGCCGTATCCCAGGCCCTGGGCGTGGCAAGCCGCCGGGCCGCCGTGATTCGCGACGGCGAGTTCTTCGAGCCGGGCGACGGGCGTGAAGTCACGGTGCGCAACCGTGGCGACGTGACCAGCTCAACGCTCCGGAACCCCCGGATGCTGCCCCCGGCCGAAATCCACAAAGCCGTCACGGCGATCGTCCGCGCACACCTCGGCGTGGCGCGCGACGAGGCCGTCACCGAAGCGGCCCGGCTGTTCGGCTTTCGCACCACCAGCGCCCGGCTCCGCGAGACGATCGAGGACGAGGTGACCTGGCTCGTGGCCAAGCAGGTGCTCGACGAGCGCAGCGGCAAGCTTTACATCCCGTAGCGCGCGACGAACCGGCGTGGGCCCCGTTGAGCCCGTCCTCCGCCGCCGCCGAATGTCGTCGCTCTCTTGCCCACTTTCTCTGGTTCGCGCAGCCTTCTTGTCGACGTGGGCTTCCCGGTCGGGAGATGCCGAGGCGTCGGAGGTGCCGACAAGTGACCTTGTGTCATGAGAAGGGGCCGACTAGACTACGCCCTCTTCGAGGACTCCTACGGAAGGGTAGTCGCCGTGCCTGAGCGATGCAGCTTGCGAGAGCTTGTTTATCCGGAGATCGCCTTCGGCGGTTTCAGCTCGATCGATCCCAAGGTCGCGTTTTACGTGCGGGTTCACGCGCTGCTGCGGTCGTCTTTTGTGGTGCTCGACGCGGGCTGCGGCCGGGGCTGCCACGCGGAGGACCCGGTGTCGTTCCGGCGCGATCTGGTGACGTTTCGAGGAAAGTGCCGCCGCGTGATCGGCATCGACGTGGCCCCATCGAGCAGCGGCAATCCGCTGATCGACGAGTTCCGTCTGATCCGCGACGACCGTTGGCCCCTGCCCGACGCGTCGATCGACCTGTGCGTCAGCAACAACGTGCTCGAGCACGTGAGCGATCCCTCGGCGTTTTTCTCCGAGGCATCGAGGGTGCTGAAGGAGGGCGCCTACCTTTGCATCCGAACGCCAAACGCGTGGGGGTACGCGGCGATGTGGGCACGGCTGATTCCTAATCGGTGGCACGCGGCGGTCCTGCGCGCGCTGGGGCGGGAGGTCGACGAGAAAGACGTGTTTCCCACGCGGTATCGGTGCAACACGGTTTCGAAGATGAAGTCGATGCTGGGCCGTCATGGGTTGGACGCCTGCGTGTTCACCGGGCCGGTCGAGGCGCACGCTTTGCAGTTCAACCGAATTGCCTACCAGTTGGAAGTCTGGTTCAACCGGCTCACGCCGCGCAGGTTCCAGCCGGCGTTGTTCGCGTTCGCGCAGAAGCGCGCCGCCCAATCCCAAGAGGCGGCTCCTCCGACCGCCGCCGAGAAGATCCTCCGGTTCGACGAATTCCAGCCGGCGGTGCCTCTGCCTCGCAGGAAGGCCGCTTAGCGAAGCCTTGCCGGGGAAGGACCGCGTTCGCCGCGTGCGGAGTCCAAGGCAGAGACCATGCGAACCCTCTTATTCTGCGTCGGTTGCACTCTGCCCTTGATTGCCTCGTCCGACATGTATCGGCACGAGGACCTCGGCGTGTTCGCACGGCTGGCGATCGTCGATTACGCGGCCATTGTGACCCTGGCGGTCGTCATTCTGGAGAAGCGCATCCGGCCGACGGTTCCGGTCGTCCTGTACGGGGGGGCCCTCGTGCTGAGCTTGTTTCTCGCCCGCCTTGCGGCCCGCGAGGAAGGCACGAGCGCGGAGGACGCGTGGATCGCTTTCGGCACGCTGGCTTTGGCCTTGGGATACTACTTCGTCGGGCACGCCGCGGCGCAGCGTCCTTCTCTGGCCAGGGCGCTGCTGGCGGGCATCGCCGTGGGGGTGTGTTTCGAATCGGTGGTCGTGCTGCACGACTACTTCGCGAGCAGCCAGTGGTTCCCGGACGCCAGGGCAGGACGCGTGCGCGGCACGTTCCGCGCCTCGGGGCAATTGGGCGCCTACGCCTTTTCGTC
>Ga0334892_1000665_pt1 | contig 38027 bp, 41 predicted proteins | sample GraSluR3_MG_4_FD_207213 | JGI IMG/M metagenome (GOLD analysis project Ga0334892, IMG submission 207213) | Sludge microbial communities from methane-producing bioreactor in Wageningen University, Netherlands - Granular Sludge_15_04-R3 | ecosystem: Engineered > Bioreactor > Anaerobic >...
TTCGCCCTGATTCACACTATACTGGCGCTGGCTTTATTCGCCATAATCCTTCCCTGGAGCAAGTACATGCACGTAATAGCCGCGCCGCTGACGATTCTCGCAAACAGAGGAGGCGAATAAGATGGCAGATGCAGGAAACGAGAAGAAGCCCCTCGTATCAGGGTTCCTCATGTCCACCCAGTTCATGGAGCTGGATGGGTGCACCCGGTGTCAGGAGTGCATGAAGTGGTGTCCCACCTTCGATGTGAGGCAGGACCGGCCCGGGATAACCCCCATGTACAAGATCGCCAAGTTCAGGGAGCTATTGGGAAGCCAGTACGGCCTCCGGGCGAAGCTCTTTGGCCCCAAGCCCCTCAACGAGGACGAGATCGACATCTGGAAAGACGACACGTACATGTGCACCACCTGCGGCGTCTGCGGTACCGTCTGCGAGTCGGGGATAAATACCGTGGAGCTATGGGAGGCCATGAGGCCCAACATGGTGGCGAGAGGAAACGGCCCCTACGGGAAGCAGTCCTTCTTCCCCGGCCTCCTCGGAAAAGACAGAAACCCCTTCCAGGCAAAGCAGTCTGAGAGGCTCTGCTGGGTCCCCGACGACGCCACCGTCCTGGAGTCGTCTGAGATCGCCTACTTCGCTGGCTGCACCGCAGCCTATCGGCAGCAGGCCCTGGCCGTCGCCTCGGTCCGGCTGATGAACGCCCTGGACATACCCTTCTGCATGCTCGGCGAGGACGAGTGGTGCTGCTCTTCGGCCCTGGTGAGGACCGGCCAGCGGGACGTGATGAGGGACCACGCCGTCCATAACGTCGACGCCCTTAAAGACAGGGGTGTCAAGACCGTCTTATACGCCTGTGCAGGTTGCCAGAGGACGGCCACCATCGATTGGCCCCGGTGGTACGAGGGGTACATACCGTACAAGAACATCCCCCTCTCATTCTACCTGAGGGATAAGATCAGGAGCGGCGAGGTGGAGTGGAAGAGGCCCCTGAACTTCAAGGTCACATACCACGACCCCTGCCACAACGGAAGACACCTGATGCACGTCAACGGAAGGGACGTGGCCTTTGAGGCCCCCAGGGACATACTCAAGTCGATCCCTGGAGTCCAGTTCGAGGACATGGCCAGATCGAGGGAGTTCCAGAGGTGCTGCGGCGCCGGCGGCGGCGTCAAGGCTGGGATCCCCGACCTCGCCCTCGACTGCGCCAAGGCGAGGATGGGCGACGCAGAGCTCGTAGCAGCTGACGTCATCACCAGCACCTGCCCCTTCTGCAGGCGCAACATCATGGATGGCAGAGCGGCCATGGAAGGTTGCGACGTCAAAGTCCTAGATGTGGTGGAGATGATGACCGCAGCCATGGGCTTGGACATCACCATCCCCGACAACCCCTACATGCAGTTCCAGGAGCAGGACGTCCTGGTATGCGACGAAGACGTCTGCAAGGTCGAGACGATCGAGAGGAAGGCCGAGGGGAAAGACCTCGTAGGAGAGGCCCACTAAAACCTTCGGAAAACGGCCGGGGTTTTGAGAATCCCGGCCTTCTTGCTTCTCCTTTTCTATCTTTTCCCTTCCCTCATCTCCGTCGCTCACTTTCCTGAGATCACATCACAGGCCTTGAGTAGATCGTATCCCTGGTGTAGCCGATTACCTGGACCTCTCTTCTCTTCGGCGCCTCCTCCACGGGTGGCGTCATCGTCAACTCCTGGAAGTCGGAGATCCCCCCCGATACGGCGGGTACGAAGGTGAGGGGCTCTGGGGACGCCGGCTCGTAGAGGGAGGTGTCGGGGCTCGTCAGCGTCGCCGAGAACGACCCCTTCCAGGCGGAGCCGGTCTCGTCCGAGGAGACGAAGGTCCCCACCATATCCCCTGACTCGGTGATGGCGCCCGTCATCCTCGCCGCCGTCAGGGGAGTTCGTATCAACAGAACCTCCAGGTCGAGGCGTCCCCCATCGATTCGTCCCGTCATCATACCGTTCCAGGCTCCCGGGACGTCGCCGGTGGAGGGACCCGAGACGGCGGTCCCCATCTGGAATATGGCGGCGGTGAACTCCGCCAGGGGGAAGAGATCGGAGCCTGCCGCCCCATCTCCGTCGCATCGGAATGCCCAAAGCCCCGAAAGGCTGGGCTCTTCTGCGGCGAGGCCTGTGGTCGATATCGCCAAAAGAGACGCCAGGGCTGCCAGGATCAAAAGCGGATCTCTGCCGTTTCTCCTCCGCATATCTATGATCATCAGCTTTATCGTATCGGACTGAGATCTATTAAAGGCGACGGAAAGGGTAAACCATAGGGAGGTTCCAGGGTATGTCGAGGCTTTCATGACCACCATAAGGGATCCTGTCCACGGTTACGTCAAGCTCGACGAGGTGGCGATGGACCTCGTCGACACCTGGGATATGCAGAGGTTGAGGTGGGTGAAGCAGCTGGGGCTCGCAAACCTCGTATACCCCGGAGCCAACCACACAAGGTTCGAGCACAGCCTCGGAGCCTACCACCTCTCCGGCCTTCTCGCCCGCCATCTCGACCTCTCCGAGGAGGAGGTTTTGGAGATCCAGGCCGCGGCTCTCCTCCACGACGTAGGCCACGGCCCCTTCTCCCACGCCACCGAGAAGGTCCTATCCGCTTTCCTTCGGGAGGAACACGAGAAGGTCGCAGACCGGCTGAAGAGGGGAGAGCTGGGAGACGCCTTGAGAGATCACGGCATCAGACCCCACCGGATTCAGAGGCTGATCCGAGGGGAGGCCCACCTCGGCCAGGTGGTGAGCGGAGAGGTGGACGTCGACAGGATGGACTACCTGACCCGGGACGCCCACTATACCGGCGTCGCCTACGGCGTCATCGATCATCAGAGGCTGATGGATACGATGGTCATAAAGGACGGCCAGCTGGCCCTGGAGGAGGGGGGCGTCCACGCCGCCGAGTCCCTCCTGGTATCCCGGCTTCTCATGTACCCGACGGTCTACTTCCACCACGTATCGAGGATAGCGCAAGAGATGCTCGGCTCTGGGGTCCGGGCGATGGTGGAGGAGGGGGCAGATCCCAGGAAGATCAGGGATATGGACGATCTGGAGCTTTCGGCGGCCATGACCGGGGCGGAGGGATATCCCGGAGAGATCATGGGGAGGATCAGGAAGAGGCGGCTCTTCAAACGGGCGGTCTACGTCGGCCGGGACCGACTGGAGTCGCCGGGGATCGTCGACCGGGGAAGGGAGGATAGGATCGCCGAGGAGATAGCAGATCAGGCGGGTATCGATCCGCGCTACGTCCTCGTCGATAAGCCCGCCCTTCCCAGGATCGCCGAGGGGAACGTCTCCATCGCGGGAAGGGACGGTGAGAAGAGGCCGCTGCGGGAGGTATCACCCCTGGTCACCATCATGGAGAGCGCTCACCTGGCAGCCTGGAGGCTCGGGGTTTACACCACCGAAGAGAACCGGGAGAATGTGAGGAAGGCGGCGATGAGCCACCTCCAGATCGGGACCGGTCCCGTCCAGCACACCTTAGAAGACCTCTGACTTCGAGGAGGGGGGGTCGTACTCGACCTCTATGGTCACCGATAACCTTTAAGTCGGCCCGGAGCCGAGTAGAGGAGGATGGTCGCCGTTGACAATAAGCTGATAGTCAAGACGGTTCAGTCGATGAACCAGCACCTTCCGGGGAGGAGGAAGAGGCTCACCGAGCTTCTCAAAGAGGAGAAGCCCGGGATCAGGGGAAAGGACAACACATTTTACATCATGGACAAAAAGGAGCTGAAGCTCATATCCGAGTCCGTACCCCGTTACCTCTGGGACCGTCTCAGGCTTCCGATCCTCATAGAGATGGCTCCTCAGTACGGCAGCGGTTCGGCCCGGATCCAGGGGGAGGCGGAATGTATGCTGGCAAAAAAGCTCCTCAAGATCGACCGGGGTGACCGGAAGATGGTGATCGTCTACATGCCGGAGATCAGGGAGCTCAGGAGGAGCCTTCCCACCACCAGCCAGTACGCCTTCGTCACGTCTCTTAGATGAACTCGCTTTAATTTTTATAGGATGGAGACAGATTAAGGGTCTTGAGGTGTTTGCGATGGCAGAGAAAATACTGACCGACGCTGTGAAGCTCTTCGAAGAGAAGATGGCACAGGGCAAGTACACTGAGTCGGCGAAGATCAGGGAGGACTATTCCATACCCGCCGATATGCTCCAGGGATCTGTAGAGAAGGAGTATCATAGGCTCCTGAGACTTGGGGAGCACTCGATAGCTGCCGACCTTGCCAAGGATTACGCCCTCCCCGATGATCTCGCAAAGGCGGCGGCAGCAAAGTCTTTTCAGAGGAAGGTGGATCACGAGCACTACAAAGCGGCGGCGGAGTACGCCAAGAAGTTCGACCTCCCCCCGCAGATGACGAGGGAAGCGGCGGTCCAGGCCTACGAGAAGAGCATTGACTTCGGCCTCGCCAAGAACGCCGCCGAGATCGCCGTCCAGTTCGACCTCCCCGCCGATATGAGGATAGCGGCTGCGGAGAAGGCCTTTTTTGCGCATATGGACTCCGGCCTCTACAGAAAGGCCCAGAAGATCGCCGAGAAGTACGACCTCTCCGAGGACCTCCTCCGAGAGGCTGAGACGAAGGCGAAAGGGCGGAGCTGATCCATGGGCCGAGTCCTTCTCACCGTGGGAGGGTCCGACTCCTCCGGGGGCGCCGGGATTCAGGCGGACGTCAAGACCTTCGCAGCCCTCGGCTTTCACGGAACCTCCGCCATAACCGCCGCGACGGCCCAGAACACCCTGGGGGTGAGAAGGGTATATCCCCTCGCCCCCGAGGCGGTGGCATCTCAGCTGGAGGCGCTCGTCGAGGACTTCGAGATCTCTGCCGCCAAGACGGGGATGCTCTCCTCGGCTGAGATCGTATCGGAGGTCGCCGGGTTCTTCGAGAGGAACGATATCCCTCTGGTGGTCGACCCTGTTATGGAGGCGGAGGCGGGAGGCAGGCTCCTCGACCCTCAGGCATTAGATATCCTCAGAGAGAGGCTCATCCCCCTCGCCCGAATCGTGACCCCCAACATCTTCGAGGCGGAGGCGATCACTGGGGTCAGGGTATCGGACGAGAAGAGCGCCCTGCAGGCCGCCTCCGCGATCCTCGATATGGGGGCCGAGGCAGCCGTCGTCACCGGCGGCCACCTCCAGGGGAACGACTTTCTGGTGACTTCCCTGGGCCATATCGAGATCTCCGGCAGTAAGGTGGCGGGGGGCAACCACGGCGTCGGATGCACCTACTCTGCCGCCCTCACCGCTTTTTTGGGGCGGGGCTGGGATCTGAAGAGGGCTCTTGTGGCGGCAAAGAAGTTCGCAGCAGCCTCCGTCAACGAGAGCTTCGACGTGGGCAGGGGCCCCTCTCCGGTCAACCCCCTGGGCGACGTCCTGGAGAGGGCCGATAGGTTCGACGTCCTGACGGAGGTGGAGCGGAGTGTGGAGATCCTCCTCGCGGAGGAGGCCTTCGTTCATCTGATCCCGGAGGTGGGATCAAACCTGGGGATGGCGATCTATGCCGCCAGGGGACGCGAGGACGTCGCCGCCGTCGAGGGGAGGATGGTGAGGGCGGGGTCCAGGGCCGTAGGATGCGGTGCCGTCCGGTTTGGGGCCAGCGGCCACGTCGCGAGGGTGATACTGTCGGCGATGAGCTTCGATCCAGAGACCAGGGCCGGGATGAACATCCGTTACGGCGAGGACGTCCTGGAGGCGGTGGGGGCCCTCGGCCTATCCACATCTCAATTCAGAAGAGAGGATCAGCCTTCGTCCTCAAAGACCATGAGCTGGGGGACGGTGGAGGCGATAGAGCTCTTTCAGTCGGGTCAGGGATCCTCCTCCGGCGCGTCGTCCGGCGCTTCCTCCCCCGTTCCCGCGGCGATATGGGACCTGGGGGGGGTGGGCAAGGAGCCCATGGTGAGGCTTCTTGGTCGATCTGCCCGAGAGGTGGCAGGTTCAGCGGTCCGGATAGCCAGGCTTCTGCGGTTCAGACAGGAACCTATAAATTGATCTTCGATGCTCTGACATTGCGGTTCTTTATTTGGAGTGTCCTATATGGGAAGTGTAAAGCCGAACTATATCAAGAATTTTGCAGATGACCTGATGAAGGCGTACCAGGGTTCCTTCAACGCCGATTACGAGCATAACAAGGATATGGTCTCGATGTATACCGATATCAGGTACAAGACCATTCGCAACCGGGTCGCGGGCTACATCACCCGTCGAGTCCAGATCAGAGGGGAGTAAGGTGGATGTTTGAAGGTGTGTTGCCGGCGATCATCACGCCCTTCAAAGAGGACGGAGAGCTGGATGAGGAGGGGCTCAGGGGAAATATAGAGTTCTTCGGCGATGCCGGCGTCTCGGGGATAGTCCCCTGCGGCACCACCGGCGAGTCCGCCACCCTCACCTTCGAGGAGCACAATAGGGTGGTAGAGGTCGCCGTCGACTCGTCGAAGGTGCCAGTGGTGGCGGGTACCGGCTCCAACAACACGAAAGAGGCGGTGGAGCTGACGAGGCACGCCGAGGATGCGGGCGCCGATGCGGCCCTCCTCATCACCCCCTACTACAACAAGCCCAACGACCGGGGGATGGAGGCTCATTTCAGGACGGTGGCCGAGAGCTGCGAGATCCCGCTGATCCTCTACAACGTCCCATCGAGGACGGCGATCAACCTCAAGCCCGAGCTGGTGGCGGAGCTGGCGAAGATCGGGAACGTCGTCGGCATCAAAGAGGCGAGCGGTAACCTCTCCCAGGTATCGAGGATGATCGAGCTGACCCAGGACGAGGAATTTTTCGTTCTATCCGGAGACGATGTCCTCACCCTCCCCATATTGGCCCTTGGAGGAAGGGGGGTAATATCTGTGGTGGCGGACGTGGCTCCGAGGAAGATGGTGGCGATGGTGGATGCGATCTTCAGGGGAGACCTCGAGACTGCCAGAAAGATCCATTACTCCCTCTCCCCCCTCGCCGAGGCGCTCTTCCTGGAGACGAACCCGATCCCGGTGAAGGCCGCGACGGGGATGATAGGTCTTGCCGCGGGCCCCCTCCGGCTCCCCATGGCGCCGATGTCGGAGAAGAACGAAAAGAGGCTGAAAGAGGCCGTTGACCTTCTGGGCGAGTTTCGATGACCGCGAAGATAGCCGTGGCGGGGGCCAGGGGGCGGATGGGCCAGCTGATCATCGAGGAGGTCAGAAGGTTCGACGATCTGGCTCTGGTGGCGGGCTTCGACATCTTGGGGATCGGCGACCCGTTGGGTGGTGGCGTCGCAGTCTCTGACCCGTCGGATATGGGCGAGGTCCTCATCAGGTCGGGAGCCGAGGTGCTCATCGACTTCACCATCCCCGCCGCCACCCTGGAGAACGTTCAGACGGCCTCCCAGGAGGGCGTCAACCTGGTGGTGGGAACCACCGGTTTCACTCCGGATCAGAGGTGGGTGATGGCCAGCGCCATCGAAGGGAGGGTGGCTGCCGTCATCTCGCCGAACTACAGCGTCGGAGTCAATCTTTTCTGGAGGCTGATCGATGAAGCCGCCAGGTCGCTGTCGGGGTACGACATCGAGGTGATGGAGGCCCACCACAGAAACAAGATGGACGCCCCCAGCGGTACTGCGGCGGAGGCTGTGAGGGTCTTGGCGGAGGCTACAGGCAGGGACAGAGTAGTCTACGGAAGGGAAGGCCAGGGCCTCCGGGGAGATGAGATCGGAGTTCACGCCATCAGGGCAGGTGATATCGTCGGTGACCACACCGTCCTCTTCGCCGGCCCCGGCGAGAGGCTTGAGATAAAACATCAGGCCTCCAGCAGACAGGCCTTCGCCACCGGCGCGGTCCGGGCCGCAAGGTGGGTGGTGGCGGTCCCCGCCGGGATTTACTCGATGGCCGACGTCCTCGGACAGAAATAAAAACCCCGTGAAGAAACCGGTGATACTCCAGGGATACGTCGGCGTTGGAGAGATGTACAGGCTAGATCGAGACGGTAGATGCCTCTTTTTTGATGGACGGAAGGTGGAGCCCACCTCTGTGGAGGGGAACGCTGTTGGGTTCTGCCCTCTCTGCGACGGTGAGCTCGCCTCAATAGCATACTACCGGATATCCGGGAACTGGATGGTGGCGGCCCGCTGTCGGGGTTGTGAGAAGCCCCTCCTCCTGGAGTACGATTCGAGCTGGTCCTGGAAGGGGGAGTTCGATCTGGGGGTGGCGGCGCCGGATAGGCCCGCAGAAGAGATCCGCAAAGCATCCGGCATCCTGGCCCTCTCTCGAGAGGAGCTGGAGACGGTCTTCACCCCCGCAGAGCTGAGGGATATGGAGCGGTGTGAGAGGGGCGAAGCCTACACCCGGCAGAACCTCTACCGTGCCCGGGCCAAGTACGATAAGTTCGAGAGGCTCTTCGGGGTGAGGATAGATATCTGACGAGGAGAGGGCAGCCCGGAGAAGATAGGCGCTCATACCGATGGCGGAGGCGTGGGCAGCCCAGGGAAGATAGGTCGTCATGCAGATGGCGGAGGCGAGGGGCCTTCCTGAGATAAACCCATCACCCGGGATAAAAAAAAGAAGAGCATCACCGGAGAAGACCCCGGACAAAAAGAGGATATCGGAGGGGGCTGTCGCGGACCTTCCGACCGCGGCCTTCCTCAGAATATCGCTGCCATGGCGTAAATCGGCACTATAAAAGCGATCAAGAACCCGACGACCATCATCACGATTGCCAATCCATTATCTCCCATGATTATCCTCACCTCAGCATGTTCAGCCAGTTGGCGGTGAGGTGGGCCGAGGTTGTATTAATTACTATCGGAGGGTCTCAAAGATCGACGGCGAAAGTGGGGGTCCATAATTCCGAAAATTTCATATCTTATCCAAGGTATAAATTCTATCTGAATTCAATGAGATCGATACTCCTCCGGGCCCTATTCATCGGAATGATCTTCTTCTCCCTCCCCTTTCCGGGGACGGCGACCGAGTTTCGCCCAGATGGCGCTGATGTAGCAGAGGCTGCGGATCTGAACAATCGTGGGATGGTCCTCTACGCCTCCGGAGACCTCCAGGAGGCCGAAGTTAGCTTCCGCGCATCTTTAGAGAGGGCGGAGCGGGTCCTGGGGGACGACGACCCCGGCGTCGCCACCGTCGTAAATAACCTGGGGCTCGTCCTCCGAGACCAGGGGGACCTTCCTGGGGCGAAGCGCTGCTTTGAGAGGGCCCTCGGCATCGGGGAGATGAGATACGGCCCCGACGGCCCCATGGTGGCCACATACATGAACAACCTGGGGCTCGCCCTCCGGGATATGGGGGACCTCCCGGCCGCGAGAGCCCATTTTGAGCGGGCGCTTCTGATCGAAGAGGGGGCTTACGGCCCAGACCATCCCAACGTCGCCATAAACGTCAACAATCTGGGGCTCGTCCTCCAGGAGATGGGAGATCTGGAGGGGGCGAGGGCCTGCTTTGAGAGGGCAATAGATATCGACGAGAACGCCTTCGGCCCCCACCACCCCAACCTCGCCGCCGACGTCAACAACTTCGGGGGCCTCCTGGTGGAGCTGGGGGACCTTCCTGGGGCGAAGGCCTCCTTCGAGCGGGCTCTTCTGATATGTGAGGCGGCCCGCGGTCCCGACGACCCCATGGTGGCGACGACAGTCAACAACCTGGGGCTCGTCCTCCTGAAGATGGGGGACCTTCCTGGGGCGAAGGCCTCCTTTGAGCGGGCTTTTCGGATATCGATGGAGTCCCGGGGCGCCGATGATCCCATGTCGGCCAATTACTCCGAGAACCTCGCCCTCGTCGATGGGATGATGATGGGGGCCGGCATCGCCGGACCCTCCTACATGGAGGGCCAGATGACCTGCGCAGGCGCGCCCGGAGAGTTCGGGGATGGGGGTGACTGGCTCTGCCGATAATAGAAGACGAAGAAGGGCTCAGAGAGGTTCTCGAAAAGAGCAGAACCGTAGCCGTCGTCGGTATATCCCCCGACAGATACAGGCCCAGCTACTTCGTCTCTGAAACGGTGAAGAGGTACGGCTTCAAGATCTACCTCATAAACCCCCAGCACCAGGGTGAGGAGATTCTGGGTGAGGAGGTCCTGGGGTCCATAAAGGACGTCCCGGAGAAGATAGATATCCTGGACGTCTTCAGGCGGCCCGGGGCGGTCTACGATCTCGCAGAAGAGGCCCGAGAGGTGGGGTTTGAGACCTTCTGGCTCCAGCCCGGCACAGAGAACCAGGAGGTCATCTCTGCCCTCCACCGGGAGGGGAGGTCCGTCGTTGCGGGGATCTGCATCAAGACGTGCTGCCAGCTTCTCCTCTGAGGCCGGCTCGGGTATGAGGAGGATCTGGCCGGAGAAGGTGCGGCGAGAGAGGTGGTGGCGAGAGAGGTGGTGGCGAGAGAGGTGGTGGCGAGAGAGGTGGTGGCGAGAGAGGTGGTGGCGAGAGAGGGGGGTGGAGAGGATAGCTCATCGATCTCTGAAGGTCAGAAGTTCGCCTCCACGACCCTCCCGGAGAGGACGTCCTCCTCGGTAACCTCTACTTCCCGGAAATCTCCACCGATGAAATCCTCCACCGGCCCCACCATGTAGGGGCCCATGGCCCTCGTTCCGGTCGTTGCGTCGGTGGAGTAGGGTACGGTGATCTCGTAGCGGCCATCCACAGGTATCGCCGAGTTGTAGTACTGAAACCACCTCCCCTGGTTTGACGTCATCTCCAGTATGGCCCCCATCGGCTTCTCGTAAGGGGTGGTTCCGGAGATCGTAGCTCCGTTGACCCTCTCGAAGACCTTGACCTCCTTCGTCGGGAAGATGAGCCCCACTGAGTTATTCGACTCGAAGACGAGACGGAAGTGGCCGAGGTTCGAGCAGTCCAGGAGGTGAAGCCTCGCCAGGATAGTGCCCAAGAACCTTTTTTTGTGGTCGTAGGTTACCAGGTCCCGATGAGGGTATATGGTGATGTAGCTCTTTGGATCTTCGTCCGCCCAGTGGGCGATGGCCGGAAGCTTGCTGTATACCATCTTCGCATCGGTCGCCACGTATCGAGCGTCCCTCCTCTCTGCTATGGCCACCGCCTCCACTTCGTCTTCGGAGAGGAAGAAGAGGGCGGCGTCCCTCGCCCCGGCCTGGAAGTTGTTAGCCACCACCGGCCTCTCCGATAGGTAAAGGATCCAGTTGCCGTAATCCCACCAGCTCAAAATTCCGTACTCCGCGGCCCGGAAGGGCGCCTCGTACCCCGCCGTAGCCGGCGTATTCTTCTCCATCCAGTCGAGGGTCTCCAGCCAGTCTCCAGAAACCTCCGGCCGATACCGTCCGATCTCTCCGACCCCGACGAGGCTGGGAAGGAGGAGGAGGGCCAGGAGGGCGATGGAGAGGGCTTTGGTCGTCGAGGGTCCCGCCCTTCTGGAGGCCTTCAACCTGTCGGAGGCCCAGAAGAAGAGGAGGGCAACGAGGATCGATCCGGAGATGGAGAAGAGGTAGAGAAATCGGACCTGAAAGATCGCCAAGACGAGGGTGAAGGCTGCATATATCAGAAAAAGCACCCGGTCTCTTGGAAGGCGGGGACGGGAGGCCGACGATATCGCTACCCCAAGTCCCAGGAGGGAGACGGCGATGCCGAGGAAGGGGAGGGATGGGAAGTCGAGGGCCCGATGGAGCGGCGCTGCCTCGGCGATCCTCTGCCCCGCCCCGCCGCCCAAGAAGAAGTAGTCCAGCCCCGACGAGAGGAGAATCTGAGCTTTTGGGGCAGCTCCGGTGACGTAGCCCAGGAGGATGGAGGCGTAGCCGGATAACGCCACCGCTGGAATGAAGGCGATCCAGGTCACCTTCTTTGCGGCGAAGAGGCGGGATAGAAGGCAGAGAAAACCTAGGGCGGCAAGAGACCCTAGGGCTCCAAAGGAGGAGGGTGCGAGCCAGGGCTCGTCCCAGAAGGGCAGGATGAGGAGGAGAGCTGTCCCGAAGGTCGCCGCCAGGGGGACGATCGTCTCCTGGGTGCGGTCGCCGCCCCGGAGGTCGAGGGCGACCTGTATCGTCGCGTAGATCAGGATCGCGCCCATGTAAATCGGCGCCCCAAGCCAGGTATAGGCGACGGCGGCCAGGAGTGCCCCCGCCGCGGCCCCAAACCAGACCCTCCCATCTCTTTCGGATAGGGCGTACGTCAGGAGGACGAGCGCAGAGAAGACGAGGAGAGACTCCAGGACGTCGTGGTCTGCCACCCCGAAATGTGTTCGTCCGATATGTTTCGGATCTATGGCGAGGATGAAGGCGGAGAGGATCGCCACCCTCGTGCCGAAGAGCTTCTTCGCTAGGATGTAGACTGTCAGGATCATCCCAGCTCCCAGGATTGGTGGGGCGAGGGCCGCCGTCATCTCGACCGCCCGGACGCCGCCTCCGAAGAGGATGGCAACGGCCGCAACCGCCTGGTCGAAGAGGGGCGGCCAGGTGAGATCGAGCCCCATGGGATGGTTGAGGTAAGAGTCGAACCAGAGGGTGGTTGGGAAGTTCTCTGTGGTGAAGAAGATCCGGCGGAGGTGGTAGAAGGAATCGTACCCGAAGAAGAGGACTTCACCATCGACGATGGAGTTCTTCGCCGGGATCAGCCTCAGCATTAGCCCCAAAACGAAGGCCCCAAAAACCCCCCAAGCCTCGTACGACTTACTTCGATCCATCAACCTCTGCCTCGCCCCTCTCAGCATAGAAAGCCCGCTTCTCCCTCACTTCCGGCCTATGGCCTTTGTTTCCGAATCCTTTTAACACTTACTTTTAAGGCTTATCTACTGGCCGGTGGCCTTTCGTTTGAGGTGACGCCCAGAAGCCCTACGGGCGGGGCTGAAAAAGTATTTAGTCTGGGATGTCGTCACCCCCTCGGTCAGATTGGAGAAAGAGATGGGATCGATGGCGGAACCGGCTTGCGACTTTGACCTATGGGTGATCACCGTCCTGGGAAAGGACCGGCCGGGGATAATCCGCGACCTTCTGGAGGCTCCGGCTAAGATGAAGGTCAACATCGTCGACCTCGACCAGAGGATCCTCCAGGGTCACCTGGTGATGTCGATGGTGGCGGACTTCGGAAAGGCCGACGCGACACCGAAGGAGCTTGAGGCCGCCCTCCAAAGAACGGCGGCGGATCTCGGAGTTGAGGTCAGCTTCCTCCCCATAGATCAATACCGAGGTAAGCGGAGGGGGAGAAAGAACCTCCATGTGGTGACGATCCTCGCGAGGGACAGGGTGGGGATAATCTACGACGTCGCGACCCTCGCCGCCGAGAGGGGGATCAACATCGAGAAGGCCCTCGTCACCGCGAGAGGCGAGTTGATATCCATCGAGTTCGTTATGGACTTCGGCCCCCTCGATGCCGAGAGGCTCCGGGGGGATCTGAAGGCCGAGTGCGAGAAGCTGGGCCTCGACGTCGTCGTCCAGAGCCTGGACAAGTCCAGAAAGGAGAAGCGGCTCATCGTCTTCGACATGGACTCGACGATAGTCGACTTCGAGACGATAAATCAGGTGGCATCTTTTGCGGGGGTCGACCGGGAGGTGGAGGAGATCACCATGCGGGCCATGAACGGAGAGCTGGACTTCGAGGAGGCCCTGAGGAGCAGGGTCCGTCTCCTGAAGGGGACGCCCGCGGGGGCGCTGGAGGAGATCGCAAAGAACATACAGCTAACCCCCGGTTCCGAAGAGCTGATCCACCACCTCAAAGAGGTGGGGTACAAGACCGCCCTGATCAGCGGCGGCTTCACCTACTTTACCGACATACTCAAGGAGAGGCTCGGCTTCGACTACACCTTCGCCAACGTCCTGGAGATCAGGGGCGGGGTCCTCACCGGCGAGATCGAGGGTGAGATCATAGACGGAGCCGCCAAGGGGAGGATCGTAAATGACCTCGCCGGCCTCGAAGGGATCACCTCCGACGGGGTTGTAGCCGTTGGCGACGGGGCCAACGACTGCCTGATGATCCAGAACGCCGGCCTCGGGGTTGCCTTCAACGCCAAGGAGATCCTCAAGAAGGTATCAGACGGGAGCCTCTCGAAGGAGAACCTCATAGGCCTATTGAACGTCCTTGGGCTCGCAGACAAGGGCGGGGATCTCCTCTAGGGCTAGCGCACTCCACTGCCCCCCGGAGGAGCTCTCCGCCGGATCCGGAAAAAGCATTTATACTTGACGGATTTTAATGACTCTGATTCGTTGATTATCTAGTATCGGAGGATTGAATGATTTGACGACTGTTTATGACGTGCCTCCCAACAACCTGATAGATGCTGTGGCAGAAGAGCTGAAGACCAGCGGGAAGATCGAGCCGCCAGAGTGGTCGGCTTATGTGAAGACCGGAGTGAACAAGGAGATGCCCCCAGTAAACCCGGACTGGTGGTACGTGCGGTGCGCATCGGTCCTCCGCCGCCTATACATCGACGGGCCGGTGGGCGTATCGAGGCTCCGGACCTACTATGGCGGAAAACACAGAAGGAAGACCGTCACCGGCAGCTTCGCCAAGGGGAGCGGGTCGGTCTTGAGGGTGGCGCTCCAGCAGCTGGAGAAGGCGGGTTACGTGAAGAAGATGAAGACAGGACGGCAGCTCACCCCCCTGGGCCAGTCTTTCCTAGACAACATATCTCATCAGGTCAAAATAGAGGTACAGAAATCGATCCCGGAGCTTGAGAGGTATTGATCCATGGATATGGATGATGAGCTCGCAGAGCTGAAGCGCAAGAGGATAGAAGAGCTCCAGAGGCAGCAGTCTGGCTCCCAGATGTACGCCGCCCAGCAGGCCCAGCAAGAGCAGATGCAGCAGGAGATGGAGGCCCGAAAGCAGGCGATTCTGAGGTCGATCCTCACCCCCGAGGCGAGGGAGAGGCTCAGCAGCATTAGGATGGCCCGCCCCGAGTTTGCATCCCAGATCGAGTCTCAGCTGGTGGTCCTGGCCCAGAGCGGTCGGCTCCAGAGCGCTATAACAGACGAGCAGCTCAAAGCCATACTCAAACAGATTCAGCCCAAGAAGAGGGAGATCAACATCACCAGGCGATGAAGGTCGTAGTTCTCTTCAGCGGCGGCAAGGACAGCGCCTTAGCCTCGATTCTTCTGGAACCGTTCTTTGATGTGGAGCTCGCGACCTTCGCCTTAGGTCGCCGCGATACAGGCGAAGCGGCGAAGGAGGCGGCAGAGGTTTTGGACCTCCCCCACAGGACGATCGTCTTCGAGGACGGAGTTGTGGAGGAGGCCCTGGAGATGCTCCTCCGGGCGGGATATCCGAGGGACGGACTCAACCACCTCCACAGAAACGCCCTCGAGGTCCTCTCCAAGGAACGGGAGTTTCTGGCCGATGGGACCAAGAGAGAAGATCGGGCACCCATGATGACCCCAGACGGGGTTAGGAGCCTGGAGGACAGGCGCAAAGTCCATTACATCAGGCCTCTGGCGGGGTACGGGTCCAAGACGATCAAAGACCTGGCATTTCGCTATTTGGACTTCGAGACGCTCCCCAGCGAGGACCGGCCCGCCTCCGACTTCGAGGTGGGGCTGAGGCTGGCGCTGGAGGAGAGGTTTGGGCGGGAGGCGGTATCGAGGATATTTCCCGCCCACCACATGCACACGAGAGTAGTCAGGAGGAAGAGGATTTGAGCAGGAGAACCAAAGGGAAGAAGATCAGACATGCCAAGGCCTTCGGCCAGAACAGGCGAGTGCCCGGCTGGGTGATCATAAAGACGATGCGAAACGTTGTGAGCCACCCCAAGAGACGTCACTGGAGACGGAGCAGCATAGAGTGAGGGTTGATGATGGCGGAGACAGAACGAGTTTATACGATTCCTTTGAGGGAAGTGAAGAAGGCTCCGAGGTGGAAGAGGAGCAAGAAAGCTGTGGACGAGGTGAGAAAGTACCTGGCGAAACATATGAAGACGCCCGTCGATGAGGTGAAGATAGGCGCTGGCCTCAACGAGGCGATCTGGGCGAGGGGCGCAGAGAAGCCGCCGGCCAGGGTGAGGGTGAAAGCGGTCAAGTTCGATGATGGCGGGGTTGAGGCGGAGTTTGCAGGCGAACGGATCAGATAAACGGCTGAAGATAGCGGGAAGCTCCCTTCTGGGGGTCTTCGGCTGCTGCACCGAAGAGGCGGTGCTGGTCCCACCCGAGACGGTCGATGGGGCGATGAGGGCGATCGAGAGGCACCTGGGGCTCGTCCCGCTGAAGATGACGGTGGCGGACAGCTCCGTCGTGGGGTCCCTCGTCTGCGCCAACAGCCGCGGTTTCATCCTTACGCCTCACGCCAGCGAAGAGGATATGGCGAGGCTATCTCCCCTCGGCAGGGTGGCCAGGCTCCCCGGAAAGATCAGCGCCGCAGGAAACGTCATCCTCGCCAACGACACCGCCGCCCTGGTCCATCCGGGGCTATCGGACCGGGCATGCGAGAGCATAAAAAGGACCCTGGGCGTCGAGGTCCGGCGGGGTACCATCGGAGGCCTCAAGACCGTCGGGATGACCTCCGCCGTCACCAACCGGGGCGTTCTCACCCATCCGAGGCTATCGGAGGCGGAGCTGGCGGATCTGGAGGATCTCTTCGGCCTCCCCGTCGACGTGGGGACGGTGAACTTCGGGTCTCCTCTGGTGGGGTCGGCGATCCTCGCCAACGGCAAAGGGTACGTCGCCGGAGACGAGACGACGGGTCCGGAGCTGGGCCGGATCGAAGATGCTTTGGGTTTTATGGGGTAATCTTATGGTCGATTTTGAGATCAAAGGGAAGTTCAAGGTGAAGAACAGCTGGCAGTCCTTCTCCAAGGTGATCGAGAGCAACAGCGAGAAGAACGCCGTGGAGAAGGCCTACTCCCTCCTGGGGAGCAAGCAGGGAGTTAAGAGAAACCTGGTGAAGATAGAAGAGGTGAAGGCTCTTGGCTGAGTCTCCGGCTGCTCCCAGCGAGGAGGAGGTCAGGAGACTCCTGATGGTTTATCAGCAGCGCCAGGCCGAGGCCGAGGCGATAGTCCGGCAGCTGGGGCTCTTCCAGCTCTCGATGGAGGGGTGCGAGAAGGCCCTCAAGGCGGTGGAGGCGATGGGGGCTGCCGAAGATGGACAGGATATGCTGGTGCCCATCGGCCAGGACTCCTTCGTCCACGCAAAGCTCTCCACCAAGGATAAGGTGATCGTGGGGGTGGGCGCCGGGGTGAGCATCGAGAAGAGCGCCGCCGACGCCAAAGAGGATCTCAGCAAGAGGAAGGCTCAGCTATCGGAGGCCTCAGGGAAGCTCAGCCAGACCCTCTCCAGGATCGAGGAGGAGATGGGGAAGATTCAGTCGATCGCCGCCCAGTACGAGAGACAGTTTTCAGAGTAGGTGCGAAAGAGTTGTTCAACAGGTTCAAGGAGAGGCTTAAGGGGTTTAAAGAGGCCGTCTCCACCAAGATCCAGGAGAAGGGGGAGGCCGAAGCCAATAAGGCCGAGGCGAAAGCCGCCGACAAGTCCAACGCCGAAGAGAAGAGGCCCACCCAAGATAAGGGCGGAGCAGTCGCCGCAAAAGAGTGCAAGGCGGGAGAGGGAGAGGCGGGACAAGTCCAGAATAACGGCGCGAAGACGAAGGAGTCCTTCACCTCCAGGGCAAAGTCCCTCATATTCGAGCAGGAGGTGGTCCTGGACGAAAAAGACCTCGCCGACCCCCTTTGGGAGCTGGAGATGGCCCTCATGGAGAGCGACGTCGCCCTCCCCGTCGCCGAGACGATCGTCGCCACCGTGAGAGACGAGCTCGTCGGGCGAAAGAAGAAGATCCGGGCCGACACCGGCGAGATCGTCGAGGAGGCGCTCAGGTCAGCCCTCTTCAAGGTCCTCTCTGAGAACTATTTCGACGTCGACGAGTTCATCGCGCGGGCCGATAAACCGGTGAAGATCGTCTTCGTCGGAGTGAACGGTACCGGCAAGACCACATCCATCGCCAAGGTGGCGAGGTACCTGAGAGATCGAGGCTACTCCGTCGTCCTCGCCGCCGGGGACACCTTCCGGGCCGGGGCTGTGGAGCAGATCGAGGTCCACGCGAAGAACCTGGAGGTGAAGCTCGTCAAGCACAAGGACGGCAAAGATCCCGCAGCCGTCATCTTCGACGCCGTGGAGTACGCAAAAGCCCACCACAGGGACGTCGTCCTGGCGGACACCGCAGGGAGGCTTCACACCAACATCAACCTGATGGACCAGATGAAGAAGATCGTGAGGGTGGTGGACCCCGACCTTCTGATATTCGTCGACGAGGCGATCGCCGGAAACGACGCCGTCGAGAGGGCGAGGCTCTTCAACGAGGCGGTGCCCATCGACGGAACGATCCTCACCAAGACCGATGCCGACGCCAAAGGGGGCGCCGCCATATCCATATCTCACATCACAGGAAAGCCGGTCCTCTTTCTGGGGGTCGGCCAGGATTATCCAGACCTGGTGAAGTTCGAGCCTGACTGGCTGCTGGATCGGCTCCTGGGGTCATGAAGGGGGCTTTCAGCCCCAAAATATCTTTCTTTGGAATTCAGAGGGTATCGTCCTCCCCCGATAAGGGGACGTAAAGGGGCAGGCCGGCGCTCTTCTGGATCGCCCTCGCTCGGCTCAAGTACTCCTTTATCATGACGGGGAAGGTCCTCGCCTCCAGGTACCTCAGGCCCAGCTGCTCCGCCCACTTCTGGACTCCCAGGTCCTGAGATATGACCGCAGCGTTCAGCTCCTTTGCCAGGAGGAGGAGGTCTATGTCCGGTCCGCTGTCGAGGATGCCGTAGCGGAGGGCGTTTCTGTACTTCTCCCTGAACTTCCTCACTATCCCTCCCACTGCCTCCCTCTCGATCTCGTCTTTCATCGACGAAAGGTCTCCTTCTGTAGCGCTGAGGGCGATGCACCTGGCCACCGCCTCCCAGATCGCCCCCTCGGCGACGTTCATCCCCTTATTTATCCTGCTCCTCATGTAGTAGACGTACTCGTAGAAGACCTTGGAGGGGATCTTGACCTCGTACCGGTCCGGGGTCATCTTGACGAGCCAGGTGTCGACCTTGATGAGAACCGCCTCGTCGCAGTCGTTGTGCTTGACGAAGTCCCTGATCTCGTTGTAGACGGAGGGGTAGGGGATGTAGCAGCTTATTCCGAGGTGGAGCCTCGCCTCGGCTATGCAGTCGAGGATGGCGTTCATCCCCTCGCAAATGTCGGTACAACCCTCCCCCTCCCAGGCGAGGGAGTCGGTGAGGGCGGTGGTATCTAGCACGAACCTCTGGCGCAACATCTTGGCCAAGTATGTACGTCGTGATATAAGACCGCTTTCCCGTCCCATCTCCACCGTATTTAAAGGATGAGCGCCATGGCGGACCTTGAGCCAAGGTTGCGTCCCGTCCTCGAAGAAGGGGGTCGGCCTTTCGGCGAGATGGATGTGGTGGTATCTTTGAAACCCCTGGTCTTTTGCCTGAGCAGAATCGAGAACCTGATGCAGAAGGTGAGCTTCGACCCCCAGAGGATGGAAGGCGCTATCATCACCAACACCACCATGGTGGACCTGAAGATGCTGGACGCCACCCTCCGAGTTTTTCAGGACGTCATGGAGAGCGGCCTCGCCGTCAGCCCCTACCTGAAGGTGGAGACGTTCGGGAGCAGGGCCAAGATACTATCCGCCTGCAGCATCACCGTCAGCGCCGTTCTCCTCAAGGCGGGGGTCCCCGTGAGGCCCCGGGGCGGGGGGGTGATCGAGGTGATCGACCGGGAGCCTGTTCGGTTCACCGACATGCTAATGTACTGGGCGACGACGATCGACCCCATCGACGTCCTCATCAGCCAGGAGCTGACATCGGTTCTGGAGATGATGCAGACGGGGAGCGGAAGGATCCTCGGAAACCTCCAGGAGGCTCCGATGCTGGCCGTCGAGAGGATCGAGGAGAGGCTCGAGGTCTTGGCGGAGGCCGGATTTTCTGGGGTCCTGGACCTGGGTGAGCCGAACATGAACGTCCTGGGGGTATCGGTGGAGCGGGACCACCTGGGCCTGTCCCTCGTCGGAGGTACCAACATCGTCGCCGCCGCCATGAGCCATGGGATAGGTTTGAAGACCGAGTCGATTAGCAGCCTCACCGAGATCGGGGAGATGACCCACATCCAGGATCTCGTCTCGTAGCTGGAGAAGAGGCGGATGCTACCGTCTCCCCCCCGGGCGACAGGAGAGGAGGAGTACGCCAGATCGATCTCCTCGCCTTTTGAGGCGACCCTCAGAGACGGGGACCGAGCTCTTTATAAGATCATTCACCAACTAATTTTCCGTCAACTACCCGCCAATGAATTGGCGGGCATGATGCTCGCCAGTATTGGGGGCTTGCGGCTCCGCAAAAAATCGGGCCACGATGGGCAGGTTGACGGCCACCCTTGCAGCTATGTTTCGAGCTGCGACGGTGTCAGCAGGGCCAGAGAAACCACAGCAGACACAAGCAAACTGATCCCGAGTAGGTCGGTTTGACCGGGATATATGATGACAAACGGGGCATTCCTGGGAAGTATAGGCAGGGTCGATGTAGACCACTGGAACTCCAGCGATCGCTGCCTTGTACTCGAGGAACTGGCTGAGCTGATAGAATCCCCAGCTATGCTGTTTGCGTCTCTGAGCCTTCGAAACCGTCATCCTCTCCCGGATACCCTGAAGATCTTCGAGGGCGATCACAGAAGAGGTGTCTTTGGCTTTCGCAACCAACTTTTTGGAGATGCAGTGGTTTACGTCCCGACGAAACCTGGCCTCTCGACCCGAGAGTTTCTTGAGATGACGTTTGGCGCTATCGGTCCCACAGCTTTGAAGATCGGCCTTGAGGTTATCTATCTTGGATCGAACGGTCTCGATACCGTCACCGGAGAACTCTTCGCCGGTCGAATCAACGGCAATGTTCTTGATCCCGAGATCGGCGCCGATAACACCAATCGGTTCTATCTTCGCAGACTCGGGAGCTTCGACGACGACGCAGAGATAGAACTCCCCCCGTTCGAAAATGAGGTCGGCCTGTCCTCGGATCCGATTGAGCCGGGGTTCGTGGTACTCGCAGATGACAACAGGGACCTTTATCCTGCCTTCGAGAGTCAAGAGAGAAACGAGATCGAGACCTTTCCAGGACATGAGTCTCTGATCGTAGACGACAGATCCGTCAGGATCGAAGGTCGGTTTGATCGATTTGTCTCTCTTGTAGGCTTCGCAGGTCTTAGAGATGGCTCTGACCGCCATCTGAGCGGAGAGGTTAAATTGTTCCCGAATCGGATAATAAACGACCTTCTGCAACTCGATTTTATTGGCGGTACGAAGCTCAAACGCTTTGTCAGCCACGAAGTTGCAGGCGGCGTTAAACTGATGCATCGTCTCGCGAATAGCTTGAACCTGTTCTGGAGTAGGTTCAAGTTTGACCTTGAGCGTCTGCATCATGTGTATAGATGTATACCATCTATGAAGATGAACATTTCGGTGCCAAGGAGAAGCGGGAGTAGGCGCGCATTCCTCCCCCGACTGAAGTCGGGGGCATCCTGCTGAGATTTCCGTGAAGAACGAAGAGGTGGCGCGCCTCCTCCGAGAGATGGGAGATCTCCTGGAGCTTCGGGGGGAGAACGGGTTCAAGGTCGTGGCCTACCGGAGGGCCGCACGGTCTGTGGAGTCGATGAAGACGGACCTGGATGAGGTAACCCGCCGCGGCGATCTGGAGTCGATCCCCGGAGTGGGAAAGGCGATCGCCGCCAAGATCGATGAATATCTGAGAACTGGTAAGATCGAGAGCCATGAACGGCTCTTCCGGGAGACGCCTCCGGGGATGGCTGAGCTTCTACAGATCTCGGGGCTCGGCCCCAAGACCGTATCGATGCTCCACCAGAAGCTGGGGGTATCGACGGTCGCCGAGCTGGAGGCGGCGGCGAGGGAGCACAGGGTCAGGAGGCTCCCCCGGATGGGCCCCACCTCTGAGAAGAACATATTGAGATCGATAGAGAGGTGGAAGAAGCGGTCCGATAGGATCCCCCTGGGGGTGGCCCTCCCCATCGCCCAAAAGATCCTCGGGAGCCTTAAGAAGGTGGCAGGAATCGAGAACCTCACCCTGGCGGGATCCCTCAGGCGGGGGAGGGAGACGGTCGGCGACGTCGACATCCTGGCGACGTCGAGCTCGCCGGAGGCGGTGATAAGGGCCTTCGTCGAGCTTTCCGGGGTGGAGGAGGTGCTGATGAAGGGGCCGACTAAGGCGTCGGTGATCGTCGACGAGACGGTCCAGGTGGACCTGCGGATCGTCGACCACCGGTCCTTTGGTACTGTGATCCAGTACTTCACCGGCTCCAAGGAGCATAACGTCAAGCTCCGGCACGTCGCCCTATCGAAAGGCTACTCCCTCTCCGAGTACTCTCTGACGAGGGTCGCCGACGGCGAGGAGATCTTCTTCGACCGGGAGGAGGACCTTTACGGCCACCTGGGGATGGAGTGGATACCTCCGGAGATCAGGGAGGATCAGGGGGAGGTGGAGGCTGCCCTCGCTCGAAGACTTCCCCGGCTGGTGGAGGTCTCGGATATCAAGGGGGACCTTCACGTCCACACCGACTGGTCCGACGGCCTCCATACCATGGAGGATATGGTCTATACAGCCCAAAGCCTCGGCTACGAGTACATGGCCTTCTCTGACCACTCCCACGGCCTCGCCATCGCCAACGGCCTCGCCATCGACAGGCTCGTGGAGAAGATGGACCTGATAGCGGGGCTCAACGACGAGGTGGAGGGTTTTTCGATCCTGGTGGGCACAGAGGTGGAGATCAGGGCGGACGGGAAGCTCGACTATCCCGACGAGATCCTGGGGAGGTGCGACGTCGTCGTCGCCTCGGTCCATTCCGGCTACAACCAGAGGGAGAGGGAGATGACGGGCAGGATCATAGAGGCGATGGAGAGCGAGCACGTCGACGTCATCGGCCACCCCACCGGAAGGAAGATCGGGGAGAGGGAGGCCTACGAGGTGGACCTGGAACGGGTCCTGGAGGCGGCGGCGAGGACGGGCACGGCGATGGAGATCAACGCTCACCCCAGCAGGCTCGACCTCAACGACCGGTGGTCGCGGAGGGCGAAGGAGCTGGGGGTGAAGCTCGCCATAAACACCGACGCCCACAGCACCTGCGGCCTTTCGGCCATGGAGTACGGTGTCAAGACCGCGAGGCGCGGCTGGCTGGAGAAGGGAGACGTCATCAACACCCTGGGCCTGCAGGACCTGCTGAGGTATCTCCATCGCGGCTGATGGGAGAGAAGCTGAGGGTAGAGAAGCTGAGGGGAGAGAAGCTGAGGGGAGAGAAGAGAGGGGTATCATGAAGAGAGGAGGATGGGATCGTGAAGATTGGGAAGGGTGGAGGACGGGATCGGAGGATGGCGGTTCGATATGGGCTCTGAGATGAGGGCAGACGGGAGGGGTGAGAGGGGGAGCGGGGATAGAAAGGGCGCAGGAGCCGGATACTGGAAGCGCTTCCTCTTCGGGGTCGCCGTCATGGCCGCCGTCTTCAGCGGCCTCCTCTTCGCCCTCTACCATCTGGATCTGATGCCCGGAGCAGGGGAGGATTACGGCACGGCGCCCCCGAGGATCGAGGTCTTCGAGGCGAGCCCCGCCGTCGTCGGGCCGGGGGAGGGCTCAACCCTCCGCTGGAAGATCACTGGCATCAGCCTCGCCGACGAGGTCGCCATCGAGCCCGGGATCGGCGCCGTCGCCCGGGAGGGGCGTCTCGTCGTCCTCCCGGAGGAGACGACGACCTTCACCATATCGGCCGCCAACGCCGCGGGGAGCGCCGAGGCGAGGGCGACGGTCGAGGTGCTGGGGCTATAGTGGGATAGGTCGGCCCCAGAAATCTGAACTGATGGGGTTGGGGTGAAAACTGATGGGGGTGGGTTGAAGCCCGTTTGCCGCCCCATCCAAGGGACTGGGGCTCGGAGAGCTGGAGAAGGATCTGCCGGTACGAGTCTATTCTATACAATTATGTAATAGACGAGATGTACTCCTCGCTGAAATGTACGTCTTCTCTCTATTGATCTCTCTTGATGTTAATAATTATAGAAAAACTCATAAACCATGAAACATCTCTCCGGGAGAATCAGAGGATTTCCGCCAAAGATGAGCATAATCGCGCGCATCCGACCCGCCGCCCTGATCTGCGGTGCCGGCCGCGAGCGACACCGGTACGCACCATCGCATCCCTCGGAGGCGACGGGCGTCATCTGAACGATGAAATAATGAGGTGAATATCACGATGAACCCCACCACAGAGATCGACTGGAACGCCGTCTGGACCGACCTTTTGAAGAGGAGCCGAAAGGCGACCCCAGCCCGGGACTGCGCGAGAATCTGGGAGAGCAAAGAGAGCGCCAAGAGGTTCTGGGATATGTCCAAAGAGAACCGCCACCGCGTCGAGGAGACGATCGCTGGGACCGATTTCACCCCCGAATCCCGGGTCCTGGACATCGGCGCCGGCCCCGGCACCCTCGCCATCCCCTTCGCTCAAAGGGTCAAACATGTCACCGCCGTCGAGCCGGCGGAAGGAATGGTCTGCGTCCTCAAAGAGAAGATGGCGGAGGAGGGGGTCGATAACATCGACGTCGTCCAGAAGCGGTGGGAGGACGTCTCCGTCGCCGAGGACCTAGAAACCCCCTACGACGTCGTCATCGCCTCCTTCTCCCTGGGGATGGCCGACATCCGGGCGGCGATCGAGAAGATGATCGCTTCCGCCGCCCCGGGCGGCACCATCTACCTCTACCACTTCGCCGGGGAGACCCACTGGGACCGGGACTGCCGGGACCTCTGGCCGAGGCTCCACGGCAAAGATTACCAGCCCGGCCCCAAGAGCGACGTCCTCTACAACGTCCTCTATTCGATGGGGATATTCCCGCATGTCAGGACCTTCCGCCTCCAGCACAGTCAGAGGTTCGCCGATTTCGAGGAGGCGATGGTCCACTTCCGCCACCAGTACGGGGCGACGACGGCGAAGCAGGAGGCGATAGTGAGGGAGCACCTCGGCCGGGTCCTCCAGCCGGAGGACGGGGTCCTCGTCCTGCCGGGATCGTCGACGAGGGTGAAGATCTGGTGGGAGGTGGAGCGGCCCTGAGCCGATGAAGCTCCGACCTTGCGGGCGGTATCTGCTACCGATGGGGCGGGGTTTATGAGGTCCGTCTACTTCGCCCCCCCCATCACCCTATAACTCCCTCAGAGATGGAGCCTCTTATGCGATTAATGGGACCAAATCGCCGAGATCGGATATCTCCTCCCGCCGATTCGCGAGGGCCGATCGGGGAAGATAAGAGCCAGGATAGACGGTCCCCTTCAACGTCCCCTGACCATCCGATCCGGCCAGAGGCCGCCGGGTCTGGAGATCTCGGGATGAATTCCGTTAATAAATCCTAATAATATAAATTCTTTTCATACTCGTTCATCAGTTCGGCAGAATTGAGCCGAAGACTTATGCGTAAATGCGGGTTTATTTCCACAATTGATGAGGATTTCCCCTCATTAAATTGACTATTTTCTTAGAAATTGAGCGCAAAAAGGTTTTTATAGGCAAAAATAGGATTCTACGTTATACAAGATAGGAAGAAGGAGGTGAAGATAAAATGTGTTGCCATACAAAAGATGGACACGTCCATGCCCACGAGCACGAGGGAAAGAAGCACGAGCATGAGCACGTCCACGACGCCGAGCACCACAACCACACCCACAAGTGCTGCCACGGAAATTAGAGCCGTTCTCTCATGACCGGATGAAGACCGAGCCCTGATGCCTTCCGGAGGCTGCAGGTCGGTGGATCTGCCAGGGCTGCTATTCTTTCAATTTCTCGATTTTTCCCTCCCACCGAGTTCTCAGGTCGAGCCGTCCGCCAGTCAAACTGATGTTATGTGGCGGCCGACAGGCTCTTCGATCTTCAGCTCTGGACCCGCGTCCCATCGACCTTCACCTTCCAGCCGGGGAGATGGCAGCTGGTACCTCATATCGCTATCCCGTCTTCCTTCACGCTCAGGAGAAACGGGGTGCTGCATTCCTGGAAGGTCTTCGAGGGATAGACGATGGCCGAGATCACCAAGTCATGCCTCAGGGAGTATTCAGCGATCAGATCGTCTATCGTATCCCTCTCCGCCCGGCTCAGCTCCCCGTCCGCGAGGATCAGGAGGTCCACGTCTGAGGACGCCGAATAATCCCCTCTCGAATAGGAGCCGAAGAGGAGGAGCCCGACCAGCTTATCTCCCAGCGTCTCTTTCATCTCGGCCTTCAGCTCTTCGAGGAGCTTCAGGACTGCCTCGCGGTCCATTCTTTCAGCCCTCCATCGTAGCTTTATGGATCCGTTATTCTTTGTTTCGTTCTTGGATCTTTTGTGCAATCGCATCGTAATGAAGCAACTTGAAATCAATCATATTCAACAGCGCCTTCCGTTTTTCGAATTGGTTTATGAATCTTCTTCAACTCATCGGCTTTATCGAATGCCGCTTGTGCCCCCTCGTAACCAAGAGCTTCGAGAATTACGCCTTTTTCTTGCCAAAAAGGCGGAATTTCAGGATTGAAGGTAATGGCCATTTCTATGCTCTGTAGAGCATCACCATGATTGCCTTGATTATATTGGGAATGGCCTTTTCCATACCAAGCTTCTGCATATTCTGGATTAATAATGAGCGCCTCGTCGTAGCACTGGATTGCTTCATCATATTGGCCGAGATCGTTATATGCAGTGCCTTTGTTATTCCATACAGTTGCATTTCGTGGGTTAATTTTGAGCGCTTCATCGTAGCAGCGTATTGCTTCATTAGGGTTATTATCACTGAAAAAGCCAAACCTACCTATCAAATATGCATCGCCCATTTTTCCCCAAGCTGCTTCGTATTGTGGGCAAATTTTGGTAGCTTCGTCAAAACAATCAATTGCCTCAGTGTAATCGAACTGATCATAGAACGCTACACCGCGTTCAAACCAAGATTTTGCTTCCGCAGAATCGCAATTTGTAGATCCTTGAGCGGATGATGAATCGATTATTTCAACCTCGACAGGCTCGAAGCTGACCGGCTGGTAATTGGTATTCGAATTCCTTTCGTCGTTCCAGTTGCCGGCATTGTCGACCACGTGCACGCCGTACCAGTACGTGCCAGGGGCGGGGGGCGAATCTGTGAACGAGCCTGAGAGGGGGCCACTTTCGCCTGCAAGCGCATTTCTCTTGATCTCCTGCCAATCGCTCGTTTCATTCTTGCGCCATAGCTCAACCTGCACTAAACCTGAACCGTCGTTGTCTGACACTGTGTAACCAATTGTGAACGACTCGCCAGAAGTCAAGCTTGGGGGCGAAACATCTAAGGCGAGAACGGTAGGATGCAGCCACTCTGGCCACGTCTCGCTTATAGTCTTTATTATCGACTCATTATATTTTTCTGCGCCTAATTCGTTGGGGTGGCCAACACCGACGAATTTATTCATCCTATAGATATAACAATCAATAATTTTAATATCTGTGTCTGGTGGTGTTAAGCACGGCTCACATGCACAGACCCACCCCCTTGCACGTAATAGCGACATCCGAGTATCGAACATATTATCATCAGTTTTTATTGCCCCACCGAAGTTCCCTATCTTCCATAACAATGATTGATCAGCGCCATAACAATTATCCGGCTCAAAGTCGATACGTGCAAAAGCAGCATGCTTGTATCCCGAATTTGAATTCGAATCGTCTACTGCAGCAGCTAAACTTTTTGTAGAATATTCGTAAAATATATTGGATTTATCGATCAATTGATTCCTTTGGTCAGGCTCATCTAAATGCTGATAATCGCCAATTTTTTGAGATTCGGGATTTAGGGCTCGTATTGTTTCAGTAAGCCCCCTTGATTCATTGGAGATTATTGGGTAATAGCCAGTTACTATTATTCTCGCATTTGGGCATTCTCCTATTATTTTATTAATTAGTATATGCATGGGTAATTGAATGAGACCCGCTGAATATCGAATATCGGCGATGGAGTAGGTACCCTCCCCTCCTACACCCCAATTTTTTAGTTTATCAATCGACCCTTCGAGATGATCGAGCTTAATAATATTATCTACACCGATGTCATTAATCCCACCAGAAATTAGGATCAAGTCTACACTATCTGGGTTTGTGATCATATTAGCTTGTTGAAATATAGTAGGATTTCCACTAATTAGTTCTGGAAAACATACTGGGTCAGAAGAATCTGTAAATAATGTAGCCCCAGTGTGGGCAATAACTTTAACATTCACTGGTCTATTCGTCTTTTCTGATATCCATTTAGATACTAAATAAGAATATTTTTCATTTCTTTTTAATCCGGCTCCCCATGCAATCGAATCCCCGATAACAACTACGTTGAATATTTCGTTATTCCGCACATTTGTGGGTGTAATTGCGAAATCTATATCAGTATCTGTATTTTGTCTATGTAAGGGGTTTTGTTCTTCGGCATATGCTCCCTGCGTAAGCAAGGCGAGCATTATAACGGCAAAGACCAGTCTCTTCATAGCATGATTCCTGGCTCGATTATTTGGCCGTTAACCTGATAAACAGCACAAATATTTGTATCTATCGGATGAATTTAGAAAAATTATGAAGATGAAATTCTACCTGGCTACGAGATGGGGATTGCTTCAATTCCGCACGCCATGAAGCGACCCCCCACCCCAAGAGATTTTTCGCCTCCCCCTCAGTAATGCACCAGCGTCCCCTCCATCTTCGCCTTCCTGACCGCATACCGGAAGGCGAGGAGGCTCGCCGGCACCAGGACCGCCGAGAAGATGACCAGGGCCCCGATCTCCGGCGCCAGCTCCCGCAAGCTGTAGCCCTGGAGGAGGGCGTGTCTCATACCGTTGAGGGAGTAGGTGATGGGAAGGAGGTGGGAGACGGTCTGGAGCCACGTTGGGAGGACGGCGACGGGGAAGTAGACCCCCCCGAATAGCTCCGACGTGCTCATGAAGAGCATGTTTATCGGGTCGCCCCTCTTGAAGATCATGATGAAGCTCGCCGAGAGGATCCCGATGCTGCTGAAACATACGATGGTGAGGCCGAGGATGATCAGCGCCGCAAGGACGTTGGCGCCGATGAGGCTGACCCCCAGGAGGACGCCGATGGCGAGGTAGAGGAGTACCCGGAAGGATGCGAAGATGAAGTTCCAGAGGGTCGAGAGGGTGATGATCGCCGAGGCGTCGGTGGGGGTGACGAGCATCGCCTCCAGGGTCCCCATCATCTGCTCGTCTCTGACGCTCTCGGAGAAGCCCCGCAGCGAGACCATCAGGTACCCCGAGAAGGCGATCCCGATGAGGACGAAGGAGAAGTAGTCGCCGCCGTAGGGGGCTAGGTACGCCTGCCCCGCCGTCCCGATCAGCTTGGCGACGAAGTAGTAGGTGAGGATGTTGAAGAACATGAAGAAGAGCCGCAGGAAGAACTCGAACTTGTAGCTCATCTGGAGGAGGTAGCTCCTCTTTATGAAGGATAAGGCCTTGCGGAAGATAATAATCATACCCCGCCCCTCCTCCGGCCGAGGCCGCCGCCCCGGTGGGGAAAGCCCCTCCGGTCATGGCGGAAGCCCGGTGCCGTTGCCCCGGCCCCAGTCCCGCCCCTCTCCTCGAACTTCTTTCCCGTGTGGTGGACGAAGACGTCGGATAGCTTCGAGCCTTCCCCGAGGGCGGCCTTCAGATCTCCGGGGCGGCCGACGGCCTTTATCCTCCCTTCATCGAAGATCACCACTCGATGGCAGAGCTCCTCCGCCTCTTCGAGGTTGTGGGTCGATATGAAGATCGTCTTGCCCCTCACCCCCACGATCTCTCCTTTGATGAAATCCCGGAGGCTCCGGGCGGCGCCCGGATCGAGGCTCCTCGTCGGCTCGTCCATGAAGAGGACGGCAGGATCGTTGAGGAGCCCCCTGGCGATCGCCATCCTCTGCTTCATCCCGGCGGAGTAGTTGAGAAACCGGACGTCTGCGGCGTATCTCAGATCCACGACCCCGAGAAGCTCATCGACCGCCTCACGGGCGTCGTCTGTGGAGAAGTTGTGTAGCGACGCGAAGAACTCAAGGTTCTGCCTTCCCGTGAGCCTCCAGTAGAAGGACCGCTCATCGGTGGTGACAAGGCCGATCGACTCCCGGACCCGCCCGCTCTCTCTCTCGACGTCGTATCCGTTGACTTTGGCTCTGCCAGCCGTCGGGAGGATCAGGGTGCAGAGGATCTTTATCAGGGTCGTCTTCCCCGCCCCGTTGGGGCCGAGGACCCCGAAGACCTCCCCCTTCTCGACGGCGAGGTCGACCCCGTCGACGGGGGTGACCCCATCGGCGGAGGGGCGCCGACGGAGAAGGTCGGCGATGCCCCTAGGCGCGGCGAAGGTCTTCGTCAGATTCACCATCTCGATGGCGTTATCAGCGATCGTCCCGCCTCCAGAAGGTCTTGATATTAAGAGACGTTACCAGAGATCCGATCACGATAGCCTGATCTCCTTCATCTCGGCGATGCTGCGAGGCAGCCTCGACCTCCTCTTTCCGGACGTAAAGAACCTCCCACCGCCGGACTTCGGCCCCGATCCGTTCGGCTTTATCTGCCTTATGGGGACGATGAAGGGCTCCTCCGACTGGGACCGGACCGCCACCTCGACGTTGTAGATCGCCTCGATGTTCTCGGGGGTGAGGACGGAGGCGGGGTCTCCCGCGGCCATGATTTTGCCCCTCTTCATCATGATGATCCCATCGGAGTACTTCGAAGCGAGGTTCAGGTCGTGGAGGGCCATAAGGACGGTCATCCTCCTCTTCTTCACCAGGTCGCTCACTATGTTCATGACGTCGAGCTGGTGCCAGATGTCCAGGTTGCTCGTCGGCTCGTCGAGGAGCATCACCTTCGTCTCCTGGACGAGGGCTCTAGCGATGAGGACCTTCTGCTGCTGGCCGCCGCTCAGCTCGGCGAAGCCGCTCATGGCGAGCTCCTCGATCCCGAGGAGCCTCAAGACCTCCCAGACCCTCTCCTCGTCGTCGGAGCTGGAAAGCCAGCCGATGTGGGGCCTTCTGCCCATCAGGACGGTGTCGAAGACGTTGGAGGAGAAGGTCCGGGCCGAGCTCTGGGGGACGTAGGAGAGGTTCTTAGCGATCTCCATCCTATCCATCTTCGTCACCTCCTTTCTATCGATGAGGACGCTCCCCTTCTCCGGCGCCAGGATCCGGTCGATGCACTTGATGAGGGTAGACTTTCCCGAGCCGTTGGGCCCCACTATCGTCACGAGCCTCGAGGGTCCGATCTCGAAGCTGACGTCTTTTAGTATCGGCGAGCTGTTGTAGCCGAATACTATCCCCTTAGCCTGAAGCTGGATCATCATGTCCAAAACTCCTTTCTTCTCCCTTTCAACATAAGATACATGAAGAACGGAACCCCGACCACCGATGTCATGATCCCCGTAGGTATCACCGTCGGGGCGATGAGGTTCATGGCGACGCCGTCGGCGGCGATGAGGACCGATGCCCCCAGGATCCCCGAGGCCGGGATCAGGAACCGATGATCTCCGCCGAGGATCATCCTCGCCATGTGGGGCGCCACGAGTCCTATGAAGGCGATCGTCCCCGTAAAGCAGACGACCGTCGCCACCACCAGGCTTGAAATCAGAAGGATGTATACCCTGACCCGCTCGGCGTTGACGCCGATGCTCTTCGCCGTCTCGTCCCCCGAGGTCATGATGTTCAGGTCCCAGGCTTTGAGCATCAGAAGGGGTATGCATACCGCAAAGACTCCGAAGAGGATCGTGATCTTGCTCCAGGAGAAGGCGGCGAGGTCCCCCATCCCCCAGGAGACCATCAGCCGGAGCTGCTCGTCGTCGGCGAAGTACCTGAAGAGCTGGCTCATGGCGGAGAAGAAGTAGTTGATCGCGATCCCCGCCAGGATGAGCGTCTCCGAGGTGGCGCCCTTGATGGAGGCGAGGCCTATGATGAAGGCGGAGCAGAGGAGGGCGAATAGGAAGGCGTTTCCTATGAGAAGGTATGGGCCGCCGAAGACCGAGACCCCCAGGACCGCCGCCACGGCTATTCCGAACTGGGCCCCCGATGAGATCCCCAGGGTGAAGGGGCTGGCGAGGGGGTTCTTCAGGACCGCCTGCATGACGCATCCGCATACCCCTAGGCCGAAGCCTGCGAGGATTCCGCCGACGATCCTCGGAAACCTTATGTTCCAGACGACACGCTCCGTCAGGGGGTCCACCTGGAAAGAGCTCGGATACGCCCTTGACAATAGGGCGCGGTAGGCGTCGACGACGGAGATGTCCAGGGGGCCGAGGGTTATGATCACCCCCGTCAGAAGGACGATGAGGGCGACGATCGCCACCATGAAGAAGTATCGTGCGAATACGAAGGAGTCATGGGCCTCCTGCATCTTGCTCCTCTTTCCCGACCGGGTCGAGGAACGCCTCACCGTCTTCGCCATGGGAGCCCTCCCACCTTACCTCTCGACGACGGCCTTCGCAAGGGCTGCGGTCGCACAGATATCCTCGGGAGAGCGCCTGGGGAATTCGGAGCCGGTCGATACGACGATGAGGTTCTTCTCTTTTGCGATCTCTGAGAGGGTCTGAAACTCCCTCAGCTTCATGGCCGAGGGCTTCTCCTCGTAGAAGGTGGCAGCGTCGTTCATCCTCTGGGAGGCCTGAAACTCCCCCTCCGCCAGGATGATCCTCGCCCTCTTCTCCCGCTCCGCCTCCGCCTGCCTTGCTATCGCCCGGAGCATATTCTCCGGGAGGGCGACGTCCCTCAGGGTGGCGGTGACGACCTTGATCCCCCACGGATCGGTCATCTCGTCGAGGATCATCTTCACCTCCTTGTTCAGCTCGTCTCTGTTGGAGAGGATGGTGTCGAGCTCGTTTTGGCCGAGGACGTCCCTCAGAGTCGTCTGGGCGAGGAGCGCCGTCGCTGCCTCGTAGTCCTCCACCTCTACTATCGCCCTCGTCGAGTCCGTAACTTTGAAGTAGATGACGGCGTCGACCTCGACGCTGACGTTGTCGCTGGAGATCACTGTCTGTCTCGGGACGTCCAGCTCCCGGACCCTCAGGTCCACCTTTACGATCCTGTCGACGATCGGTATAATCAGAAATAAGCCGGGCCCTCTCTCGCCCAGGAGCTTTCCGAACCGAAAGACGATGGCCCGCTCGTACTGTCTTGTGATCTTCAAAGACGAAACCAGTATCAGGCCTATCGCCAGAAGGCCCGCCAGGATCCGGATATCCATCACCAATCTTCACCCCTCATGTAAAAATCACCATAAAACTTTGCGGTCATCTTCGGGATCAAGAGCCTCCGCCCTTGGGCCACCATATCATGGCGCTCTTCGCCTTCCGTCTGGATACCAGCCCGCCCTCTTCTTCAATCAGTTTTTTGGATAGGTGCTCCCTCAGATCCTCCACCTTCTCCTCGGGGATATCCCTCATCTCCCTCCACCGGCCGACCGCCTCATCGAGGCTTTCGTACCGCTGGACGTGCTCAGCGTCCCTGATCTCGACGTTGGCGTAGATCCCCATATCGTGGAGGATGTTGTAGAGGAGCATGTAATCCGAACGCCATCCTCCCCGCCGGGGATGCCTGTCGAAATCCCGCTCCCAGAGCTCCTCTTCCAGGTCGTCGAAGAACCACTTCCCCGCGGCGGTGAGGATGTAGACGCGCCTCTTCGCCGCGGCATCCATCTTCGCCACTGCCTCCTGCAGGTCGAACATCCCCAGGGAGTGGGAGGCTATGACGACGTCGTGGGGCTCTATGTCTACCCCCAGCTGGACGTCCTCCCACCTCTTCTGAAGGCACGTTACGTTCGCCAGCCGCTCTTTGGCGATGTTCTCCCGGAGGCAGTCGAGCATACCCCCCGACTGGTCGACGGCCGTCACCTCTTTCACAATTTTCGCGATGGGGACCGAGAGCCGCCCCGTCCCGGCGCCGACGTCCAGGACCGACCATTCCGGATCGAGCCGGAAGCCTGCGACCTGCTCCTCGGTCCTGTCGCTTTTCTCTCTCGTCGACCTGTTGAACTCTTTCGCCCTCTTATCCCACATCTCTTCGGAGCTTTCGCGACCCCTGCCCCTTCGACCCTCGGAGATGATCGCCTTTCGTAGCTCGTTCCAGTTTATAAATCCGGTCAGCTCTTTATCCCTCCACCATACAAAATATATAAAAATGAGGCAGGAGGTAGCGGTCGCCCGTCCTCCACCATCCTCAATCTTCGATCCTCACAGGGAGTCCAGGTACTCCCTCGGCCAGACGAGGTAGTCGGCGTACTCGGTGAAGACGCCGTCGACCCCTAAGAAGGCCTTGAAGATCTCGTTGCCCTCAGCTTCCAGGTCCAGGTCTTCGAACTTGTCAGGATGGAGCATCTTGGCCATGTAGATCATGTTCAGCAGGCTTCTGTCGATCGGCATGCCCCTGCAGTAGGGATAGAAGCAGTTGTGGACTTCTCCGTCTCGGACGGCAGCTATCGACTGGAGGTCGGCGGAGGTCTTGATCCATTCTACCGCCTCTTTATCATCCGGAGTGCTGCAGGCGACGAGGATATAATCCGGGTCCCACGCGATGATCTGCTCAATTCCGACGTTGATGGCGCTTCCCTCGAAGCCGGTCTCACCCTTTTCTGCGGCCACGTTTCTTGCACCCGCCACCTCAAGAGGCTCATAGAAGGTCACCGTACGGGTGAAGTCGCGCCCTTCTTTCGGATCGTAGAAGCCGAGCTTGGCACCCCTTGGCGCAAAGTAGACCGTCGGCATCTCGCTTTCGTCCAGATCTTCGGTGACGGACCTTACCATCTCCACCTTGGAGTCGATGAACTCGATCAGATCTTCCGCCTCATATTGCCTGTCCAGAACTTCCGCTACGAGCCTGATCTGACTGGAGACTATATCGAAGTCGAAGTCTGTTCCGACGCATACCACCGGGCAGCCCACCTTATTCTGCATATCGTCAGCCCGATCTGACCAGAACATCGTCTCGAATATGACGTCGGGTTCCAGGTACGCCATCAGCTCGTAGTTTACTTCATACCTGGTGCTCGTCTGAGGGATAGCTGCAAGTCCACCGCCGCAGACGTTCTCCCAGCAGCTGGGACAGATCTCTTCGCTACCATGTTTGGGGCAGATGCAACTTCCGATTGTGGCCTCGTCGGTTCCAACGATCTTCTCACCGTCGCCCAAAGCGATGATCGTTCTGGAGTTGTCGGGGTTTGTGGTGATGATCCGCTCGATCGGTCCATCTATCGTCACAATCCTTCCAGCCATGTCGGTGATCGTCTTTGGGTAACCATCATCTGCAGCTGCGGGGGATGCCGCAAGCAGGACCATTGATGCGAAAAGCACCATCGTCAGGGACAAAATCCACTTCATTTTACTCACCTTATTCTCAAGCTCCCTGAGCGTTCAGCCACTCCCTCGGCCAGATGAGAAAGTCTACGTACTCGGTGAAGACGCCGTCGACCCCCAGAAAAGCCTTGAAGATCTCGTTGCCCTCAGCCTCCAGGTCTACATCCTGGAACTTCTCGGGATGGAGGACCTTCGCCATGTAGATCATGTTGAAGAGGCTCCTGTCGGGGGGGCTACCCCTGCAGAAGGGGAAGAAGGAGTTGTAGACGTCCCCGTTTTCGACGGCAGCTATCGACTGCAGGTCTGGAGAGGCCTTGATCCAGTCGATCACCTCAGCGTCCTCGGGGAGGCTGCAGGCGATGAAGATGTAATCCGGGTTCCAGGCGATCAGCTGCTCGAGAGCTATGTTGATCTCGTTTCCGGTAGCCTCCGCTGCAACGTTTATGCCTCCGGCGATGTCAAGGGGTCTGTAGGATACGACAGTCCTGGTGAAGTCGCGCCCCTCCTTGGGATCGTAGAAGCCTAGCTTTGCGCCCCGGGGGGCGAAGTAGACCAGCGGCTTCTCGTCCTCGCCGAGGACCTCGGTGACGGAGCTTATCATATCGATCTTCGCCTCGACGAAGCCGATCAGCTCTGCCGCCTCGTCCTCCCTCTCCAGGACATCCCCTACCACCTCGATCTGGCCGTAGAGGCCGCCCTCGTATTCGTATAGCCAGCCGGAACCGCCGACGGTCACCACGGGACAGCCGATCTTCGTCTCGAGGTCGCTGACATCTCCGACGGTGGTGGTGAAGATGACGTCGGGCTGGAGGGAGGCGATCAACTCGTAGTTTATCGCTTGTCTGGTGCTCGTCTCGAGGAAGGTGGGCATCCTTCCGTCGAGGATCTCATAAAAGCAGCCTTCGCACCCTTTAACGTTGGAGGCGTCAAAGACCCCAGCCCATCCCTGCATGGGACAGATGCAGAACTTCGCCGACTGTTCCGATGAGAGGACTTTATCGCCGTCACCCAGGGCTATGACCAGCCGCAGGGGGTCAGGGCTCATGGGTATGATCCGCTCGACGGGCTTGTAGAAGGTCACTTCCCGCCCCTCGGTATCGACGACGGTCCTCGGATAGTTCCCGTGGATATGCTCGATCTTTGCCAGCTCCTCGGCGGTGATGCCGCCCGCTGAGAGAGATGTCTTTGCCGCAGCCAGCTCCTCGTCTGAGACGACCATGTCGCCATCGATGTCCCCCAGGACGGCGACGCTGATGGCGGAGGCCGGCACCGCAGCCAGGGCGAGGGAGATCGCCAAGAGAAGGAGAAGGGGCAATCGTATGATTTCGCTTGCTTTTTTGCTTGTTTGTATCATCTCTATACCGCCTAATTTGTGATTTAGTCCTACGAAGCTAAGAATAATAAGAGCTATTTATCATTATTGGTGAAAAAAATGTGAATTTAAGGATTAGAAGAGAGTGATAATCAGAGGGACGATGATCGGGCTCCTTTGACCCCTCCAGGATATCATGGCGGAAAATAATTGAGGGCGAGGGGATCATCCCGCGCCCTGAGAATATAACGCCATTTACTGGCTGCTCAGCCATTCCCTTGGCCATACCAGGTAGTCTGCGTACTCAGTGAAGACGCCGTCGACCCCCAGGAACGCCTTGAAGATCTCGTTGCCCTCTTCCTCCAGGTCAATGTGCTGGAACTTCTCGGGATGGAGGACCTTCGCCATGTAGATCATGTTGATGAGGCTTCTATCGGCGGGCCTCCCCCTGCAGTGGGGATATACGCTGTTGTAGACGTTTCCGTTCTGGACGGCGGCTATCGACTGAAGGTCCGGAGAGCTCTTGATCCAGTCGATCACCTCGGCGTCCTGTGGAGTGCTGCAGGCGACGAAGATGTAGTCGGGGTTCCAGGCGATGATCTGCTCGATGGCGACGTTGATCTCGTAGCCTTCGGCTACCTCAGCGACGTTTCTTCCCCCGGCGATCTCCAGAGGTGGATAGGATGTGAAGGTCCTCGTGAAGTCGCGACCCTCCTTCGGGTCGTAGAAGCCGAGCTTCGCGCCCCGAGGAGCGAAGTATACCTTAGGCTTCTCGCCGTCGTCCAGGCCGGCGGTGACGGAGCTTATCATATCGATCTTCGACTCGACGAAGCCGATCAGCTCTTCGGCCTCGTCCTCCCTCTCCAGGACGTCGCCGATGACCTCGATCATGCCAAAGATGCCGCTTTCGCGGCTGTATATCCAACCGTCTCCTCCGGCGACGACGACGGGACAGCCGATCTTATTCTCGAAGTCCTGGACGTTGGTCGTACCCGAGGTGATGATGACGTCGGGGGTGAGGGAGGCCATCAGCTCGTAGTAGATGTCGTACCGGGTGCTCGTCTCCGGGAGGTCCGGCATCCTCCCATCGAGGATCGCATGGTAGCAATCAAGACATCCCTGGTCGAAGACGCCGAAGGTGGTGGGGCAGAGGCAGGACTTGACGGCCTGCTCTGAGGCGACGATCTTATCCCCCTCGCCCAGGGCTATGACTATCCGGGCTGTGTCGGGCTCCCGGGTGATGATCCTCTCCACCGGCTTGTGGATCTTCACCTCTCGTCCAGCGGTGTCGATGATCGTCCTCGGATAGCTCTCGTGGATATGCTCTATCTCCGCCAGCTCCTCGGCGGTGATCTTCCCTGCTCCGTAGGAGCTCTCTGCCGCCTCCAGCTCCTCTTCCGAGACGATCAGGTCGCCGTCGAGGTCGCCAGGGACCACCGTCTCATAGGCGACCGCCGGCAGGGCCATGAGCG
>Ga0334892_1000676_pt1 | contig 37347 bp, 29 predicted proteins | sample GraSluR3_MG_4_FD_207213 | JGI IMG/M metagenome (GOLD analysis project Ga0334892, IMG submission 207213) | Sludge microbial communities from methane-producing bioreactor in Wageningen University, Netherlands - Granular Sludge_15_04-R3 | ecosystem: Engineered > Bioreactor > Anaerobic >...
CCAGCTCCCCCCTCGGGAAGGGGACATTTATTAGTCCATCTCATCTAAACTAAGTGAGACTAAAGCGGCGCTACCTCTTCATAAAACCGACCTCGGAAAGGCAAATTGGTGCGGGGGATGGGAATTTCGCACGCGTTTACTGGTAAGAATATGCCGATTCCGCCGAGTATCCCATAAAGAGGTTCGAAGAGAGTATATCAGAAGGTCGATATTACTACACGGGATAACTCGCCCATGTACGGCTAAGGCAGTTGGCGTCGCGAAGGTGGGTCATCATTTCTTCAGCTGGAAGACGTGGACGAATATTCTTTTCTCGTCCGGTAGGATGTCTTGCAGAATCTTCTCGACCTCGTCTTTGTTCGTAGCGCCCGCGATGATCAGGCCTTCGGTCACCGCAAACCAACCCTTTTCGATCCCGATGTCTCGAAGCCGTCTTCTGTAGGTTCTGGCGTAAACCTTTCCCATCTCCTGGTGGTAGAGGGCCATAAGTTCTGGATCTTTGTGGATTAGCTCCCCTATCTCCGCCCAGTGGATCTCGCGGCTGTTCTCGTTTTTCAGATAGATCTTCAGCTTCTCGGCATCGCTCGGCTCAGCTTTTTCGGGATGGAACGGAAGTGCTGTTATGATCCCAAAGCGCATCTCGGCTTCGTTGTACTTGTCGTCAAAGCCACGGCTTATGCCTTTTCCGATGATGATGTTGGATGGTGCGAGGATACCATCGTACACGATCTTGTTTTCGAACGGTAGGAGGATCGCTTCGACAAATACCGGAAGATTTGACGAGTCTATCAGCTCCTTCAAGGGAGTGTAAAGCCCCAATACACCGTAGGCCCTAGGTGGGTCTTCAGCGTCGAGAAATACAGTGTATTTCCTAATGAATTGAGCATCAGGACGAAGCGAGGTCTTTCAGCTTCTGTATGCTTTCCATCGCTTCAGCAGACTTCTTCTGCTTTTCGTCCTCGATGGACCCTATGATCTCGTCCAAAGGTGTGCTCAGGGCATAAACCTTCGAAGGTCGACCGTTACCTCCGCTCTTTACCTCCCACTCACGAACCCAGTTCTCGCGACGCAATGTGCGCATCGCGATACTTACTTCGGGCTGTCTCATGCCGGTTCCGCGCTCGATCTCCCTCGAATTGGATTCACCAGCAACTGTCAGGTATGTGATGACCTTTGCCACGTTACGCTGCATGCCCAGACGTCGCAGGATATCGACGAACTCGATGTTCTCGTCGTCCAGCACCTTAACTACTCCCTCTCTCATGGGGATCTTTTATATATCTCAATTATAAATAACTGCTGTATTCGCGGCACAATAGAGATGGTGACTGCCCGATACGATCTTTGAAGGTCCAGTTCACATGACCATCTTTTGCTTGGCGATGTACTTGATAATCTCGGGTGATAGTTTGGTACTTTTCTTGATGTAAGTTACAACCTCGTCGATGCTCTTTCCGTTTGCGGTCAAGTCCACTATCTTCTTGACGACACCATTGTCAATGACGTAGTACTCGTCGATGTCCGTTCTATGCCCCCAGACGTAGCCCTCAATAAGGTCTACACCTTGCATATCGAGGATGGATTTGGTCGCCTTCGAGAGGTTCTTTTTGTACGCGGGTGAGACCTGAATAGCTCGCAGCCTGGGGCAGGTCTTCATCAGGTACATCAGATCGATGCCGGAGGGTCTGAAAGTGATGTGTACTATCGTTTCATTGGGGCTCAGATCAGATATCTCATTTTTTGAACTCACAACTCTAATTCTCACCATCTTCACCTCTTAACTATTAAATTGTTATCTTAGTATTAATAGGTTGTTGCGACGAATAATGGAGTAGACATCGCAAACAACAAACACATATGATGCAAAATAAAAGACAAGATGTTATAGGAAGATAGAAAGCTGGAGAAGTCGCGTCTGATGGCAGGATGACAGCAGAATCGAGTCGCAGGCGGACCAGCACCGACCACGGCGCCCTCCCTTTAGGGTCCTATCACATTTGTGATGGTCTGTTCCGCCCCGACCTCGATTCAAGCCAGGGTCAGGATACAAGCACAGCGCTGCCAGATAATGGCGAGTTGGTGTTGGAAGTACGTTTTAACGTCCTCCTCTAATCAGCATCATTCTGCCTATGCACCTTCAGCCCACGCACTGTGGAGGATGCACATCAGCCCAACATAAGATCTACATGAAAAATAACCATTTAAACACCAGGAACTGATGTCGTTCTGGAGGCGGGATATGTTGGCTATTAGGCCACGACCGCCTACTAGGAGGGGGGACATCGTCCTCCCCTTGGCGCATTGCGACCAAGAAATATGGGGGTTAGTGAAATGAATATGCCAAAGATATCGAGGTGGACCACTGCTTTACTGATGGTCCTGCTGACGGCATCGTCCTCGTCTCTCGCCTACGGCGGAAATACCGTAAGCCAGAGCATAAGCATGAACGGCGAAGGAGGTTACGTAAGTCAGAGCGCATCAAATTCGGCCATAGTCTTCGGCTCAAATAACGATGTTAGCCAGAACGTCGCCCAGAACGCCCAAGGTGAATACATAACCCAGAGCGCTGCTAACGCCGCCGTAGTAGTCGGGGACTGCAATGATGTTAACCAGGGTATTAGTCAAAACGCTGACGGAAACCACATAATGCAGGCTGGGGCCAACGCTGTCGCAGTCGTCGGGAATTTTAATGACGTAGGACAGAGCGTTGCCCAGACAGCTCTAGGCAATGAGATCTACCAGACCGGCTCGAATACAGGGACGATCATCGGTGACGGAAACACTCTCTTCCAGAGAACCTTCGCCTCTGCCAGGACTAGACCTACCGAGCATGTAGATCCGGTACAGGAGATGAGCAACTTCGCGTACATCGCCGGATACTACAACGATATCGGCCAGAGCATCGTAGGTTACGCTATCGTAGGCACTGGAAACGGCCCCGTGACCCAGGGTGGAAGTAACGTCATCCAGACGCCTGACCCGTACTATAACTCCTTCCAGCAGGGGATCGGCTTCACTGGGACTTCGGGACCTGGATCTGAGGTTTCGCAGTCTGCCCGAAACGAGGTCCGGGTAGGTTAGATCTTACGGAGGCGGATCGAAAAATCCGTCTCATGTTTTTCAAGATCGTTTGTAAAAACAGGTGGCATTGGTCTTAAAAGGTTTGGGGAATCCAGTTAGGTGGATTAGAAATGAGAAGATGTTTGGCACTATTATTCATAGCCGTTATGATCTGTGGGTCGATGGGTAACGTCTGTGAGATAGTTCAGGCAAAGGGTGATGGAAAAGACGGCCATCACAACTCGATCGTCGGATATGGTGTGAAGATTAACGAGAACAACAACTTCCCTTACGGGCAGCTCAAAACGACCGGAGATGAAGATGGGTCAATTGTCCAGGGCGTCCCTCTTGACGGGACCAGCAATGTTGGCGTGCAGGCTGGGGCGATCCCAGGATGCGTCGTCCAAGTAGCAGACCTCGACGGCCAGATCCTCGGAGGCCATCACAACTCGATCGTTTTGGAAAGCGGCCAGGATGCTGTGGTAAACGGGATCTCCTCTGAAGGACTTATCCAGGGGTCATACATTGACAACCTCATCGATGGAGGTCACAACAACCTGATAATCGTCGACACCTCCCAGGTCACCTTGGTGGAAGGGTCAGCTTCGACCTCAACCTCCGGCAACCTCCTCCAGATTTCTGATGTCAGCGGTCAGATCCTGGGTGGCCATCACAATACCATCGTGGTCAGATCGCTCCAAACCTTCGAGGCGAATTGAAGTTGAAGTCTGTAAACCACGGCTCGATCTTGAGGAGGAAGAATTCATTCGAAGAAATAGCAGAATCGAGTCGCAGGCGGACCAGCACCGACCACAGTGCCCACCCTTCAGGGAACAACCACATTGTGATGGCCTGTCCGCCCCGAGCCCGACTCAAAGCCGAGCAGAGTAGCACAGAGCTGTTCTATTTCACAGCGTCCCTTTTATGTGAACCCGGAAGTACCATCCGTTATTAGCCGGGCCTGTTGCGTTCTCCGACCTCAGCTTTTGTGCCGCATCTCGATCATGGCGAGGACTCTCGGGGTTAGCTGAGTTTTTGGGCATATACTACGCCCATTACAGCGTGCATATCTCTTACCTTATCGGTTCTCAGCTTTCCATAGCTTTCCGGATGCTGCCTCAGAAGACAAGACCTCTCAGGTCTAGCCTGAAGAGCTTTGCCGGTATGCTAATCCTCGTTCTCACGAAACGCGGCAAACTCAATATATAATCGTTATAGATACTTGTAGTTTGCGGTTGGCGGTGAGTTGCAGATGGAGAGAACGTCTTCACTTCCCCCATTCCGACCACAACTTATCGAACTCGTCCAGGTACTCTCGGGTGAATGCAACGTCGTGAACTATGATAATATTCTCGTAGTTCTTCGTATCGGCGGCTTTGAAGGACTAAACGAGCCGATCCAACCCCTTGCTCCGCCCACCACGATGATTTTGTTGTGTGCATCAAGCCGCTTGAGGTGCCCAGAGCCGTCAGGAGGCTGTTATCTAGACCACAAAAAACCTTTTAGTGAATAGCGACTGTATCTACCTATGAACAAGATGAATCACTACATGGTGAGTTGGATTGCACGAATCGCAGTATTGGGCCTACTGCTTGTTACAGTTGGTCTTGCACAGGAAAACGCAACGATTCTTCTTCCTGTTGACGTGAATGTCACAATAGAGAGCAGCACTGAGAATTTGCCCATTGGGGTAGTACCTCTGACCAACACACGGCAGGTTCTTGAACTATCAGGAACGGACCCCATCATCTTCGATAGCGGACTGCTCACCAAGAGTACGAATGGCTATGTCACAAACCCAGATTACACCGCAAGTATGAACGTGTTCCTCACTGGCAATGAGACCGCAACCTACCCCACCAGAAAGATTGCTACTATCGGTCTTGTCCACTTAGCAGCCAACAAATAAGGACCTAATAATTATTTTTGGGTGATATGACTGAAAAATAGAGCTATGTAATTTCCGGTAGTCTACCCTAAAACGTGATCGTTGATATCATAGAAACATTTTTAGCCTATCACGACAGTCAACAATGCCAAGGGAGGTGGCGAAAGACGAGACTGAAGTCTATTTTGGTGCTGATGATGCTGGCGGATCTTCTGCCTGTTGCTTCATTGGCTGTACCCCAGATCGCGCCCGTAGGCCAGGAGGCACTTTACAACGTCTCCCTGGACTTCTTCGGGCAGAATGTGACCATCGAACCCCAGCGGCCCGTGTTCACCGAGGACTACGCCTTGCGCTGGACATTCCTGGGCGAGCCGGGTAGAGAGGGATTCGGTGCGGTATACGTATATGAGTTTGAGTTGCCTCAACCGCTGGTCAACATGCGACGAGGGACGGCGTGGGGTCTGGAGACGACCTGCTTTGATGTGACCGTCGAACCCTATGTGGTGGACGGCCAAGCGGGTTGGATTGGTACCTGCATAGATTCGCAGGGCGGATGGAGGTGCTGGTCTGTGGTCGTACCACTGTCATACGACGAGGAGAACATGACCTCGGTGTTGTTAGTCAACGCCAAGTTTGAAAACGAGACTTTGAACGAGCATCTAGTAAAGACGATGAGATGTGTAAAATAGATAGCATTGAGGAAGAAAGCAGTACCATCAACGAGACCAAAGCTCGGCAGATCTAATATCACGGATCGAAACAATTTTCATCCATAGATACAGTCCACATGATAGAGGAGGGAGATGAAAACGAGATGGAAACTGATCTTGGCCCTTTGGATGCTCATGTCTCTTTTGCTGATCCTGGCATTAGCCACCCCAGACGAGGCGAGCGGGATCGTAACCAACGTGGTCGATGGCGACACCTTCGACCTCAGAATCGAGAAGACTGATCCTCGGATTCTCTACGAAATAGAGCGGTTGAGGCTGGCCGACGTGGACAGCCCTGAGATGAGCACGCCAGAAGGGCCACTGGCAAAGGTCTACACCACCGAGACCCTGTTGGGCAAAAAGATCTGGCTGGACATCGACAACAAGTCAGGGGACGGGCGGGACCCCTATAACCGGCTCCTAGCCGTGGTCTACTTAGAGGACCCCAGCGGCTCCATCAACGTAACCCAACCGTTCAACCGAATGGTGGTAGATGCTGGCCATGCTCAGGTTAAGGACTTCACCAACAACGAGTTTGACCCCGATGATTGGTGGGACAACGGGACGCCAGAGACCAACTATATGTTCGAGCAGGCGAGCGTCAAGGGTGTAGGATACAAGAACGTAGTTACGATCATCCAAACCCAGTCGGAGACCGTCACTGGAGGGCAGTTTGTGGGCTCTACGAAGTCCGATAAGTATCACTATCCTTCATGCCGATGGGCGGAAAAGATCCTGCCAGAAAATCAGATTTGGTTCTCCAGCTCCGAGGAGGCCAGGGGCGCAGGATACGTCCCTTGCGGGGTGTGCCATCCACAATGAAGATCCGAGTTGTCAGCTCTAGGGACGAGATAGACCAACTTGATCCAAACGAGAGAGTGATTCACTTGACCATCCCTCCCGTCGCCTTGGTCCTCTTGGAGCTGATCAAAAGATGCCCGCGCCTTGAGGCGGTCGAGGTGCCGCCGTCGAGGATCAATAACGTGTCAAAGCCTTCTCAGTGCCTCCTGAAAGTGCAGGGGGTGAAGATATTCGAGGGGCTGGTCTGGGGTCATAGAACGGACATGTACGCATATTACACCGTCGACGAGGGCGTAATCATCCGGAGGGCGGCGGAGCATCGAGCTGAGGGGCTGGACTCCGAGGAGATTGTGGCGAAGGTGGCGGGTGAGGCGAAGGTCTCGCCGGGGTTGGTGGGTTTCATCCTTGAGAGAACTCGTTAAGATTTGAGACGGCTTTGCCCCCAATTAAGTTACAACGCTAAAAGAGACCGCTTTATTCGCAAGAGGTAGGACAGAAATATTTAGGAAGGATAATAATAAAGTTAGCTATTGAGGCCTTGTCCCGCTTGTCCCGGATGTACCGCTTATTCCACCACACTATGCCACTAAGTTGTCTTCAGAGATGTGCATCTGGGGGACTGCGGCTCGATGGGATTTTTTAACCTTAGCGGAAATCGGGTCACGATGGGGTCCAGCTCTTCTTCATTTCGTAACGTCGGCTTGTGAAACAAACCCCCACCTGGTATGCCACCACATTGCTTGATATCCCAGAAACCATACGCTATTGTTGAGTAGCGGTATGAGAGTAATTCTCCACGTCGATCTGGACGCCTTCTTCCCCTCCGTCGAAGTTCGAGAGCACCCGGAATTGAGAGGTAAACCCGTTATAGTCGGAGCCGACCCGAAAGAAGGCAAAGGCCGAGGCGTCGTCAGCAGCGCCTCTTATGAGGCGAGGAAGGTGGGTGTCAAGTCAGCCATGCCCATATCCAGGGCCTGGAAACTATGCCTGGACGGCGTCTATCTCCGACCCCACTTCGACCTCTACGTCGAAGCATCAAGCAGCATAATGAAGATCCTGAGAAGCCATGCGGATAAATTCGAACAGGGCGGCATAGATGAAGCTTACCTCGACGTATCCAGCCAAGTGAAGGACTTTGAAGAAGCAAGAGAACTTGCCAGAAGTATAATGCAAGAAGTCTTGGATAAAGAGAAGTTAACGTGCTCTATAGGTGTGGCTCCCAACAAGATGCTCGCCAAGATCGGTTCCGATTACAAGAAGCCGTATGGTCTGACTGTGATTAGAGAGGTGGGCGCGAAGGAGTTCCTCTCTCCTTTGAAGGTCAGGAAGATCCCGGGTGTCGGTCCCAAGACAGAAGAGCGACTAAAGGACCTCAATATCGAGAATGTAAGCGATCTGGCCGCCGCGAATCCCGAGTTCTTAACACGGATATTTGGGAGTTGGGGGCGGAGGCTTCATGCATATGCCAACGGGATCGACTATAGCGAAGTCATAGAGGATTATGAGACGAAATCGGTAGGAAGAGAAGTGACCTTCGAGAGGGATCTGGATGACGAAGGTCAAATTCTTGGGATCTTAGACGAGCTGGCAGAGGAGGTGCATCAAGAGCTAATCGATAACAAGCTGCGCTTTAAAACGATTACAGTAAAGGTCAGGTATCAGCACTTTGATACCCATACTCGTGCCAAATCGTTGTCTTTTCCAACAAACGACTTGTACATTCTGAGGAATAATGCAAAGCGACTTATTGATGCCTTTCTGAGGGGCAACAAGAAGGTCAGACTCGTCGGGTTAAGAGTGTCTACCTTGGAACGTTATAACAGGTAGCAGATCGATTATGGAAGGATCTCCTACAAAAAGGAACCGAGTTGATACGGCGCAGCATGACGTAGGTCGTTTTGTAAAACTCCTGAGTGACATGCTATTTAATAAATGGCTATCTATAGAGCGAATACGGCAGAGCCCATAGAATTCTACAGAGATCAATTAACCATGAAGCTCACCTTCGATAAAGGGACGATTCTGATCCGAGGAGACATCCGGGTGCCCAATTCCACCTGGGATGAGCGCTCCAAGGCCTTCAGAGCAATGGCTCTCTACTACAGGGATATCATCGATTTCCTGAAGATATCCGGCCTCGAATTCAAGGACGACGTCCTCAACCTCATCCCATGCCCCGAAATTCAAAGTAGCGTCGTATTGAGAGATTATCAGAAGCAAGCTCTGGATGCATGGACTGCTAATGGCCATCGAGGCGTAATCGTGCTTCCAACCGGCAGCGGTAAAACGGTTGTCGGGATAAAGGCCATATCACTCCTCAACACCCCAGCTCTCGTAGTAGCACCAACCCTGGATCTGGTGGATCAGTGGCGGACCAGGCTGAAGAAGGAGTTCGATACAGATGTGGGCGTATTAGGTGGAGGCGAGCGGGATATACGAGCCCTGACTGTATCCACCTACGACTCTGCATACATCCATGCCGAAAGGCTGGGGAACCGGTTCGGTCTCATAATCTTCGATGAGGTCCACCATCTCCCAGCTGCCGGGTACAGGAACATAGCCGAGATGTTCGCCTCTCCCTATAGGATGGGCTTGACTGCAACCTTCGAGCGGGAGGATGGTCTCCATGCAGATCTCAACCGGCTAGTGGGCGGGAAGGTCTTTGAGAAGAGGGTCAAAGAGCTTTCCGGGACCCATCTATCACCGTTCAGGTTAGAGAAGATCGTGGTCGAGCTGACCGAAGAAGAGCAGCAGGAGTACGAGAGAAACCAGAAAGTCTTCTCGAACTACCTGGCAAGGATCAATCTCACCATCAAAGGACCCGCCGACTTCCAGAAGCTGGTCATGAGAAGCGGCAGAGATCCCGGCGCCAGGAGAGCGTTGCTGGCACGGAACAGGGCGAGGGAGATAGCTTACAACAGCGTCTCGAAGATGGGTACTCTATCGACGATTCTGAAAAATCACAGAGATGGCAAGATCTTCATCTTCACCGAGCACAACAAGCTGGTCCACTCCATCTCAAAGGAGTTCCTGATACCTGCCATAACCTATAGAACCACAACCAAGGAGAGAACCGAGACTCTGGATAGGTTCAGATCGGGCGTGTACAGGGCGGTTGTCACCTCCAAGGTCCTGGATGAGGGTATCGACGTCCCTGACGCGGATGTGGGCATAATCCTCAGCGGTACTGGTAGCGAGAGGGCTTTCATCCAGAGGCTGGGCAGGATTCTACGGAAGAAGGAAGGAAAGGAGGCTGTCCTCTACGAGATCGTATCTGCAGAGACGAGCGAAGTCGGCACGGCGAGGAGAAGGAAGCGACCGCTGAACCGGTAGGTTAGAAAAAAATGCTCACCAGTGATCTGCTCGTCACAAAGACATCTAAGGGTAAGATTGAGCCCATCTATGCTCTTTTGGATCAGGATAACCTGGGGATCGCCCGGTCGGTTATAGACGTCTTTGGAGAGCATGTTGGAAGGACGTACGGTGATCTCGCCGAGGAGCTGGAGGGTATCGAGGAGATCAACTTCCGCCTTATCAGAGGGCTTGCCCAGATCCTTGAGAGGCGATGCACGATAGATGCGGATTCTGTCATCGATCCAGCTGCTGCCCGCAGAGCGGTCTTCGAAGAGTCAAAGGGGTTTATCACCGACGGGAAAGAGAGGAGACAGGTTCTGGATGAGGTCGCCAGGAAGCTATCTATCGAGTCCGATGACCTGGAACGTGCACTCTGGGCCGACCATGAAGGGAATCTGGTCGTCAAGGATTTCCAAACCATGGCGGCGGAGGATCTCCTCAGGCAGTACAACTTATCCCTGGTCCAGACCCTCCTATTCAGAGCTACTTCTATGGAGATCGAGATCGAGGATAATTTCCAGCAGGTCTTTAGGAAGATCAAGCAGCTGGGCCTCATCTACTCTATACAAGATGGCAAGATATCCCTGGAGGGTCCTACATCTCTCTTCAAGCTGACCGAAAAGTATGGGTCGGCCTTCGCGAAGCTGCTTCCCACCATAACGGCGTCCTCTCGATGGAGCTTGAAGGCCAGCGTATCCAGGAAGACCTTCAAGGGGAAGAGGATCTACGACTTCACTCTGGACCACACCTGGAGATCTATTTTCAGCCCAGAGTCGGAAACGGCTGAGGTGGGCTTCGATAGTGCCATTGAGAAGGAGTTCTATCAGCTAGGGTTCAATGACTGGACGGTGAAGAGAGAACCGACGGTATTGAAGGCCGGCCAGTACGCCTTTATCCCAGACTTCTCCCTGGAGCGAAATGGCGCCAGGGTATACGTTGAGATCGTTGGCTTCTGGACGCCTGAATATCTGAAGCATAAGATCCAGAAGTTTAACCAGCTGAAAGAAAAAGATAGCATGATACTGCTCGTGAACAGAAACCTGGCTTGTACGGGCTCGGAATTCCACGCAGAGAACCTGTTGTTCTATGATCGGAAGGTTCCTTATCTGGAGATCATCAAGATTCTGAGGGGGTACGAGGAAAAGCAGCATGCAGAGGATGTTGCGAAGCTGAAAGGCATAGAGATCTCGTTCGGCGGTGATACGGGCGTTATCAACCTCGATGAGGTGGCTGATAGATACGGCGTCGGTATAGAGGCGCTCAAAGAAGTGATCAAGGGGCAGAACAGATCATACTCACTCTTGGGTGACCAGCTTGTAGGCGACGAGGTCCTCGAAACCATCAGGGGCGAACTTTCAGGTGTGAAGAAACACAATGATGCCCTCAAGATCTTCGAGAGATACAGAATAAAAGCTCACAGCCAGGCACTTGGAGTTTTCGGGTATAAGGTGAAGTGGAGCGGGCTCGATCCAGAGAACGCTGAAATCGTTGAGATTTAAGATGTCTCCACCTTTGTTTGTCCCACAAGAAATGGGACAGAAATATTTAGGTGGGACAAGAATAAAATTATCTATCGAGTCCGTGTCCCGCTTGTCCCGGATGTCCCACCAAATTCACATATGCCTGGCCAGAGAATTTCTGTCGGCGCGCATCATGGGATGCACCATCCAGAAATCTAGTCGGGGGCATATGGGAAATAGCCGGGAGATCCGGGACAGAGTGTCTCTTGATAATTCTATTTCTGTCCCACTAGATAATTCAGTCCCAAATCTAGCGGGACAACCAGCATGATAGAGGGTCCCGAGAATCGACGTTAAGTTTGCCAGCTACTAGCAATTTGCCACATAATGGATTGGGAGTATGGTTAGCCCGAACACCTCGCCCTTTAAGTTCGATTCCCGTCAGGATTTCAAGCACCACAAAATATAAAAATCAAAGCGTTCGCTTACGCCTACAAGGGAACGGGCGGGGATTTATAAATTGGGCTGTCGTCAATCTTGAAACGAAGCGAGATCGCCAAATCGTAACTCATGTGGGGGGATGTGAGACTGATTCCGTGACGGTCGTGTGACGATATAGTGACCGTAGGGTGACGATATGGTTGAGTACCGTCACGCCCAGAATAAGCAGCTATCGACTTTGCTGTGACTGTGTGACGGTTGTGACGGTCATTTCCCCTACTTATCTCATGCGCCCCATCTTCGTCGCCAGTCTCCTCTTGCTCTCCCTCTTTACCCTTGTTAGATTTGCGCTTGTAAGGACCGTCACAACCGTCACACCGTCACTTGGTGGTCGCAGCATAGCGATTTTGGATGTGGCGGTACGGAATCTGATCGTCACGACCGTCACCGCATCGTCACAGCGCAGCGTAGCTAGAAGATGCCATTTTTGGATGTGCGCAACCCAGCCATCTTCCAACGGAGGCAGAGGTGTTAAGATCGCATCTATAAGCTAAAAATTTTAATATTCTTTTATATTAATGTCGCTCATCCTGCTGAGAGTGTGGAAAGTGATATTAATCATGAATTACAAAATCTTTGACTGGTGATCCGGGAATGAGTTGCCCAAAAGCTCCAGGAGTTTTATCGGTATATCTTTTGTTGACCGCGCTATCTATCGGGTTCGTCAATCTCACCCCTTCGGTGGCGGACGGCGAGACCGGTGACGATGTGGTGAAAATCGGCCAGCCTCTTTGGAGCTTTCAGGCATCTTATAGTGTAGACGACTTGGACATATCAGAGGACGGTAGCTACCTAACCTTCTGCGTTTCGGATTGCGTCGTTCTGATGGACGGAGATGGCAACCTCCTATGGACCCAAGATCTCGACGATCCTGCTTGCGATGCGGCCCTATCTTCTGACGGCAGCTACGTGGTTGTGGGGGAATGCACAGCATCCGGACACGATGTCTATCTCTTCGATCGAAACGGGAACGAGCTGTGGAGGTACGACATACAAGGCTGGGTGGGCGATGTGGCCATATCCGTTGACGGAAGCTGCGTTGTCGCGGTGGGACTTTGGGGTCTCTTTATCTTCGACAGGTCGGGAAACCCGATGATTGAATCAGTAAGGTGGTTGGGCGGGCAGCTCGCCATAACTGATGACGGAGAATTCGTGGCTGCCACCCTTGAAAACGAAGACCGATTATACCTTTACAATCGCCAGGGACGAGAGCTATGGTGCTACGACGAATACGTCGGAGATTTCTCCATGACTTCTGACGGCCGCCTAATAGCCGTCCTTGCAAACGGCGACCTCGCTCTCCTGGATGGTATCGGCTCAGTTCTGTGGTCCCATCGACCAGAGAATAAACTTTACGGGGTAGAAATATCCTCAGAAGGTTCCCATATCGCCGCCATCAGCTGGTGTTCCCTCTATCTCTTCGACGAGAACGGTGAAGAGCTCTGGAGCTATGAGATAGATGGCTGTGACTCTGAGAGAAAAATCACATCCATGGCAATTTCTTCTGATGGTAATATCGTCGCCGCCGGAGATAGTTGGGGGTACTTCTACCTCTTCGACGGCCAGGGAGATCTCCTATGGGAATATAATTACAAAAGCATTGTGCCGCATCATGCTGAGACCATGGTATTCTCCTCTGATGGGCGGTACCTGGCAATTGGATGCAGGGACGGCACCATCCACCTCTTCGAAACCGGTGTGGGAACCCAGCATCCTGAAGTCCCAACCACGCCCGACTACAGCGATTCTACCGGCGAGATCGCTCATGATGGCGAGTCGTCTTCCTCAGAATCCGAAATAACGGAGTCCGAAATGATCGAAGACGAAGCAATCAAGGGGGTGTCTACCGAATCGGGTGAAGAAGAACCTGAGATGGCCATCGCTGTGGTCAATATAAAGAACAAAGATGACGATGGGATCTTTGTGATGCTGTATATTGATGATGAATTAAGAAATACAACATCTCTTTCCCACTGGACCCAGCATGTCGAGTATTTCACCCTACCTTCAGGCACTCACAAGTTCGGAATTGAATGGCGGGATCCAGGCACCTATAAGGATTACAATGTCACTGTGACGCAAGACTTCGAGCCGGGAGAGATGTTAAAAGTAAACCTGGAGATCGCCGAGCACCGGGCTACGACCGCCGAAGTCTATGTGAAGAACAGCTATTCTGAGCAGCTTGAAATGTTCCTAGATATAGACGGGGGGTCTGAAGATGAGAAGAAAGTTGCGCCGAGTTCGTACATGAAGTACTTCGGCAGTTATGAAGTCTCACCAGGCAGCCATACCTTTGAGATATACTGGGAGGATCCTGATACAGAACAGGTCTATTGGACTGATGCAACAGAGACTTTCGAAGAAGAAGATTCGAAAGAGATTAAACTAATTGCAGAAAAACAGGGTCCTGCACTCGAAGTCGAAGTAAAACCCATTTTTTTTGTAATGGAAGTGGGTGACAAGCAACATATGGATATTACTATAACGAACACTGGCGATGAGACTGCAAAACAAGTGGATGTAATTCTGATCTCCAAGAACACTAGAGTTGCAGAGCTCGACAAATCGTCAATTTCAATTGGAGATATAAAGCCAGGTGAAGCTTGGATTGAATCGAGCTTTCTACCACAAATTGAAGCATTGAAAGAGGGTGAGTCCACAATTGAGGTGAAAGTAAGGGGCAAGAATCTGCCAGAAATCTCAAAATCAATTGTGGTTTCCGTGTCCGAAAGTGGATCGATTTTCCTTAAGGATGCGGATTTAGGGGAACCGCTGGAAGCGCGGCCAAGTTCAGAATTTATAGAAGAGACATTCGGCCCATCAGCTGATGAATCGGATATGTGGGAAAATGCAGAAGATTACATCACTGATGTGTATTCATCTGAAGTATTGGACGCGGTATTGAGCGTACAATCTTCTTCAAAGGCCGGTCATGCAGTAGAAGGAGAGACGATAAAGATTACTCTTGAATTGCTCAATAAGGACACTGTGCCAATAGCTGTAGCTATGGCAATCTTACCACCATCTCAACTTGTTTTCAAGTATGACGAAGGTGAATACACAGCAACGACTCAGAAGATCAAACAACCTATAGAGTCGATCACCAGCTCTCCAAAAGATAATGTTATTTTATATCTCCGTGATCTCCCTGCTTTTGTACTCGATGAAACTCTGGAAACCGGCGAAGAATGGCTCTGGCATGCACTCCACGATCCAGTCCAGTTTCGTGAGGAAGGAAGCGGGCTCATCGTGGAGCCCAACCAGATGCTGATATTCACTGCAGAAATCACGCCTGAAGAAGCTGGTTGGCTGGACATAAGCGGCGAAATTTATTATACGAAGGAGCCAATTATAAAATATACCACCGAGGCACAGCTTACCACTTTTGCCATTGAGACAAAGTCTGTCGAATTTGATCCCGATAATGTTGAGCATATTGCGCTCAGGAAGTCTATTCTCGTTGAAGAGAAGGAATGCTCCTTATGGGGGTTGGTATGTTGGTAGCAAGACCTTCATTACTGATTTTTGCAGCACTTTTGATAATTTTAAGTGGAGGCATTACAACCGGCGATCAGGCTCAAGATGCTGAACAAAGATGCGCTCCCATGACACCCATGTGGGCTGGAAATTTCGAGGAGCTTACGGGCGTGGTGCCGAAGATGGCCTATCAGTGCGATGGAGAAGGTTACAGTATCGTTTTCATTGAATTCGAAAACGCAAGCGATTGTCTGGTTGCAGAGAAGACCATCAATGAGAACCTGGAAGGTGAGGTAGAAATTATCGAAGGTGAGGAAGCGTTTTGGGAAGTGCATTGGTCCTCTTCTGAAAAGGTCGGGACCTTGAGGATTTCGAATATTCTTTACCTGATGGCAGCTCCGAGCATTAATTCGAGCTTAATAGGCGAGCTTTTGAATGATAGTTCGGGAGCTTTGTCTACCGTGAGTGAAAAGCCGGTTGCTCGTACCGGTTGGTCAAAGACTTTCGGAGGATCTGGTAGTGACAGGAGCTACTCCGTCCAACAGACCAGCGACGGAGGATATATCGTTGCTGCCGATACCAATTCTTACGGTGATGGTGCAGGCCATGTCTGGCTGATAAAGGCAGATTCCCTAGGGAATGAGGAGTGGAATAAGACCTTTAGGGGAGCTGATATGGACTTGGGTTACGGCTATTCAGTCCAGCAGACCACCGACGGCGGGTACGTCATAACTGGCGGGACCGAATATTACGGAGCTGGAAGAAGTGACGTCTGGCTGATCAAAACAGATTCTTCTGGAAATGAGCAATGGAACAAGACCTTCGGTGGTGGTGGTTGGGTGTTTGGGCGGTCGGTCCAGCAGACTAGCGATGGTGGTTTTATCATCACCGGCTGGAACGATGCAACTGACGTCTGGCTAATAAAGACTGACTCTCTGGGAAATAAAGAGTGGGACAGAACTTTCGGAGGAGATTATTCGGATTGGGGCGTCTCAGTCCAACAGACCACCGACGGCGGATATATTATCGCTGGTGAGACCGAATCTTACGGAGCTGACCCTCGAGATATCTGGCTGATAAAGACCGATACCAATGGGGACAAGGAGTGGGACCGGTTATTCGGCGGATCAGGCGCGGAGTATACCAGCTCAGTACAGCAGACCACCGATGGCGGATATATTATCCTAGGCGAGATGGAATCTAACGAAGATATGCACCGTGATATCTGGCTGATAAAGACCGATACCCATGGGAACAAGGAGTGGGACAGAGTCTTTGGAGGATCTGATGAAGATCGAAGCAAGTCCGTCCAGCAGACTAACGATGGCGGTTTTATCATCACCGGCGGAACCTGGTCTTACGGTGCTGGTGAAGCAGATTTCTGGCTGATAAAGACTGACTCTCAGGGTAACGAAGTGTGGAATAAAACCTTCGGCGGATCTGATAGGGACTGGGGCCGTTCAGTTCAACAGACCACCGACAGCGGATTTATCATCACCGGCGAGACCAAATCTTACGGTGCTGGCAATGGTGATGTCTGGCTGATAAAGACCGATTCTCAAGGAAATACGGAACTCGGGATGCCAATAACGAGCAATGCGGAGCCCGAAAAATCGGCACAGGAAGCAATCGATGCAGCGAAGCCAGGTGATACTGTCGAAGTTCGCTACGGGGCCTATCACGAGATTATAAATGTAACCAAGCCGCTTACGCTGCGTGGATTGAATGCTGGTGAAGGACTACCTGTGGTGGATGCCGATGGAGATGAGTACCCCTTGATTCTTTCCTCGGATGGAATTGAGCTTGAAGGGCTGATTGCAACTAACTATACGTCTGTTGTCTCTTCAGGGACTTATAAGCTGGGAGGCACATGCACTTTCAACCTTGATTCAGGCATCGGCGGAAACGGTGGCGATATTTGGTGGGAGCAGGTCAACGGAACCGTAAGACTAATGGTCCCCAGAGGAACCGCCAAGATCACCAACTTGGGGGAAGTAGATTTTGAGGACGTCACTCCGTCCCTGCTCAGGAGCCTGAGCTTCAGCAGTACCCCCATCATCGGAAATGATGACGGCAGTAATCAACTTGTCCAAGGCGATGTCTTCGCAGTAGTTACCAACACGGGGAATTATGCAAAAGTTCGGGTTCTGGAATACGGGTAACTACTCAGGTACCCATGATCGGCATCATTAGCCGCAATTTGCGAGATATTTCGTCGGCCACCAACTAAGCCTGTTTTTTAAATTTGTGGTCGGATGATATCGTTTTTATTTTGGCACGATTCTGTAGTCAGATTATCTTGAGCACCTGGAACCAATACCAACCGATCGATTTTTGCGGTACCTGAGTAGTTACTTTCAATCATGCAAATCAGGGAATCTGGGCAACAAAGAATCAAAGATTTCTGAAATTCGGAAAACCGGGCGTGCGGCCCCGAAGCATACCCCACCCTTCAGGGTGGGGTGGGCCGCACGCAATTTGATTAAAAAAATATACTTATGTACATAGAATTTTCGGGACGAGAAAAATCGAGCTTAGTCAAGAAATCTATTAATGCCTCAGCTTCTCTCAAGCCAGCAGTTTCAGAGAATCGGTAAACTGGACACAAATGACTCCAGAGAGCTATCATTTTCTCTGGTTGTCTTGTTTTGCGGGTATCCTGTGCCAACTCGACCATTGCTGTAGTCAGGATAGGCAGAACGCTTTCCGTTTCATCAGAATCCATTAGCCGGGCGAACTCGGCCAATAGACTGTGCATCCACCGATCGTCCTTGGTAGCGTCTATCAACCCCAAGCTGTACAGCTTGCTTAACCCTCTGTCCACCTCGTGGTCCGGCACGTCTGTCCCCAAGGCCTTGGCCAGAAGGCGACGTGGTATGGGCGTGTTGGGAGCACAGTACCCACCGATCCTGAAAAGTCGTTTTGCCGCCTCGTCGGTCTCAGTGAGCCGCTGCCAGCTCAGGATGAAGGTGCCCGCCACGCTGGTCGGATGCCCGGTGGGGCTGTGTTCGATCCAGGCCTTCAGGGAAGTGTGTTCCAGAGCCGAACCAGCATCATCTAGCTCCGCCAGATAACCTTCGATAGATAGTTCTGGCCTGTCCGCCAGATAACGGCCAGCTAAATCCAAAGCTAATGGCAGATCTCCTAACCGGTGAGCCAGCTTGTTCAGCGATTCGTCGGATTCTCCATTCAGCCTAGGAGCCAGTTTGCGGAGCAACTCAATGCTTTGGCTCAGGTCGAGCGTCTCCAGGTTCTTGACTTCCAGTCCCAGGTCCAAAGGCCAGGCCCCTCGCTGCGACGTGATCAACAAGCACGCGGGTCTGAGCCGAGGCAGCCAATCCTGTATCACCTTGAGATCTTCAGCATTGTCGAGCACTATCAGCCGTCGTCCACCTCCCTTCCAGGCCCTCAGGGTGGCGTGCATCTGTTCAGAAAGGGTGTCAGGCCAGTAGGGGAGGTACATAGCGCCGCCGCACTCGACAACTTCCGACTGGATGTCGAGGTTGGCCTGGAGCCAGTGTACGCCCTGGAAGAACTGGCCGTAACGGTAGCAGAACTCGACTGCAAGCTGAGTCTTGCCCAGGCCGCCCATGCCGGCTAAAACGACTTTCTGGTCCGGACCTTCTTGGGAGTACAATAGATGTTGAGCCAGGTCTGACAGGTCATCCTGCCGGCCGGTGAATACCTCGTTGGGGGGGAAGGGGAGCCTAGATCCGACCGGTAGAAGGCCTCGGTCCGCCAGCTTGTCAGGTGGTGGTAAGGGCTGTGGCCGATGGACTGGCTGGACAAGCTTCAGAACCTCACGGGGGAGCACCAGACTGCCGGCGACTATGCCGTCGGAGACGTTGCCTCCGATGGCCACAGCGCCATTAGATGCTATGGTGACCCGACCCGATTTCATGGCCTGCTGCAGCTCGGCGAGGTCTTCGGGACGCGTTTTGCCCGAAGCCAGGCTGTTCAGGACTTCTATCAGGAGATCGGTATCAAGAGACATCTACTCCCCGGGCTTCTTATCGTAACTGTGGTACCCTCCCGTTACCGTTCCGCCCGATACGTCCCCTCCTATGGCCACGCCGCCGCGGTCAGCGCTGACCGTCCGGGTCTCGCTCTTGCTCACTGAGACGATGCTGCGGATCTCGTTGACGGTCTGGGGCGGCATGCCCTCTAGAAGTTCCTGGAGACTTGCAGGAAGGGCATCCCTCGCGAGCTGGTTATCAGGATTATCGGCTACCTTTTTGAGCGCCTTGCCAGCGTCCGGGTTTTTTTCGACCTCCGGTCGGATCTTGTCCCAGATCCGCTTGGCCTTGTTCCACGCTTCTTCGCCCAGCCTATCTTTGGCCATCTCAGCGACCTTCTGGCCGGCACCTGAGGCTGCCCCCATCAGATAAGGCAACGCCGGCGCCAGCACTGAAGCTACCTGTTTTACAAACGCAACTTCGATCATGGTATCTACAGTCAGGATAAATATACCTATTACTATTACTTACTTTGGGTAAGATGACGGTACTTACGAACGAGCTGAGGGATGGACCGGCCGCGTTCCTGGACCTGTGCCACCCCAAACATTTGAGCAGACGTCGCACTCGGAGGAGTTGAATAACCTTGAACCGATCTCAAGAGCACGATGAGGACTTAAAGTCAACTGGACCCCTGGAAGGACGGGCGGATGAGGGAGGCCAGCCACCAAAAACCCCTATTTCGAGCTCATACGTACATGCATACAGAGGAGCCATCAGTATAGGTGGTGACGTCGACAGAAGCACAATCCAATCATTTTACGTGCAGATCGCGGACGGTAAAATTCCCGCTGAGATCCAGGACTTTTTGAAGCAGAATAAGGGGAAGAACATCCCCTATCCCCGGAACGCCAACTTCACGGGCCGGATCAAGCTCCTCGACGGACTTCGGTCAGATCTCCAATCGGCCCGCATCAAAGCCCTGACCGGCCTGGGAGGCGTAGGCAAGACCCAGCTGGCTCTGGAGTATTCCTATCAGTATCAGAACTATTACGATATAGTCTGGTGGTTCCGGTCAGATCTACCCTCCACCATCCTCGACGATTACGCCCTCATGGCCGAGAGGCTGAAGCTGCCCGGCTGGGAAACAAGGGACTTGAACCTCATGGCCGAGGTGGCCCGAACCTTTCTGGAGAATCAGACTCGATGGCTGCTGGTATTCGATAACGCTCAAGGTCCCGACGATCTCAGACCCTTCCTGCCTCGTGGCGGCGGGGGTCATGTGATCTTAACATCTTGCAACCCCAGCTGGGGTAATCTGGCCCAATCTCTGCCGGTACCCAATTTCGAAAGACAGGAATCCGTTGAGTTCTTGCTAAAACGTACCGACCAGGAGGATAAGGAGGCGGCCCACGATCTGGCCGAGGCGTTGGGCGATCTGCCCCTAGCACTGGAGCAGGCCGGGGCGTATATGGAAACTACTGGCAAACCGTTAAAAGAATATCTGTCGGCTTTTCAGAAGCGGAGGCTTGAGGTTCTAGCTATGGGTTTGCCCAGCGATTATCCTGAAACAGTGGCCACCACCTGGGACATATCCTTCGAAGCGGTCAAGAACGATCATCCGACTGCCAGCAAACTTCTGAGATTATGCTCGTATCTAGCGCCAGATAACATACCGATAGAGCTTCTGGTCAAAGGTAGCGGATATCTGCCCGATAGCCTGGCGTCCGTGTTGCAGGATGAAGATGGACGCGATGCGGTTCTGGCGGCGCTCAGGCGCTATTCGCTGATCGAGAGAAGAGAGGACAAGATCTCGATCCATAGGTTGGTCCAGGAGGTGCTACGGATTCGGTTGTCTGACGAGGGTCGGGAAGCATGGGCCGGAGCAGCGGTGCAGATGGTGAGCGACGCGTTCCTCTACGACAGCAATGACGTTAGGACTTGGTCGGAATGCGCTCTTCTGTTACCCCACGCCCTGGCGGTGACGGACCACTCATACGAGCTAAGGGCAGCACCTAAACCAACCGTTTTCGTTCTGAGCCAGGCCGGAATTTACTTGCTCGGACGATTTGAGCTGCCAGAGGCCAAGAAGCTCTATGAGCAGGCCCTCAAGATCGCAGAAGCTACATACGGCTCCGACCATTACCAAGTGGCCACGATCGCCAACAACCTCGGATCGGTCCTACATGACATGGGCGACCTCCAGGGAGCCAAGAAACTCTACGAGCGGGCCCTCCAGATCGACGAGAAGGCTCTGGGTCCCGACCATCTCAACGTGGCCAGGGATGCCACCAAGCTCGGAACGGTCCTACATGACATGGGCGACCTCCAGGGTGCAAAGAAACTCTACGAGAGAGCCATCGAGGTCTTCTGGCTCTGCAGGGCGATCGTCTTCAACGAGAAGGTCTACAGTCCCGACCATCCCACCGTGGCCGTGGTCTTCAACAACCTCGGCGGCATCTTGCAGGACATGGGCGACTTCCAGGGTGCCAAAATAATCTACGAACAGGCTCTCAAGATCGCCGAAGCTACATATGGCTCCGACCATCACCAAGTAGCCATGATCGCCAATGGCCTCGGGAGGGTCCTGCAGGCCATGGGTGACCTACAGGGAGCCAAGAAGTACCTCAAGCGCGCCCTTGAGATCTACGAGGCTACATACGGCTCCGACCATCTCAATGTGGCTATGGCTGCCAACAACCTCGGATCGGTCCTACATGACATGGGCGACCTCCAGGGAGCCAAGAAACTCTACGAGCGGGCCCTCAAGATCGCCGAGGCTACATACGGCCCCGACCATCCCGACATAGCCAAAATTGTTGGTAATTTAGGCAGAGTATTGAGAGATCTGGGAGATGGGGATGGAGCAAGGAAGAACTTTGAAAGATCGCTGAATATATCCCGGATATTTTTCGATGAGGATCACAGCCTAACGACAATGGCTCGAAATTACCTGGAGTCGCTTGATCGGTAAAGATCCGTAGTTGTGCCTTCTAATCGAGATCACAAAACTTCAGATCTCGAACCCCTCGTAACTCTTCCTCCGGTGGTTGATGTCGGCCTTGAGATAGACCGAGGTCGTCTTCAGATCGGTATGACCGAGCTGGGCCTGAAGGTCGTTGAGGGGTATGCCCATGTCGAGCCTAAACTCCGGGGCAATTAATAACCATGGTTTCACCGATAACGAAAAAACTTGATGCCTAGTTAATAAAATTATAACTATGGATCAGACATATATAGGCTTGCTGTTGTCGTATTTGGCCCGCATGGTTATTAAACTTGCGGAGTTTAGGGTCGAGGGCCCGGACCGCATGGAAATGCCTCAGGGTGTGCGGTGTGACCACGTAGAGGGGCTTTCCGCCCTTATCGCGCCCATAAGCCCTCTGGATGCCTGCCTTCACCGCCCCTCGTGGACGATCTGCCTCACCCTCGACGCTGCTATGGGGGAGGCGATACCCTGGCCGGGGAAGACGTAATCAGAGTTGTCGAAGGACTTCACCCACCTCTTCAGCTCGGGTACGAGGGCAACTGGGATCACGACGTCCCGGTACTTCCGGGTCTTCGTCTTGTGGGCCTGGAGCCGGATGAGCCCGTCGTCGAGGTCCATGTCAACGCCGATCTAAAACTGTCCACCTGCTAATCCCTGAGTTGGAACCAAGGGGTTGTGTAGATGCTGGAGTTGGAGAAGTCACCCAGTATAGCCATTCTGGGCGATCTTTAATGTGATCTCAGACTGGACCCCACTGGAAAGTGGCGACTTCAAGGATCATACTGATCCAAAACAAGTCGGACCAGACAATTCGCGGCAGCATACGAAGTGTTCTTCTTGATATAGCCGTAGCTCACCAATAACTGGCCGTACTCGCTAAGACACTCCATCTCATCGTCGCTAAGACGAATTACGACTCTTCTGGTCTTCATATATCCTCAGCACCTCCCGCATGATATGTTGGCAACCAGCGTATGGGCTTGCGCTACGTATGATGCCCGACCTGCCCGCCTTCCGCGAGTAATGTTCCAGCTTATCGTACTCTTCTTCAGTAAGCCTGATGGTGACCAATTGCATGATGAGATATAAGCTTCCTGAATATAAAAAGGCAGCGCTGTCATTTAACTAGATGTATACAATGTAAATAATATGCTGCGAGGCCGGTTCACCCAGGGGGTCAGAATGATGTAAACATGAAACTCCCTGAATACCGCCGTTTTTCGGCAGCTTTGATGGGAAAAGCGACATTTTGGATTCATAATCAGCATGATCTTAATGAGATTAAATGAGAATTATATGAATGAAGATCCTGGTTTACATCCTCATCTTTGTCTTCATGGCAAAGGCCTAATCATGGCTACTCATTAACTCTTCTATGGTGTGAACGCGTTGGATCAGATAATTCATGCTGTGTAAATAAAATATTAACTCAATTTCAGCGAGGTAAACTGGTTATGAATCTCCTATCGCCTTCTCTTGCGCAAAACTGTGTGCGCTGCCGATTATAGTCACGAACCTAACTTTCAAAACTTAAATTTCCATCCAGGAATTTCTCGATCCAGCTTTTTGCGAAGCTGAGACGAGAGGCGAATTCGATAAAATTTTTATGGATAATTTGTTTCATGTATACCAAATCTTTTATAAAATATCGAGATATAATCCGCTTTATGCTTTTCCAGATGAATTCAATCGGATTCAGATCGGGTGAATATGGGGGCAAGAATATTAATTTAATATTGCAGTCTTCAGCGCATTTTACTGAGGCCTTAGCTCTATGCGATCGGAAGTTGTCAAGAATCAAAACTATCTGCTTCTCTGGGTTTTGAAGCCTTATTTCTTCGAAAAATTCACAAACATCTTCTTTCTTCGAGTTATCCTTGAAATCGATCACAGACACACCATTAAGTGCATAAAAACCAAATGCATTCGCTTTATACCTTGTTGTATTTTTATAAATAGCTGGTTTCCCGAAGGATAGTAATCGCTGTGTATTTGCAGTAGTCTGTGGTGAAGATTCGTCGAAAAAACCTACGATCATATTTTCATCTATCTGTGGAATGTTTTTTTTAAAATTTCTTCCGAATTAGGCGGCCTTCGATAGTCAAGTATGAAAGGTTTTGCGTATCTCATACCTAAATTTTTTGCAATGATTCTTACTTGTTTAAGAGTATATTCAACACCAAATTCATTCAATATCAACAATCGGACCTCGTCTGTAGTCCAAGAATCTTGTTCTTTGAGTAATAGTTTTAACTGTTCTCTCTGTGATTCGGATAATTTGGAAGGCCTTCCTCCAGCATATCGAGGAATGAGACCGTCATAACCACTATCATTCCATCTATTTTGCCAGGTGTAGGCGACTGGTTTAGCCACACCAACAAGACGCGAAGCTTTTTCTACGCTTAACCCGTCATATCTATATTTGATAAAATACAGCCTCTGTAATACTTTAGTATTCGTTTCGAGAGTCTTTATCCTTTTCAGCAACTCTTCCCGCGACATGTGCTTTTGGATTGAAATCTGCTCAGGGCGAGACATGTACACTGCTATTGCCTTATTAGTTATTAAAGTTTGGTTTTAGACTATAGTTATGTGACTCTCATAATCATTTCGATGAACTGGAGTCACATAACTATGGCTTGAGGGGTAGGGAGAGGACGAAGGGGAGCAGATCGCCTCCACCGCCAGACCGATGCCACCACAGCCCCGCCGTGGAAGGATCACCGGCCCGGAGATAGTCACGGACCTACAGGACGAGATGCCCGTAAAACGCACTTAGAGGGTTGAATAACGGGATCGAATAATAATAGCAGGAAAGGGCAAGGATCACCGCCTCGTCCGGATCTTCGCTAACGCTTCCGCCGCAGCCTCTCGGACCCTCTCTTCCGTGTCACTTGAAGCTCTATAAGTTAGTGGCTCGATGGCTATCGGATCACCGATATCGCCGAGAGCAAGGACAGCATTTAATCGTACCCAAGGGTTTTCATCCTGTAGAGCCTCGATGAGAGGATTCACTGCAAGTTCGCCGATCTCGCCGAGAGCGATGACAGCCGTTTTTCGGACATACCAGTTATCATTGCGAGACCTATAAGTGAGCGGTTCTATCGCCATAGGATCCCCGATCCAACCGAGCGCCTCTACCGCTGTCGCTCGCACACCTTCGATGTCATCTTTGCTAGAATCTATTAGAGGATCAACTGCTCTGGGATCACTGATCTTGCCGAGAGCGATGGCAGCAGCCATTCGTACGCCTCCGGAATCATCCCCGAGGGCATCGATGAGATGATCGACCGCTCTTGGATCGCCTATCTCACCGAGAGCCTCGGCAGCCCTGCATCGGACATCCGAGTTCCCATCCACGAGGGTCCCGATGAGGGGATCGACCGCACCAGGATCTCCGATCTTTCCGAGAGCCTCAGCAGCCTTACATCGGACGTCTGAGTTTCCATCCATAAGGGTCCCGATGAGAGGATCGACCGCTCTAGCATCTCCGATCTTGCCGAGGGCCTCGGCAGCCCTACATCGGACTTCCGAGTTCCCATCCACGAGGGTCCCGATGAGGGGATCGACTGCCCTGAAATCGCCTATTTTGCCTAGCGCCTCGGCAGCATCCGATCGGACCGACGGGTACTCATCTTTGAGATACTCGATGAAAGGATCAACCGCCCTGGGATCACCAATATCGATAAGCGCCTTAAAAGCACAATGTTGTACCCACGAAGCCTCATCTTTGAGAGCATCGATAAGGGGATCAACAGCTTGGGGATCGCCAATTTTGCCAAGGGCAAAGGCGGCACTCGATCGTACCCGTTCGTCTTCGTCCTTCAAAGCTTTAATGAGAATAGGAACTGCTCTCGGGTTCCCGATCCAACCGAGATCCACGGCAGCATCCCTTCGGGCATCAGACGTTCCATACTTCAAGTCTAATATTAGATCGTCCACTTCATCAGCTGTGGTTGGCATCACCAGCGCCGCCAGCGCCAGCACCCCGAGAATCAGTTTCAGTCTCATTTTAATCGCCCTCTGGCGGAAGATACTGTCGCCAACCACCAAAAATGTTTCTATGCCGTCGCCGCCTCCCCTCCTAGACGGGCTGGATTATATCTCCGCAAGATACCCCCAACCTGCGCCTCGCCCTCGCCGCTTGAGGTGGAGAGCCCGGACCTCTCCGCTCCACTGTAGTTATGTGACTATCCCGGTACTAACCAGGGAGGAGGGGGGCAAGGTGTGGAGAAGATCGCCATATCCACCGGGACGGCCCCTCCAGCGCCCTTCCTGGCGAGGATCGGACTCCCGGAGATAAGTCCTCTGGACCTCCAGGACGAAATTCCCCAGGATCGCACCAGAGATTTGAATATCGATGCTCGATAAAAATAGCGATGGAGGGGAGACGGATCACCGCCCCGCCCTCGCCTCTGGTAAGGTGTTCTCTTATATACAGCTGAACTAACTTAGATCATACCACGTATATAATGGCGCTCAGTTTTACGCAAGATGCGCCGTCAAATGATCGATCAATACTCCTCGAAACCGAACTCCTTAAACTTGAGCACTCGGCAGTTTTCAGTTACTGTTCGGATCGTCCTTTCTTCAGCACCATCTGGAATACCCGCATGAATCTCTATAGTAACAGAGACGTTTGCGTTCTGTTCATCCTTCAGATGCTGAACGACATTCTGGATTATATCACCAGCATTCAGAACTGCTCGGCCTGGATCCAGTTCAACTGTACCGTAGAACCTCCGCATCTTTGGTTTAGTTGGTTCTGGTGGATGGGGCGTTTTAATGCCACCGCCACCTTCACCACCCTTATCGCCCGTCTCAACAACAGGGCCAGCCCCCTGTCGAGTTGAATCCTCTTTTTCGCGTCTTACCCTTTCTATTCTCTCATCTTCATCGACCTGATTTTTAGCCATCTCCGGCTTGACCAAGACGCTGAGGCCGTCGTTGTTTATGCTGCCGTGAACACCTCCAAAGACGAGTCCGAGGTACCTTCCATCGTCTCCAACATTATCGGCATAGCCGAAGTAGTCCTTCGTTCTGAGCCCATCGGATATGGCAGTCATGAGAACGTTTTCGTTGGCCAGACGAGGGAGATAGAGGTAGGTGCAAATGTATTCCCAGAGCGTTCGGATGTCGATATGGTTTTTTTCTTTCCATAGGAGTTTGTCTAGCTCTATCTTAAGTCCGACCGGGGACCATTTAGTAATCAGCTGGCCGTCATCTCCGAGCCTCCTGCTTACCCTCTCTGGCAACGAGAGGTCTCCGGACCCGTTGATACGAGTCTGGTTCCACGTGATGGTGGGGATTTCGAGGTTATCCTGAGCCGGGACAAGCAACCAGATGAAAGTCTCTGTCATCCTGGATGCGACCATCTCATCAGACCGCCTCAAGCTCGTCTCGACCTGCTGTCTGTCGAAGGAGTTGAGGTTTAGACCCTCCTTATCCCTGTTGACAGATTTCCAGGCGAGGTGCTGAGCTGCCGCGTCTCTCAGCTCTATGAGCCGCTCGCTATCCGGGGCCAGAAAGACCATAGTATTCCTGTAGATTCTGGGGCCCGAGCCTCTCTCGTTCAGCATCTTCTCGGCTTGGTCTCTGCCGGCGCTATGGGCTCCTTTCTTCGAGGTGTGCGGATAAGCTGGTCCGAAGATCACCAGCTTTGCCTCCTTCTCGTCGTTCACGTCTGTTGAGGAGGAAGGGGCGACGTGGACCGCGGCGAAGTTGCCCCTACTCTGTTTAGATCTCAGCCTGTTTATGATCTCGAGGTCGAGGTCGTCCTGGCTGTGATGAAGGAGGTCCTCGGCACGGTCTTTGGCGAGCCGGTTCACACTGGGTCTCGTGTCGAACCAGTATCTGCTTTCGTTCCTGAAAAGGTAGGTGAGCTGCTCGCCAAGTCGACGTAGAGCGTCGCCGAAGGTTGCGGGGGCCTCCCCCGGCTGGGCAGAACCGAGCTTAATTCGACGTTCCTCCAGTCCCCGGACCTCCTGGGCGGCAGTCGAGGGAGCGCTCCCCATGAAAACGGTTCTAGCGACCCGTCTGCAGGCCGAGTAGCGGCCGAAGTTCGGATTCTCGCGGTCCAGAGCTATGGGCTTGCTGCTCGGGCCGTCTATATCGGCGTCGATGACCGGCGCCCATCCGTCGGTTAGGTTTCTCGTTATCTCGAACCTGACCTCTGAGCTGTCCAGAGGCAGGGTTCCGGGCATTATCATGAGGGAGCGGTCCTGGCGTTCCCAAAGATCGTGGATTACCGCGGCCATCAGCCTCAGCACGCCTCGGGTGCGATGGAACCTCTCGAGGGTGGACCAGTCCTCATAGAGCCGGTCGAATAGCTCGGGATGGAGAGGGTAGGCGTCCCTGAGCCTCCGCTCGTAATCGGGTTCGAGGCATTCGTTCGGGAACTCGCCTCGGTTCTTTCGGTAGAAGTCGGCGAAGGAACGACAGACCGCATCTCTGGCGGTATAGTCGGTGATCGGCTCAAAGAGCCTCCGGCGGACGATCGAGAAGCTTTCTTCAGCGCTCGCAGGTCTCCAGACCGCCTCCACTCTGGAGAAGGTGTTCTGTATCCTCTCCAGCGCCGCCCGGCCACCTTCACCGCCGATTTCGCTATCTGAAGCCGGGATACTGGCAACGACCAGGGTTTTGGGCGACCGCTTCGCCGCTTCGGTGAGCGACTGGGCAAAGGACATGTTTGCCTCGAAGGAGCCGGCAGCGAGACCTTCGACGTGGTAGAGCTGTCTTGCAAAGGCGATCCACTCGTCTATGAGGATAAGGGCGGGGCTGAACCTGTCAAAGAGCTCTTTCAGGGTATCGGAACCGGGGCTGGTTCCGGTTTGGTCGTTCTCGGCGACCATGGCGTAGCCTTCGGGTCCGCCGAGCTGGTAGGCCATCTCGCCCCAGATGGTGAGGGCGGTGGTGCCGTCGGGATGGGTCTTTCCTTTGGCTGGGTTGAGCTTTGTACCCACCAGTACAGCCCTGCTGGCCAGAGGGAGGTCTTCAGTCCCTGCGGCTTTGGCAACAGCCTCAAACCCGGCGAGATCCCCAGTTTTGATCCCGCCTCCGGCCATGTGGTAGAGGGCGATCATGGAGTGAGTCTTCCCGCCGCCGAAGTTGGTCTGGAGTTCGACGACGGGATCACCGCCTAGACCTGAGAGCCTCTTCAAGCCTAAAACGAGAAGATGCTTCAGCCCCTCTGTGATGTAGGTGCGGCTGAAAAACTCCTTTTGATCTCTGTACTCGCTTTCGGCCTCGCCGGCAACGACCTGGGCGAGATCTGCTGCGAACTCGGCCTGGCGGTACCTCCCGGCAGCAACGTCAGGGTGGGGCGTTGCGACATCTCTCCAAGGCTTTAGGCCGCTGGGGGTTCTCGTCTCGGTCACGGTTTCGACGCTCCGCCTGATCTCCAATTTCGCCTCCTCTTCGAGCCGCTGGCGCATCATCTCTCTTGCGCTGGCCTTGATCGCTTCGGCCTCTGGGGCGGCGGCGATCATCTCCAGGAGGCGCTGCATGGTGTCCAGGCCTCTGTAGGCGTCCTCGGCGGTGAAAGCCTGCTGGTGAGCCCATCTATTCCGGACCTCTCGAAGCTCGCTGACGTAGGTCCGGCCGACGTGGCCCAGCTTTTCGTGGAAGACCTGGTTCCAGTTGTTCCAAAGGATGATCATCAGAGCCTGGACGTCCAGAGCCGCGAAGCTCTCCTCATCGGTGTCTCCCGCCTTAGCTTCCGCCCCGATTCTGCTCCCTAGGGCGCCTTCCACACCATCACGCCACCAGAGCTGGCCATAAAAGGCCTTCAACTCCCGTTCTGCGTAGGGCAAAAGCGCCTTTCTAACCAGTTCCAGACCCCTACCTATCCTCTCGTGATTGCTGATCGCCACCTATCATCCCTCCCCTTCAAACTTCCAAAGGCTGCTGTTCGCCCCTCGTCCGGCCCTCTTCCCTCTTCTCCGTGGCGAGGTCCCGGAGCCTCGGCCAGACCGCCACCAGGCTGTTATACGATAGCGCCTCCTGCGTCCAGCCCTTCCGCTCGCATATCGAGTACAGTCTGTAGGCCAGGTCCCGGGCGATCTCTGCCGCGCCCCCAAGCCTCTCCTGAAGCTCGGAGGCCGGGCTTTCCCCACCCTCTTCATCTAGGACCCGGATCAGGTGCTGGGTCATCTCCCAGACGTTCATCCTCTTGTCCGTCGAGGGGTCCCAGTCCCCCTTCAGCTCGTCTCGCTTGAGCAGCCGGACTTTCCCCCCGCCCGCCTTCAGTATCCCCGACTGGACCATCCCCTCGACGGAGGTGTTCTTCGCCTTGGAGAGGGTCTCGGCATCCCCGAAGGGCCCCTCTTTCATGCCGTACTGCTCGAACCATGCGAGGGCCCATCTGGTGTCCGGATCGTACTCGTTCTCCTGCTCGGCCAGAAACTCGTCCAGGTGCTGGTTTATGAGCTGAAGGGCGCTCCTGACGGACATGGGCGAGCCGTCCGGCTCTACAACCTTTGAGTACCTGGAGAAGATGGCCATCCCCGGCCCGATCGCCGACTGCGCCAAATCGACGGGGGCTATGCTTCCCTGCTGGAGCTCACGCAGGGCCTCGGGAAGCTCCTTCTTCATTGAGGCGATGAAATCCCGGCGGGTGGTTAAGGGCGCCCCCTCGGGCCTGGGCCTGCATACGAGGACGATGGAGGAGGCGAGGGCGTTTACTGCTACTTTAACACCAGTTGGACGTTCTGTTCTCATGGGCCAGGTACCTGTGATCTCGTGGCTGGTCTTGATCAGACTCTCCAACATGACGTCCCATCCGGTGGAGGCGCGACCCGTGCTATCATCCCCCTCAGCCTGCTTATAGGCGTAGTAGACGGTAAGGGGATAGTTGGGATTCTGAGCTTTGCGAATGAGAGCTAGGGCCTTTCTCAGACCTTCCTCGAAGAATTTCTCCGCATCTTCTCTGGATCCGTTAAAACGATAAGGTATTGCCACCAGCTCCTGGGCCTTTGGGACCAGGATTGTGCTCAATAAGTCTGGATACACGCTCCCAAGCGAGCGCCTTAGCCAGACATAGAAGAAATCAGATAGGTCCGCATATCCGATGTTATCGTAATAAGGAGGATCTGTAGAAATAAGAAGGGGTAGTGCATCTAAATCTCCAATACATTGTGCAGAATCAGACTGAGATACGAAAGCGGATAATTTTGAATTAAAATTATTTATAATATCCACTATGGATTCATGGATTATTCGAATATCTCCGGCTGCACCGGCGAATGGATTGACTTCAGGATAGTCCCAATTCATCGGAAGAGCCTGGCGACTGAAGGCGTTTACGCTCTGGTCACGACTTTGACTCCAAATAGAAAGTGTACAATGAGTATTTGCAGACCGACTGACTGCCAATCCCAAATAAGTAATTACCGCGTCCGAGTACGCATGCGCGCCCTTTCCGCCGTCGTTGATACCGATCCCGTCATCCTGCAGGCCCGCCTCGACCGCATCCCTGAGGGCGCGCTCCCTGGACTCGCCCACAAGGTCGCTGAAGGTGGTGAGCGCCACGAGCTGGCGGGGGGTGAAGAGTTTGTCAAAAGTATCGAGACCATAGAGAGGGCACCATATCGCTCGTTTGTCTCCAGCCAATTCGAATCTTGGCCCCCATATCGGCTCCGCTTGCAATGCTACCTTTTCGTGTGTTCCATCTGGCGAAAGATACACGCGCTCTCTCGTCCCTTTAGCCACGATCGCCATCAGTTGCTCGCCCATTCTACCGGTCGTGCCTTCTGCTTTTATGTGCTGATCCTCGGCAACCTGGCCACAGACCAAACATCGAAACTTGGCACCGCGCCCGATCTTTGGGGGATCCGGTGGGATCCCACTTCCAGTCTTCACCTCGAATTTGACGGTCTTGGCCCCAGGATCGATCACTGGCTCGACCCAGGCCTTCTTTCCCTTCTTGGTGGATAGGGCAAAAGAGCGAACCAGAGGCATTTTCGCGCCACAAGCAGGGTTTGGGCACTTCACGGTCCGAGCCCATATCCAGGCGATCACAGTCGCCTCTTTCCCGTTGGGCAGCTTCGCTTTCGGGTAAAGGTGGCCGATCCTTTTCTCGGCCTCGTCTCTCATCCATTTGCCATAGTAGCGGACGTCCTCGGCAAGACCAGAGGCCCCGGGCCAGTCCTCGCCTAGCCGCTTCTGGCCTCCCCTTCTGGCCTCGGGGTTGACTGGGGGCTGGTTTACGAACTTGGGAGGGATCTCGATCATGGCCTTGGTGATCAGGACCGCCACGGGGTTGAGGTCGCTGGCGTGGGCCTCCAGGCCGAGCCGCTGAGCCTCCAGGGGTATCGAGCCACCGCCGCAGAAGGGGTCGAGGACCGGTGGAGGGTTACCGTCCGTCGAGCGGAGGATCTCCTGGCGCGCCTCATCCAGAACCTGCTCATTATTGGTATTCTCCCAGAGGACGAGCCGCTCGATGATCCCAAAGAGCCGCTGGCGTTCCCTCTCCTGGTCCTCTTCTGTCGGGAACTCTTCGGGCCTTGCCGAGGGATCATCCACGAGGGAAGCGAAGAGGACCGCCCTGCAGGCGGCCAGGGGACGGCGAGCCCACCAGAGGTGGAGGGTCGAAGGATGGCCGTGTCGGATCGACTTCTCTTTCGCGGATGCGGCGTTGATCGCCTCCAGCGGCAGTGCGACCTCGATCAGCTTCTTTTTGTACATCGTTGTGACCCTCATCTAATCTAGAAAGTGCCCAGAACGATAAGCCTTCCGCTCTAAAGAATCCACATGCACCACATTCAACTCGGACCTGTTGCCCTTGAGAGCAGGTCCCTCAGAGAGTAGTTCACGCTCACTTCACCGAAACCGGGCCCTCTTTCGAAGATTTCCCGTACATAATAGGGCGTCGTCTTTTCACCGTCCACCATAACTATGGCGAGAATGGAATCTTCGGGCTTGTTCAATCCCGTGATGATCTCGTTTTTGCTGATTGTTACGGTCTCAGCGCTTTCCACCCTTCCTTTTACCTCAATGAAACGAAGCTTTCCGGTACCCGGAACTTTCGACTCGATGTCGTAGCCCTTCTTCTCCTTGCCCACGTCCACCGGCTCGTAACCAAGGGCCCTCTCTGCATCCATCACGGCCATCATGGCGAGCATCTCGACCCGGTCGCGGTCCATGGAGAACTCATCAGACTCAGTCGCATCTTCCCCCCTCAAACTCCTTTTCAAACCGAGAGGTACGACCAGAGCGCCGCCGACGACCACCGGCGGAAGGGCCGAAAGCTGCCGCTCCTTATCGAGATCAATCATCCGCTTCTGGAGTCGAGCTACCAGATCGTCCGCCCTCTGGCGTGCTTTGGCGGAGTTGATCCTGGCGTTGACCTTCCCGGCGAGCTCCTGTTCCTTCAGCTCGTGAGCCCTGTGGTCCCAATAGTTGATCTCTTTCGTCAGCCTCTCTTGCACCGCAGCCCGGGTCTTGGCCACCAGCTCATCTCTCCTCCGCCTGACCTCTGAAAGGTGTTCTGGCACTACGTACTCAGCCGAATAACTGAAGCCCTTCCCTTCAAGATCGGCTTTGAGCCAATCTTCAGACTCGATCATCGGGAGGATCAGGTCACGCTCGTCATCTGCAAGAGGCATGTAATCGAGGTAAGGAGCGTAACCCACGTTGTGAACCTCTCCTAAAGAATCGATCTCGACGAACTGCATCCTCTTTGAGACGACGCGTCGTTCTCCCGAAGGGGTGATCCTCGCGTCCTGGATCGAGTGTTCGAGATAGAAGAGAACCCGCAGCTTATCGCCGAGATCTTCGGGGTCGACCAAAATTGTGCCGCGTTTGAGAAGCTCCCTGTACCTCTCAAGTACGAGATCGATAGTCGCATCCAAAAGAGGATGACCCGGACAGACGAAAGCGGCCGTCGGCTTTCCCTGGACGTTTATTTTGGCCTTCTCGAAGCAGATCCGCTCGTAACTTGTGAGGACTGACTCACCGGTGCCGATCATCCGGTCCCTATTCCGGATCACCGCTGGAACGTGGGTTATCTCGTAACGTCTCGGTTCACGTTCTCTGACCGTCCCGCCCAGGACGTGAAAGGCCTCTAAAAAGAACGAAGCTATGAAATGGGGCTGGAGCTTTCTTGCCTCGGCCCGTTCCATTTCCTCTCTGATCTTCATTATCCTGGTGACATCCATCGAGTCGTGGGCCAGAGCCTTCTCCTCGATCAGTTCGGTGAGGTGCTGCCGGTCCATCGCAGAGTCCACGACCTGAGTCAGCCGGGCCTTCACGTCGGGCCGATCTCCGTACCTGATCGCTTCCAGGAGAAGGTCTCTGAGAGGCTTGTTATCGAAGGTCAGCTTGCCCAGTATCTCGAAGACCTTGCCGCCAAGAGACAAACGTTCCTGCTCGAGCTTTCTTAAAAGAAGGTTGTAGACCTCGCCTTCCCTTGTCTCGGAGGCCACAAGGTTCCAGAGGTGGCATACCTCGGTCTGGCCGATACGGTGGATTCTGCCGAACCTCTGCTCTAGGCGGTTCGGGTTCCAGGGAAGGTCGTAATTCACCATCAAATTGGCACGCTGGAGGTTGATACCTTCACCCGCAGCGTCAGTCGCCAATAATATCAGGACGTTCTTATCCTGGATGAAAGCCTCTTTGGCCTTCCTCCGCATCTCTCTGCCCATCCCGCCGTAAATGGTCACCAGGAGGTCGTCGCGTCCTAGCAACGTTCTGATCCGATCTGCAAGATAGTTCAAAGTGTCCCGAAACTCGGTGAAGATTACGAGCTTACGCCTGTGACCACCGGCGTCGAACATCTCTTTGTTGTCGTGCAAAAGTTTCGAGAGCTCTTCCCACTTTCTGTCCTGACCGCTAGCCCGGACCTTTGAGGCGAGGGACTCCAGCTCCTTCAATGTCCCGATCTCCAGCTCCAGCTCGGCTATGGTCTGAGAAGCCGTTGCCCTGGACATAACGTCGTCTTCAGCACTCTCCACCTCCTCGTTGGGTGCGTCGTCGAGGTCATCGAAATTGTCTTGAGTGTAGTGGGGTACGTTTTCAAGAAAATCGATCTTTGAATCCAGTCCTCGCTTTAGGAGCCTCTTCTCACGCAGCTCGTTTTCAAGCCGTTCCCGCCGGCGTTTGAGCGACTGATAGATTGACTCGGGCGATGATGCGAGCCGGCGCTGAAGAGTAGTGAGGGCGAACCCGACCGTCCCCTTCCGGCCCTCGTTCTCCAGCCTCTCTGCCCGGTTGAACTCCTCACGAACGTACCCGGTGACCCGATCGTAAAGGTCTGCTTCGGCGCTGGAAAGCGAATAGTTCACGGTGTAAGCGATTCTCTCGGGAAACAGGGGCGTTCCATCGAACTTGAGGAGATCTTCTTTTATGAGCCTCCGCATGAGGTCGGAGACGTCCACGGTATGGACCCCGTCCCGAAACCGCCCCTCGAACCTGTCGCCGTCGAGGAGGGCCATGAAAAGCTGGAAGTCTTCCTCTTTCCCGTTATGAGGGGTGGCGGTCATCAGGAGGAAGTGTCTCGTCAGGCGGGAGAGGAGCTGGCCTAGCCGGTATCGTTTGGTGTACTTCACCTCTCCGCCGAAGAAGGTGGCCGACATCTTGTGGGCCTCATCGCAGACTATCAGGTCCCAGTCGGTCTGCCCCAGCTTCGCCTGGAGCTCGTCGTTCCTGCTGATGTGATCGAGCCTGATTATGGCCAAGTTGATCTCGGCAAAAGGATTCCCGCTCTGAGATGCTTCAATCGTCTCACGGTTTATGATGGTGAAAGGCAGGTGGAACTTCTCCTGCAGTTCGTCTTGCCACTGTTCCACGAGGCTGCCCGGGGCGCATATTAGACAACGGTGAAGGTCGCCCCGAGCCATGATCTCCTTGATCAAGAGACCAGCCATGATGGTCTTTCCGGCTCCAGGATCGTCTGCGAGAAGGAACCTGAGCGGCTGGCGGGTCAGCATCTCCTCGTAAACGGCTGTGATCTGGTGAGGGAGGGGTTCCACCATCGAGGTATGAACTGCCAGAAGGGGATCGAAAAGGTAGGCCATATTGATGCGACGTGCTTCCGAGACGAGGCGGAATTTCGACCCGTCAGAGTCGAAGGACCACGGAAGACCCTTCGAGGCGATCTCAATTTTGGGTTCGTCGTCTCTGTAGAGGAGTTCGCATCTCGGTGTCCCGGATTGATCTTTGTAGGTGAGCTCCAAAACGTTGGAGCCATGCCATTTCGTATTTACGACAGTTATCAGCTCGTCGGGCAGAATTCCTTTGACCAATGCTCCGGTTTTGAGATCCTCTAAATGACCCATTTCAGGCAAACCCTCCTAACAGGTGGAACCGTGGTAATATACGAAAAATGTTTCGGTGTTATCGTGCTATGATGACCTCCACCAACCCCGGCGAGACCTCCAGCTCCCCCGCCACCTTCGCCACGATCTCCTCGGGGTCCAGCCCCTCTGCCCGGAGTTCCCTCGCCCTCTGGAGGATCACGCCGTCGTCGACGGTGTAATATGCGTACATGTCCGTTCTATGCCCCCAGACTAAGCCGGGGAAGATCTTCACGCCCTGGACCTCCAAAAGGCCCCTAGAAGGCTTAGACACCTTAGAGAACTTAGACGGAGGGACCTGGACCGCTTCAAGGCGAGGGCATCTTTTGATCAGCTCCTGGAGGGCACGGGGCGGCGGATCTCGGAGCTTACCCGCCTGAAGAATTCCAACCTAGACCTTGAGAACGGGTTCATCCGGCTACAGGCTCACAAGATGAAGAGGAGGAGATACCACGAGGCTGTGATCCCGGCACCTCTGGTCCCCACGGACGGTCTTGGGATCAATTTCGGCACTGAAGACTGAACATTGCCGGAAAGAGGACTCAAGGATCATCCTGATCCAAAACAAAGCGGACTATCCAATTCGCGGCGGCGTATGTGGTGTTTTTATTGATATAGCCGTCCCTGACCAACAATAGGCCGTACTCGCCTAGACTTTCTATTTCATCGTCCCTAAGCCGAATCACGACTCGCTTGTTTCTTGTGGTCTTCATATACCTTTAACACCATCCGCACTATTTGTTGGCACTCCGCGTATGGACTGGCGCTGCGTATAGTGCCCGACATGCGCGCCTTCTGTGAGTAACTTTCGAGTTTTGCGTATTCGTCTTCAGTCAGCCTAATGGTGACCAATTGCATGA
>Ga0334892_1000678_pt1 | contig 37325 bp, 35 predicted proteins | sample GraSluR3_MG_4_FD_207213 | JGI IMG/M metagenome (GOLD analysis project Ga0334892, IMG submission 207213) | Sludge microbial communities from methane-producing bioreactor in Wageningen University, Netherlands - Granular Sludge_15_04-R3 | ecosystem: Engineered > Bioreactor > Anaerobic >...
TGGGAAACATCTTACTCTTCAAAAGAGAGGAAAGAATGCGCTGCTTTTCCACAATATTTTCGCGGATGGTAATGGTGGTTTCCTGCAGTGTGGTGATCTCCAAAAGGATTTGCTTGTCTGGATCCTTGTCGTGCACCATGGTACGGGTGATATACGAAATCTGGTCGGTGATGCTCTCGATGAGATCAGCATCATAATCGATGCGGGTCTCCAAGATGGTCAGGAAAATATCGTCGCCATCCACAGGTTGGAAGGTGCGGAGTTTGCGGTAGGCTTCTCCAAAGGCACGAAACTCCTGGTTACGCTGGGTAAAAAGAACTCTGTCCTTGATGATGAAGGAAACCGGTTCGTTGGCAAAGGTACCGTCTTGTGGCACAAGAAAATTCAGGTTGATACCGATTTCATCCACGGTTTCAACATATCTCGAACTGCTCTCGATTTCCTCGCTTTCTTGCTTGGTAAACAGCTCCACATTGAAGTCGTGTTCAACCTGACGTTTCTCCTCGGTGGTGGCACTGATAAGATCCACCCAGAAAACATCCTTGACTTCAGGGTTCTCTCCGCTTTCCATTTTCACAATGGTGCGGTCAAAATAAAAGTAGTTGACCATGACGTGGCTCCTGCACAGTAAATCAGCGGCCCCAGCCGATGGTATCCCAACAGGCTGCAGCGTGCGTGCACCATCCTGAGCACAGTCCAACTGCCCGGGGAAACCTCAAAAAAAGAGTAATTTTACCGATATTATGCAGGAAAAGTCAATCCTGTTCTCCCGAAGAAGATTATCCTGGCCAAATTTTCCATGTATACAAACATATTGGCCCTCAGGATTTTTATTCATAATAAATAGGGAGGCAAGCAACCCAGGAAGCACTGACTGCAGAATCGTATGGTCATACTCTGTGGATGACAACCATTACTGGTCCTTTTCGGCCTACTTCTAATCAAAGCTGTTTTGAAAAATTCCTGTTCAGGAGCAATTCGGCTCCTTGATGCCACTGCGAGTGAGAAGGTCTTGCAGTTTCCACGGAAAATTTGTGCACAGGCAACCGACCTGGTTCCGTACAGCCCCTTCACAGAAGGACAGAAATTCCGACATCAAACGGGTCACTATTTTATCCTTATGCTGAATAATCCACAGCTGACGGCAGGTATCAATTCCTTCTATATCAAGCAGCTTGAGCCAGCCAGCTTCTGCCTCGCGCGTCACAGCCAGTTTAGACAGGCAAGCAGCGCCGGTACCAGCCTCCACCGCCTTCTTGATGGCCTCGGTATGTCCAGTTTTGCTGATCACCTTCAAGGTTGAGGCATGTCGGCCCAATCGCTTGGTAAAAATTTCCGCAGTACCCGATCCTTCTTCCCGTAAGACCCAGCTGGTCTTCTTCAGATCTTCCGGAATACGAAATGATTTTTGTCCAGCCAGCTTGTGCTGCGGGTTGACAATAATACCCAATTCATCATTGAACCAGGAGGTGGGTATTAAAGAATCCACATTGATATCACCCTCGACAAAACCAAGATCTGCTTGGCCGTTAGCCACCAGGTTTTCCGCCTGCATGGTGTTGACTACCAGCATATTGATATGGGCTTCCGGGTAGTTTCGCATAAAGGCCCCGATAAGATAGGGCATCACATAATTGCCCACAGTGGTACTGGCGACAACATGCAAGAGTCCTGCGACCACATCCTGTTGACCGGTAAGCACGGTTTCCACCGCAGCCACCTGATGCAGCATTTCCTTCGCGTGGGGCAACAGGTATCGACCACGGTCGTTGAGTAAAAGGCTGCGGCCGTGGCGGTCAAACAGTGATCCACCCAGCTGACTTTCCAGTTCTGCCAGGGCCATGCTCACGGCCGATTGTGTCAACTGTAGATTTTTGCTGGCCCGGGTAACCTGATTGGTTTCTGCCACGGCTTTGAAGATTTCCAGTTGCCTGAATGTGATGGACATGGTGTTCTCAAAGTAAAATTTGACTCAAGCATGAATAAAATTGAACAACAAAACAAATTTAGCATGCCATCATGATTCGTCAATATTTTTTATATGAAGGATCTTTATTGTTTAAGGTCCTGCACAAAACCCTCTCAGTATTAGTTTTATCTACAGATACGAATTCGACAATCTGCAATTCTTTTGCATCTACGCCTCTATGACAAGCTTTTACTTGACAGTTTCATTATGGCTACGGTACATTTTTATAAGTTTTTCTTTAAATTAAAATCAAATTATCTGATTTTTTCTTTTCTTCCCACAATTCAACGGGAATGAAAACATGGACGCTGCCACACACACCACTATCCTCTATATCGCCCTGTTCATGCTCGGGGCACTGGGTTTTGGCCTTGGCCCCATCCTCATCGTCAAACTGCTCAGCCCCAGTTCCCATACACGTCAAAGCGCAGGCAAGAGCAGCCAGCTGATCGAATGTGGCATGGTGCCCATTGGCAAGGCATGGATTCGCTTTGGCATAGTCTACTATCTCTATGCGCTTATCTTCCTTGCCTTTGACGTAGATGTTCTTTTTCTTTTTCCCGTGGCGCTGGCCTACAATGATCCTAGCTTTACTTACGAAGATTTTATAGAAATCCTCCTCTTTGTCGCTATTCTAGCCCTGGCGGTGGTGTATGCCTGGTGCAAAGGAGTCTTCACATGGACAGGGAAGCCATCCCGTCATCCCTAGTGCAATTTGCCAAACTCGACACCCTGATCGATCTGGCGCGAGCTAACTCGCTTTGGCCCATGACTTTTGGCCTGGCCTGTTGCGCCATTGAGATGATGTGCACTGGCGGTTCCCGCTATGATATTTCCCGCTTTGGTGCCGAGGTTTTCCGGCCATCTCCCCGGCAAAGTGATGTGATGATCGTGGCCGGCACCGTCAACAAAAAACTGGAACTGGCAGTAAAAACCCTCTATGACCAGATGCCAGAACCCAAATGGGTCATCGCCATGGGCAACTGTGCCATTTCAGGTGGGCCCTTTAAACTGCCCTGCAACTACAATGTGGTGGAAGGGACAGATCTGCTTTTCCCGGTGGATGTATACATTCCCGGATGCCCACCCAGGCCTGAAGCCCTGCTTGAGGGCATCATGGCCCTGGAAGAAAAAATTACCGGCACACGCCGTTGGCCCCGGGTTGAAGCGGCTTGAGCATGAACATGGAAGCAACAAACAAACTGCACACAACTCTCCTCACCCTTTTCGGCAGTCTCAATGAGGGTGCTGAGGATGCAACGGCACAAAACGACAACGACGCGACAGAGGCACGCGTTGCAACCATACCGCTTGACTACAGCCGCAGTGGCGCCAACCTGGAACAGCACTGCCGGCCTGAGCAATTGCGCACCGCAGCCGAACTGCTCAATACCCAGCACTTTCTACTGGAATCGATCACCGGGGTGGACTGGCCGGAAAAAAATCAATTCGAAGTTTTGTACGATTTCATCCACTATGCAGTGCCTCAATATCGGGTACTGCTCCGCTGCACGGTGTCCAGGGACGAGGCAATAGTCCCCAGTTTATGCAGCATTTTTTCTGCAGCTGACTGGCACGAACGAGAGGTTTACGACTTGTTTGGTATCCTTTTTGACGGCCATCCTAATCTGATTCGCATCCTGTTGCCCGAAGACGCAGACTTTTATCCGTTGCGCAAGGATTACATGCCATGAACCTGCCCAGACAGCGCTACGAAGAAACCTTTGTGCTCAACCTGGGGCCGCAGCATCCGGCCACCCACGGGGTTCTGCGCATCAAGGTGACCATGGATGGCGAGTATGTTATCAAGGCCGAACCAGTGCTGGGCTATATCCACCGCATGCATGAAAAAATAGCGGAACAGGGCAATTTCGCCCAATTCATGCCCTACACTGCCCGCATGGATTACCTGCACGCCCTCGCCTTCAACCATGGTTACTGCCTGGTGGTGGAGCGGGCCGCTGGCATTGAGGTGCCGGAGCGGGCAGAGTATATCCGAGTGATCACGGTGGAGCTCAACCGCATCGCCAGTCATCTCCTGTGGTGGGCCGCTTTTTTGCTGGACTTGGGCGGCTTTACCCCGCTACTCTACGCCTTTGACGACCGAGAACAGATTCTCGATCTGTTGGAGCGCACTACCGGCTCTCGCCTCACCTACTGCTACTTCCGTTTCGGTGGTGTGTGCAATGATATCGACGACGAGTTCATCAGTGGCACACGCACCTTTATCGATCGTTTGCGCAAACGCCTGCCCGTCATGTACCACAGCCTGGTGACCGGCAATATCATCCTGATCAAGCGCATCAAAGACATCGGCATCATCAGCACAGAACAGTGCCGTCGCTACGGGGCAAGCGGCCCGGTGGCGCGTGGTTCAGGCATTGATTTTGATGTGCGCAAACATGAACCGTATTCGATCTATCCTGAGCTGGACTTTGATATACCAGTGTACAACGAAGGCGACTCCATGGCCCGCTACATGGTTCGCATGGATGAAATCGAACAGTCACTGCGTATTATCGAGCAAGCTCTGGACAAACTGCCCGATGGCCCGATTATGGCCAAAGTTCCAAAAAATCTGCGTCCAGAGGCAGGCACCTGCTATGCTGCGGTGGAAACTGCGCGGGGTTCCCTGGGGCACCGTTTACTCTGTAATGGTGACAGAAATCCCTACCGGCTGAAACTGCGTTCCCCCACCTTCAGTAATCTGAGTCTGTTTGCCGAGGTGGCGGAAGGCATGATGATCGCCGATGTCCTGGCCTTTTTGGGCAGCCTGGACCTGGTTATTCCCGAGATAGACCGCTAGAGGGAAGTGATAATGGCCAACCCGATTGTACATGCACTTGTTTATCTGATCGGCCTGATGACTTTTGCCGGTCTCAATGCCGCCTACCTGGTGTGGTGCGAGCGCAAGGGCGCTGCCCGTATCCAGCGGCGTACTGGTCCCTGCGAGGTTGGCTGGGCCGGCCTGCTCCAGCCACTGGCCGATGGACTCAAGCTGATGACCAAGCAATTGTTGGTACCAGATGGCGTGGATGCGGCCCTTTTCCGCCTGGCACCAGTGCTGGCCATGCTGCCGGGCATGGTTGCCCTGGCAGTCATCCCCTTTAGTGCGCATCTGCAGGCGCTGGACATGGAGCTTTCGGCCCTGTTTATCTTCGCCTTTGCCTCCCTGGCCATGTTGTGCGTGCTTTTGGGTGGCTGGGCCTCGGGTAACAAATTCGCCATCATCTCATCAGCCAGGGCGGTTTCCCAAAATCTGGCCTATGAGATCCCCATGTTGCTCACCCTGATCACCATTGCCCTGATCAGCGGCTCCCTCAACCTGCGCGAGATTGCCCTGGATCAGCAGGGTGGCCTCTTCCACTGGAACCTGTTTCGACTGGAAGGCTGGCATATCCTTACCATGTGGATTGCCTTCATCATCTTTTTCATCTGTTCCATCGCCGAGACAAACCGGGCGCCCTTTGATCTGGCCGAGGCGGAAAGCGAACTGGTGGCCGGTTACATGACCGAATACAGTTCCATGGGGTATGGCCTATTCATGATGGCCGAGTATATCAACATCGTGGTGGGGGCCTGTCTCACCACTATCCTCTTCTTGGGCGGCTGGGGCTGTCCCTTTGATGTGGCTCCCGGCTGGTGGTGGTTTGGCCTGAAAATGTATGCCCTGATCTTCACCATTATCTGGGTTCGCTGGACCTACCCTCGTACCCAGATCTATCGGCTGCTCAACCTGAGCTGGAAGGTGATGATCCCCTTTTCCCTGATCAACCTGCTCATTACCGCAGGCCTGGTCAAGTTCCTGTAACTTCCTGTCATAGAGCGATGAGCGGATACTGGCGAGACATATTTGCTGGCGCAAAAAGCCTGGTCATTGGCCTGAGCATTACTGGGCGGGAATTTTTCCGGCCAGTGGTCACTGAACACTACCCATACGAGACGCCCACCCTGCCGGCCCGCTTCCGCGGCCATATCGAACTCATTGCCAATGAGGAAAGCGGTGAACCCAACTGCGTGGTCTGCGGCATGTGTCAGCGGGCCTGCCCCTCTGGATGCATTGCCCTCAGCGGTGAAAAGGCGCCCAGTGGCAAGGGCAAGGTACTCACCTCTTACATGCTCGATTTCACTACCTGCAGTCTGTGCGGCTCCTGCGTGGAAAGTTGTAACTTCAATGCCCTGCGTTTTTCCAGGGAATATAACCGGGTTGCCTTTGACAAGAGTGTTTTTCAACTCGATCTCATTGCCCGGCTCAAGGAGCAAAACCAATGCAAGCCCTAACCTGCAACGTAGCCACTCCAACACTGTTCAGCGCCGAAGGCTTGGTGGGGCTGATTTTTCTTCTAACCATCCTGATGGTGGTTGGCGGTGCGCTGATCGCAGTGCAGTCTAAATGGCTGGTGCGCTCGGTAGCCGGGCTTGCCCTCTGCTTCACCGGCGTGGCTGGCCTGTACTATTTTCTCTTGAGCCCTTTCCTTGCCATGATGCAGATGCTCATCTACGTGGGTGCAGTTTCCATTCTCATTGCCTTTGCCATCATGATGGTTACCCAGGCAGGCAGTGACACCCGACATCGACGCAAGGTCAGCGCCCTGGCCGGTCCCATCGGCATCAGCGTGGCCATGCTGTTCTTCGCCGGTTTTACCATGTTAGCGCTGGCCACTCCCTGGCAGCAATTTCCCCAGGAACAGGAAGGGTCCACCAGAGATCTGGGCATAGCCCTACTTGGCCCCCATGTGCTGATATTCGAGCTGATTTCCATCGTGCTGCTCATGGCCATCATTGGTGCCCTGGTGCATGCGCAACGGGGCAGGACTCGGGGAACAGGAGCGTAAGCTATGCAACTGCTTGGCATCTACAACTGTCTCTCAAGCTATTTGGTGGTGGCGGCCTTTCTTTTTGCCTGCGGCGTCTACGGACTGATGTCTAGGCGCACGGTCATCGGCATGCTCATCTCCGCCGAACTGATTCTTGCCGCTGCCTCCCTGAACTTCATGGCCTTCAGCCGTTTTCTCGCCCCTGACCCCACGCTCGGAAGGCTGTTCACCCTCTTTATTATGGCCATAGCCGCAGCCGAGGCAGCCATTGCTGTGAGTATTTTGATTGCGGTGTACCGGAACTACAAAAGCATCGAAAGCGATGATCTCACCGATTTACAGGGCTAAGGGCAAACCATGAATCAGTTGCAAGTGGCCACAACCATCACCGAAAACGCCTTCCTCCTCATAGCGGTACTGATCCCGCTGGCAGGCAGCCTGGTGGTGATGACCTTAAAAAACAATCCCAATTTGCGGGAATTCACCTCCTTTGCCGCCTCTGTGCTGCTTTTTTCGGTGGTGTGTTCCTTTATTCCCGCACTCAAACAGGGCCACACCCTAGTTTATCCTGTTTTTCAGCTGTTGCCAGGGCTCTCCATCACCCTGCGGGCAGACGGCTTTTCCATGATCTTTGCGCTGGTCGCCTCATCGCTATGGATGATTGCGGTTTTCTATTCCCTGGGCTACATGCGCGCCCATAACGAACCCAAACAAACCCGTTTCAACGCCTGTTTTGCCTTGGCTATTTTCGGTGCCATTGGGGTGGCCTTTTCCGACAATCTGCTCACCCTGTACCTGTTCTACGAGATTGTCTCTATCTGCACCTACCCGCTGGTGGCCCACCACCAGGATGAAAAATCCTACGAAGGCGCACGCAAATACATCATCTATCTCACTGCTACGGCCAAATTCCTTTTGCTGCCGGCCCTGGCACTCATCTACGTGCTTACCGGCAGTCTGGATTTTCCCCACAATATCAGCCAGGGTGTGTTCAGCACAGATGCCCCAAGCTGGATGGTGGTTATGCTCTATATCTTCTGTCTCTTGGGCTTTGCCAAAAACGGTGTCATGCCACTGCACCACTGGTTGCCCGGAGCCATGGTTGCGCCCACACCGGTATCAGCCCTTTTGCATGCGGTGGCCGTTGTCAAGGTTGGCGTGTTCTCCACCACCAGGGTCATGCTCTACATCTTTGGCGTAGACACCATGCAGCGACTGTACCTGGGCATTCCCACCGCCTACTTTGTCGGTTGCACCATTATTCTGGCCTCGGTGATTGCGCTCTCCAAAGACAATCTCAAGGCCCGGCTCGCCTATTCCACGGTGAGCCAGCTCTCCTACATCATCATGGGCGTGGCCCTGCTCACACCACATGCCATCGAGGGTGGGCTCATTCATATTGTCAATCACGCCTTTGCCAAAATCACCCTGTTCTTCTGCGCCGGTGCCATCTACATCGCAGCGCATAAACAAGACATCTCCGAGATGGGTGGACTGGGCCGCATCATGCCCTTTACCTTTGGCGCCTTTGCCGTGGCCTCGCTCTCCATGATTGGTGCACCACCGGTGGCGGGATTTGTCAGCAAATGGTACTTACTGGTCGGCTCCATGGAAGCACACCAAATCGGCATTTTACTTATTCTCATCGCCTCCACCGTGCTCAATGCCGGCTACTTTGCCCCGGTTGTTTACAAGGGTTTTTTCGGCACAGCCCCGGCCGATGCAGGGAATAGCGGCATCAAGGAGGCCCCGCTCACCATGTTGGTGCCGCTGCTGATTGCGGTAACGGTTTCGGTGCTTATCGGCATCTATCCAAACTTCATGATGCAGTTTGTCAAAATGGTGACAGGATGAAGCAGACAGGCCAAATCATCTTACAACGTGGGGTCGTCCTCGCACTCTTTTATGCTGCGCTGGTTGGTATCGCCATCCTGAGCCTTGTGGTGGAGAATCACCACCCTCACAGCTGGCTGGAGGCACATCTCCCATTTTTCTGGTCATTTTTTGCATTTTTCGCCGCAGTTATCATCATCTGCCTGAGTAAATGGCTGGCCAAAGCTGGCCTTGAGGCCAAACCCGGCTGCTATGATCTGCCACTTGGGCCTGCGGAGGAAAAAAAGCCATGAATACCTTTATCCATCCTTCCCTACTGCTTCTGGGTGGGGCCTTGCTTTTGCCCTTGGTGCGTGGTCCCTTGCGCAAATTCTATTTGCTGCTGGTCCCCCTCTTGGCCTTTGCCGCCGTGTTGGGCAACAGCCTGCTCAGCGGCCATTTCGCCATCTTTCCTTTTATGGAATGGCAGCTTGTTTTCGGCCGGGTGGACAAACTGGCCACGGCCTTTGCACTGATCATGGCCCTGGTAACGGTGCTGGCCACGCTCTACGGACTGCACGTGGAAAAAACTGTCGAGCACATAGCTGCCTGGTGCTATGCTGCCGGATCTTTGGGCGTCATCTACTGCGGCGACTACCTCAGCCTCTTTCTCTTTTGGGAAATGATGGCCTTTTCCTCGGTTTTTCTGGTTTGGTTCAGGCGAGGACCACAGTCCCTGCAAACCGGCTATCGCTATCTGCTCATTCACACCCTGGGCGGGGTTATCCTCCTGGCCGGCATTCTGCTGCGCTACCAGAGCGTGGGAGATATCACTTTCGCGCTCATGGACATCAGTCAGCCGCAGCTCTACACCTGGTTGATTATGCTGGGTTTTGGCCTCAATGCAGCAGTAGTACCGCTGCATTCCTGGCTGCCGGACGCCTATGGCGAGGCCTCCTTCAACGGCGCGGTGTTTCTCTGCGCCATCACCACCAAAACCGCAGTCTATGCCCTGGCTCGGGCCTGTGCCGGCTTTGAAGTACTGATCGTGCTGGGGGTGATCATGGCCCTCTATGGCCTCTTCTACGCACTGTTGGAAAACGATATCCGCCGTCTGCTGGCTTGGTCTATTGTCTCCCAGGTAGGCTATATGGTGGCTGGTATTGGCATCGGCACAGAGTTAGCCATAAACGGTGCGGTTGCCCATGCCGTGGTACATATCCTCTACAAGAGCCTGCTTTTTATGGGAACAGGCGCTGTGCTCTATACAACTGGGCAAACGAAATTTACCGAACTGGGTGGTCTCTGGCGCAAAATGCCGGCCACCTGCGGGCTGACCCTGATTGGTTGCCTCTCCATTGCCGCAGCACCCTGCTTTGCCGCCTATGTGAGTAAATCCATGATCATCAATGCAGGTTTTGCAGCGCAACAGAACTGGGCAGCCTGGCTGCTCATGTTCGCAGCCATTGGCACCATCCTCTACAACGGCTTGAAATTGCCCTACTTCCTCTTTTTTGGTGAAAACCGCTGCAGTAGTACCACCTGGGAAAAAGCAGGCGAACCGCCCCTCAACATGCTCATTGCCATGACCATTGGCGCTACCCTCTGCTTTCTGGTAGGCGTGGCCCCAGGATATCTCTACAGCGCCCTGCCCTTTGCCACCGCATACACCCCCTATACGGCCTTTCATCTGGTGGAAACCCTGCAGCTGCTGGGTTTTTCTGCCCTGGCCTTTTTCTTGCTCAAGGGGCTGCTTGCTCCCAAAGATGTCGTGTATGTGGATATCGACTGGTTCTACCGCCAGGGCGGGCGCGCCTTTATGTGGTTGGTGCGCAATCCCCTGCAGTGGCTCGACTGGGCCTGGGGTGAACTATACCGCAGCCTTGCCCTGCCGCTGCTCATGCTTATGGCCCGTTTCTCCGGATGGTTTGACTGGCACATCATAGATGGCATCGTGGATGGGTTGGCCCGCACAGTGCGAGGGCTGGGCGGACATTTACGTCTTCTGCAAAGTGGCCAGATGCAGTACATATTTTTTCAGGTCTTTGCCCTGGCCGCGCTTGCGCTCATCACCCTGACCCTCTTCCTGCTGTTTTAGATGGATAGCATGATGAACCAGTTACTGATCAACAACGGCATTCCCTGGCTCAACGTATTAGTGGGCTTGCCCTTGGCCGGGGCATTGGTATTACTCGTCTTTTTTGGCAAGGCTACCTTTGCCCGTTGGTTGACACTTGTCGTTACCCTGGCAAACGCCCTATGCACCCTGCCCTTGCTCAGCGGCTTTGACGGCAAGATCACCACGTTTCAGTTCGCCCATCTCTATACCTGGATTCCCCAGTTGCATATCAACTATGTGGTTGGAGTGGATGGCATCTCCATTCTTTTGGTGGCACTGACCACCTTGATCATGCCGCTTTGCGTGCTCGCCTCCTGGACGTACATCCAACAGCGGGTAACCGCCTTCATGGTGTGCCTGCTGGTCATGGAAAGTGCCATGATCGGGGTCTTTATTGCCCTGGATTTTGTGCTGTTCTATATCTTTTGGGAATTTATGCTCATTCCCATGTATCTGTTGATTGCCATCTGGGGTGGTCCACGCAAAAGCTACGCCTCCATCAAGTTTTTTATCTACACCCTGGCAGGTTCGGTCTTATTGCTGGTGGCAATCATCGCGCTCTACCTGGAAAATGGAACTTTCTTCATTCCAGCCATGATGTGGCACGAGTATGGACAGGGCTTTCAGCTGCTCGTTTTTCTTGCTTTTTTCCTGGCTTTTGCCATTAAAGTTCCCATGTTTCCCTTCCACACCTGGCTGCCCGCCGCCCATGTGGAGGCGCCCACTGCCGGCTCAGTGCTCCTGGCTTCCATTTTGCTGAAAATGGGTACCTACGGGTTTCTCCGTTTTTGCCTGCCCATTACCCCAGATGCCAGCATGCTGCTCGCCACACCACTGCTCTGGCTTTCCATCGCTGGCATCATCTACGGCGGTTTTACTGCCCTGGCACAGCAGGATATGAAAAAGCTGATTGCCTACTCTTCGGTTGGCCACATGGGCTTTGTCACCTTGGGTATCTTTGTCTTCAATCTGCAAGGCTTGCAGGGTGCCATGCTGCAGATGATCAACCACGGTATTACCACTGGCGCGTTGTTTCTCTGTATCGGTATGATCTATGAACGCAATCACAGTCGCGAACTGGCCCATGCCACCGGACTTGGTCCACATATGCCCTGGTTTGCCACCTTTGTTACCCTGTTTTCTTTGTCGGCCTTTGCCTTCCCCGGCACCAACTCCTTTATTGGCGAGTTTTTGGTACTGGCCGGCACCTTTGCCCACAAACCTTTCCTAGCGTTGGCCGCCATACCAGGTGCTGTATTGGCTGCCGCCTATATGCTGCGCATGCTACAAAAAATTATTTGGGGCGGGGTCAACAATCCAGATCAGAGCGGTATGAAAGATTTGTATCTACGGGAAATACTGGTCCTGGCCCCACTCCTGTTGTTCGTGTTCTGGATTGGTTTGGGGCCACAACCCTTTCTCGATTATATGAATCCAACCCTTAACGAGCTCTTGCGGCAGTTGCACGAGTGGCAACAAGGCCAGCAACTGACCCTCAACTGAAAATTTTAAGGAACACCTGATGCGGTTTTTGCCCGTTTGTCTAGACCATGGCTGCACCTCGGTGAGCTGATTGAAGAGGAAACAAGGCGGTCATCATGCTTATTCTTCCTGAACTGGTTGTCTTAGGCGGTGCTTTTCTCTTTTTCACCGCCAGCTTGACTGGCAAGGCGCAACCACAGCTGTTGCGCACGCTCGCCCTGCTCTGCGGACTGACACTCTTTGCCAGTGTCTGTATCGCTTCCCAGGCCAATGGCCTGCTCTTTTTCGCCAGCTATGCAGTCACTCCCTATTCTCAGCTGTTCAAAATCCTTCTGGCCGGTGCCTTTCTCTTTGTGCTCATTGCCGGGCAAAAGCTGACCAGCATCCATTCCTCGGTACAGGCAGAGTACTATCTCTTTCTTTTTTTAGGTGTTTTCGGGTTGATGCTCTTGGTGAGTGCCAACGAATTCATTCTGCTCTTTGTTGCCTTGGAGTTGTCCTCCTTTGCCCTCTACTTGCTCGTGCCCATGCGGGATGACCGGGATGGTCTGCGACCACAGATGGAGGCGAGCATCAAATACCTGCTTTTTGGCGTGATAGCCACGGGCTTCATGCTCTTTGGTATGAGCTATTTATTTGCCCTGACAGGCTCCACCTCCCTGCCAGCCATTGCTGACGCTATCCAGCAGGGGGGCATGCCGCCAGTGGCACTCGTGGCCCTTCTTTTGGTACTGTGCGGCTTTTTCTTCAAACTGGCGGTCTTCCCCTTTCATTTCTGGGTACCGGATGTCTACCAGGGAGCTGCCAATGAAACCGCCATCTTTGTCGCCACCCTGCCCAAAATAGCCGCTGTAGCCATCCTCATCCGCTTGATGCAATTCCTGCCACCTGGACATGAACAGTTTGTTGTGCTGCTCTTTGCCGTACTGGCCCTGGTTTCCATGTTTTACGGCAACCTGTGCGCCTTGGTGCAGGACGACATCAAACGTCTGTTGGGTTTTTCAGGTATTGCCCATGCCGGCTTCATCCTGCTGGGACTTCTGACCCTACAAGAGGAGGGGTACGGCCTGGCCATGTATTACATCAGTGCCTATGTGCTGATGAATCTGGCCTGTTTTCTCGTCTTGTGTGCTTTGGCCGGCAAGGGACAGAACCTGCGCATTGCCGACCTGCATGGCCTTTCCAAACGGCAGCCCATCCTGGCCTTTATTCTGGCCACCGGCCTCTTCGGCCTGGCAGGCATTCCGCCCTTTGCCGGCTTCATGGGCAAATTTTTGGTCCTTACCGAAACCCTCAACAAAGGACACCTGCTGGTGGTTGTTTTGGCGGTCATCAACACCGCCATAGCCATCTACTACTACTTGCTGGTGGTGCGGGCCGCCTACACAGTGGACGATGACAGTGCTGCTGCGGCCATGCCCAGCCCGTCCCTCCTCACCACTGCAGCGGGAATCATTCTTGTCCTTGCCATTATCCTGGTGGGTATCCTGCCGGCAAAGCTCATTACCCTTGCTACCACTGTGGTGCAAAGTTTGGGATAAGCAAAGGGGTGCCAGCGTAGACGCTCTTTTCCTCCACCGGTAGAGTTGTACTGTCTGCCGGTGCGGAAGGGCTCCAAGAGAAGAGTTCTGCGCTTACAAAACTGCGCAGGATCTCGTCTCAGTGAATGGGCTGAAAATTGACCAGAAATTCAGAGCGATATCCTTGGAATTGAAAAGTTGCGAACATATCGCAGGTGGAGGTACACGCCCGAATACAAACCAGAGTATTGGTGCGCCAAGGGAAGGTGATGGGCAGATAGAAGCCTAACGACGCCAATTCCGACTTAGGCAGGTGCCAAAAAAGTGCCGCTAATCTGTATCTCCGTTCAAAAATCTCCCCGATCAGACAAGTCACGGCGGTCTTCCACAAACCAGGTAATGAACCTGGCCAAACCATTTTCAAGAAAACGGTCAAAGTCCCAAAAGTCTTGGGAGAGAAGGTGCCGGCATTCCCGACGGATGGCATACACCTGTACCTCTTTTTTAGAGCCGTCTTCCAGGGTCACGGTCACCTGTACCCGTTCGTATTTGTCTCCCTCAAAATCATCGAGTTTAGCCAAGGTTTCAGCATCAAGGGCAGAGAAAACAGTGCCAGGCACCTGGCCATTTTCCTGGGGCAGAATGCCAGGATAGGCGGATTGGCGCACTCTGAAACGCATCCAGTTCTCCAGTGTTGCCTTGGCACCGGAAAAACTTTGCCCGGTTACCGCCTTCATGACCATGGGAGACTGCAAGGTGCCGTAGCAGAACAAATCGATCTTGTCCATGGGTATCGAAAAAAATGGATTTTTAAAGCTGTGGGACGTCACAGTGTCCTGTAACCGCCCCTTGGGACTGCCGTGCGTGGATCTTTTGTATTTGCAATAGTTCTAAAGGAAACCTCAAAAAATAATCACGTCTCTTTGCCGATATGCCTGCAGACGCCCCAACCAATTCCATCGCATCGGATTTAGACTAGTTGTAGAAAAAAATAAAGCATTGTCCCCATAAGCTACCCGACAACATGGAGTTCCGTCAATCCAAGAGGATCCGAAACAGGGAAATTCATCCAAACAAGCAGTGCCCATATTTGCATACTGTCTTCTTTTTGTCCATATACAAGTATGCAATGTGGGGAGGCAGGCATGTTTCTGCTTTCTGCTGTGCAATTCGGCCCAGGTTGGGTATGATAAGTAACTTTGGCACATTATGCGCGATGTGGCACAGCCCCGAGCAACTGCACGGATATGGGCGTCTTTTGCCTGGTATGCGCATTCATCACGGTTTGTTTTCTATGACAAGGGGTATTCATGAAACATCTGAAAGAGCAGGATCCGGAAATATACCGCTGCATTCAGGAGGAAGAGCTGCGGCAGCACGAAAAAATACGGTTGATCGCCTCGGAAAACTACGTGAGCGCGGCAGTCATGGAGGCCACCGGCTCCGTCCTCACTAACAAGTATTCAGAAGGCTACCCAGGCAAGCGCTACTACGAGGGGCAACAACTGATCGATCAGATCGAAGCACTGGCCATTGAGCGCGCCAAGGCCGTGTTTGGCGCCGAGCATGTCAATGTGCAGCCCTACTCGGGCTCGCCGGCCAACCTGTCTGTCTTCCTGGCCTTTCTCAAACCCGGCGACACCATCCTCGGCATGGCCCTGCCCCATGGCGGCCACCTCACCCACGGCGCCAAGGTGTCCATTTCCGGCAAGTATTTTCATGCAGAGTCGTATTCACTGGAACGAGAAAGTGGCCAACTCAACTACGATACCCTGCGCGAACAGGCCTTGGCCTGTAGGCCAAAAATTCTCATCGCAGGCTATTCGGCCTATCCGCGCATCCTCGACTTTGCCCGTTTTCGAGCCATTGCCGATGAATGTGGCGCCCTGCTCATGGTGGACATGGCCCACTTTGCAGGCCTGGTTGCCGGCAAGGCACATCCTTCACCAGTGCCCTATGCCGACATCCTCACCACCACCACTCACAAAACACTGCGTGGACCGCGTGGCGCCATGATTTTGTGCAAGGCCGAACATGCCCAGGCCATTGACAAGGCCGTGTTCCCCGGTACCCAGGGCGGACCACACAACCACACCACCGCAGCCATTGCCGTGGCCCTGCAAGAGGCCGACAGTGAAGCCTTCAAACAGTATGCCGCCCAGGTCGTGCGCAATGCCAAGGTCCTTGCAGCCACGCTGCTGGAGCGGGGCTACGATCTGGTTACCGGCGGCACAGACAACCATCTCATGCTCATCGACCTCAGCAACAAAGGTATTTCCGGCAAAACAGCAGCCCAGGCCCTGGATGCCGCTGGTTTGGTACTAAACTGCAATGCCGTACCCTTTGACACCCGCAAACCCTTTGACCCCAGCGGTATTCGCATTGGTTCCGCAGCTGTGACTTCTCGGGGCTTCAAAGAGGCACAGATGGAGCAGGTTGGTGTCTGGATTGATACAGTTATCCAAAACAGCACCAATAGCGCAGTGCAGGCGCAGGTGGCAGCTGAAATCAAGGAGTTGTGCCGCAGCTATCCCGCCCCAGGCCTGGAACACCTGGTTGACTGATCGACTGATGGCTGATTTTAAGTGAATCAAGAAAAGGGGGCATCTCCTTCTATCGAAAGATGCCCCTTGTTCATGCATACCCCGGTCGCCTGGGCTCCAGGATCGGCTCAAGCAGGAAGGCCGGCAACTATCTGAAAGCGCGCCCCCTGGTACTGCACACAGACAAGCTGTCCGTACTGTTTGTCTGTACTGCTGGGGAAATGTGCTGCACAACAGCTCCATGCCGGAGCAGGTAATTCAACATGGCTGCTGCAGCCTGACAAACCTGCTACGCAACGTCGCAAGGTTTTGCCCGCTTGCCGCTTCCACAGCTTGGACCAGTTACCAGTTCTTGGGCAAGGCGATAGTGTGCAAGGAGTGCAGATTGATAGGATTCTGGCGCTGGTCCAGCAATACGTACAAACGATGTGGTCAATTTTATGCCATCAATCCACCAATGAATGCACCAACACTTGCAACACTGTAATACTGTGCAGATGAGTTCCATCCCACACCTGTGGAGACAAAACGCAGGTCGATCAAACCTGCGTAGCTGTCTCTATCCCGCAGCAATCATATCCCACTCCCCTCTGCTCAGATCTATGCTGGCAAATCGACCCGTCAGTAAGGAAGGCCACCCCAAAAGCAGCTTGACGGCCTCACAAACCTGCAGACTCGCTACGCAGCCCACGGTGAAGGAGAAAACGGAAACAGGGGCTGCAGTCGTCTGCGCGTGCGGGTACAGGCTGCTTATCAAATCATCTCCGGGCAATTGTACGCCCACCTGGCCATACCAACCCTGCACCGCACCATGCACAAGGGGTATTTGACGGCTGGAACACAGAGAGGCGAGATGTAGACGAATAGCGGCTGAATCCAGGCAATCCATGGCCAAGTGTATACCTTGCCAGGCTGTCTCTGGAGCGTCGCGCAAATCCATCGGCCAGGATGCAACCTGGCATTCGGGACGTAGTTGTTGCACCCGGGCCGCCGCTACCTCGCTCTTGTTGCAGCCAAGGGTTTCCTGGGTCGCCAAGAGTTGCCGGTTGAGGTTGCTCATGGAAAAACTGTCCGGATCAAACAGGACAAGCCGCCCCACCCCAACCCTGACCAACTGCTCCACCACATAGCCGCCCAGCCCGCCACAGCCGAAGACTGCCACGGCCGCTTCCTGCAGGCGCTCTTGTTCATTCGCACCCAGTAAGCCTGCATGACGGCTAAAAAATGCGTCCATTCCACCTGTCTCCCTGTTCCATTGTACCGAAATCTTACACGTCGTCTACGTCGTCTGAAACCTCTTTGCGTATGATCCCGCGCCATTTCCATGTTCTGAATCGCGTGTTATTTAAATAGCAAGTATTCCAATATTCTTGACAAAAAAAGAAAATACATCCAAATATTATAGACTGTCTGTACCATAAATTTTTGCTTAATCGCAAAGGCAACACTCAGTACTGGAAGCTTGGACGCTTCCCATACAAAGAAAGGAGAACATGCCATGCACCTGAAAAAACCGCTTATCTTCACTGTCCTGATTCTGGCCTTGGTTAGTGCGCCGCTTTATGCAACCGACAAAACCATCACCATTTCCACTACGACCAGCACGCGGGATTCCGGCCTTTTAGATGTGCTCTTGCCTGCCCTGCAGAAAGACACCGGTATTGAGGTTAAGGTGATTGCAAAAGGCACGGGAGCTGCCATCCGTGACGGTATGGACGGTAATGTGGACGCCATCTTCGTGCACGACACAGCCCGAGAAGAGGCTTTTGTTGCCGATGGCTACGGCACAAAACGCTACGCCATCATGCACAATGACTTTATTCTTGTCGGCCCTGAAAATGACAAGGTCGGCATCAAAGGCAACAGCGCCATCGATGCCTTGAAGAAAATTGCCGCAGCCAAGGCGGTCTTTGTATCCCGCGGCGATGATTCTGGTACCCATTCCAAGGAGCAGGATCTGTGGAAAGCAAGCAATCTACCCCTTGAGGAGGGTACCTCCACTATGGAAAAAAATGGTAAAAACATAGAGATCAAGGCCCAGCGCCCGGCTGACAGCCGTGGCTGGTACCTGTCTGTTGGTCAGGGGATGGGCGCAACGCTCACCATCACCGATGAAAAACAAGGCTACACCCTGGCCGACCGTGGCACCTACATCCAGTACAAGTACGGCCGCGAAGTGCCGGTGCAGCTGGAAATCCTCTCCGAGGGCGACAGCTCACTTGCCAATCCCTATGGTTTCATCCCGGTGAACCCGGCCAGGCATTCCCAGGCCAAAGTAGCGCTTGCCGAAGAAATGGCCCAATGGCTCATTTCCGACAAGGGTCAGGATCTCATTGCCGGCTACCAGTTGCACGGCAAGCAGCTCTTTTTCCCTGACGCGAAGACCGATACAAAAAAATAAACGCTCTATCTTTCCGGAGCGGCCCGCAACACTGCCGCTCCGGTGCATCCCTTGCCCAAACCAGTCCATGTCTTTTTTCATCCAGAGCTTTGTCGCTGCCAACCAGCTCATCTGGTCGATGGATGCAGAACTACTCAATATCGTCCTGGTTTCGCTCTCGGTGAGTGGGCTGGCCACGGTCGCCGCCTCGGTGGTGGGCATCCCCGCTGGTTTCTTTCTGGCCTACAGACGTCTACCCGGTAAACGCATCTACATCACCCTGCTCAACACCTTGCTTGCCCTCCCTACGGTGGTAATCGGGCTGTTTGTATACGTTTTCATCTCCCGCCGAGGAGTTTTTGGTTCCCTTGGCCTACTCTACACCCAAAAGGCCATTATCATTGGTCAGTTCATCCTCATCGTACCGCTCATCACCGCCCTAACCATTGCCGCCATCAGCCGAGTGGACGAACGCTACCGCAATACCGCCAAAACCCTGGGAGCCAATGCCTGGCAGACCGCGCTGGTGGTACTGCGCGAAGGACGTTTTGGCATTGCCGCGGCTGTTATCTCTGCATTTGGCAGAGTTATTTCTGAAATCGGTATCTCCATGATGCTGGGCGGCAACATCAAGGGCTACACCCGCACCATGACTACAGCCATGGCCCTGGAATACGACAAAGGGTCCTTCACCCTAGCTATTGCCTTGGGCTTGGTACTGATGGCCATCAGCCTGCTGGTCAACATCCTTTTCCAACTGGTACAGGGCAGGAGTGGGGCCTGATGCATCCCTTGTTCGAACTGCAGAACATCCGCCAGCACTACCACGATCGCACCGTGTTGGACATAGCCAGTTTGCGCCTTGAAGCAGGGCACATCTATGCCCTCACCGGACCAAACGGAGCTGGCAAGAGCACTTTGCTGCGCCTGCTCGCCTTTCTGGAAGAACCAACTGCAGGTAGACTTTTCTTCTGTGGGGAGCAGGTGCGCTTTTCCTCACGCACGGCCCTGCTCAATCTGCGCCGCCGGGTCGTGCTGGTGGATCAGCATCCGGTGGCCTTCTCTACCACCGTGGCAAAAAACGTTGAATTTGGCCTAAAAATCAGAAAAATGGCAAAAAAGCAACGGCAGCGCTTAGTAGCCGAGGTACTGGATACCGTGGGTTTGAGCCAATATTGCCATGGCCCGGCCAATGAGCTTTCCGGTGGTGAAACCCAACGCCTGGCCCTGGCCCGCGCACTGGCCATCCAGCCGGAAGTCCTGTTGTGTGATGAACCAACCGCCAATGTGGATGTTCCCAATCAACACATTATTCTTGATGTACTGAGCCAGATTAACCATAAACACAGCAGTTCCATCATCTTCACCACCCACGATCAGAAGCAGGCCGAGGCCCTGGCGCAGCATGGGCTGCATCTTGAGCGTGGCTGCTTAGAGTATCATAATGCAGCTTGATGCACGATGCGCTAGCCTCCAGGTGCTACTGCTCTGCCCGCTTAAACAGGTCCATCAGCCTGCAGCCGCAAAAATATTCTGGTCTGGGTGTGCAAAAGACGCACAAGCTGTTCATCTTCAACCAGTTCTTCATTCCAATAGCAGGGCATCTGGCTGGAGCACAGTGTGCTGGTTCTACGTGCATAATGCATAAGTGCCCTGGCTGGCAGCAAAACTCCGTCACTGAAGAAGATAGCTGCTAAATCGCAGGCAATGGTATTGAACAGTTTCAGGCAGATATACCCTTGATCGCTTGAGGCTCTGCTGTTGTCCGTGGTCTTGCCAAGCGTTGCCGTATCAATCTGGCCGGGCTTGCTGCGCAGACTGGCGTGCAGGCCCTGGCGGCGAAAAATAGCGCCTGCCAGGCCAGGCATGGCCGCAGACAGGGCCACGGTATCGCCTGCAGTTACCATAGTTTCCAACTGATCCGCAGGTTGGCCATTAACAAAGATGGTTTTCACCTTGGCCTCGATATAGGCGCGGCTCAGGCCTGGCTGGGCCAAAAGGAATGCCTGCACGCTCTGCGACCCCTGCACCGGACAAAAAATACCGTATTGCAGGAGTACTGCCAGCTCTGGAACACGGTTCTGCGGTAATGAAATGGTTACAAAGGCCTGAGCCTGCATACCTTGCTTCATTGTTTTGCAGCGTAGGATGATAATTGACTTGAAAGGCACAAAGCATCCGCCATATGTTACGCCATCATCTCTCGCAAACCATGTTTCCTGTATCTCTTGTTGAATATCCGCCCATTTTTTCAACGGTTTGTTGAAATTTGGTGGTGTTTATAATTTCCAACACTGCCTGAATCATTGTTGTTTCGTATTGTTCGCCAGGAATCAGCAGGTCATAACGCTCTTCTATCAAGGGTACAAAGTCCAGACCCAGCGCGTTGGCAGCACTCTTGATACCAAGCCCTGTGTCTGCCTTGCCGGAAAGTACGGCCACGGCCACAGCCATATGGGTGTATTCATCCTGCTGATATCCCTTGATGCCATCAGGATCCAGATTATGCCGGTCCAGCTCGTAATCAAGTAATATCCTAGTGCCAGAACCGGCTTGGCGGTTAATGAAGTAGACCTCCTCATTGTACAGGTCGTGCACGGTGCGGATATTTTTAGGGTTACCTTTTGCCACAATAAAGCCCTGTTCACGATGAACCAGGGTTACAATGGCAATAGCCCGTCCGGCAAGATATTTACGGACATAGCTGGTGTTGTAGGACCCATCGGCAGGATCCAGCAGGTGGGATCCGGCCAAATGACACATCCCTTGATTAAGGGCCATAATACCGCCTAAACTGCCTACATGGGTCGAAGCCAAAGGATAAGTCGGGTTCTGTTTGTTGAGAAAATCACCCAAGACATCAAGGCAAAGATCATGGCTGCCAGTGCAGAGGAGGGTGCGCTCTGCCTGGGGGCGCGGCACAAGGAGTTCAATATCCACCTCGCGTCCGTGGACTTCACCTTCAGAAGAAGCAGCTATGCGAAAAATACCATTAGCACGTGTTAACGTGGTGATGGCGCCAGCCCCCTGTTTGATCGGAACTGCGATAAAGTTGTCCTTGATACGGCCAACAATCACCCGGCGAAATTCTTCGATACCACTTTTGGAAGGCATATCTTTGGCAAGAATCGCTTTGACCGTATTAGGGGCAGGAACATGCAGCCCCTGCATTTGGAGCAAGAGGGGCACGACCAACTGCTGCATGGCAATGATTGCCGAAACCGGATAACCCGGTATGCCTACCACTGCCTTGTTGGCAATAGCCCCTAGTATGGTTGGCTTGCCAGGCATGATTGTAATGCCATGAACCAACACTTCTCCCAGTTCTTCAATAACACGTACTGCATAGTCGGCACTACCCGCTGAAGAACCAGCATTGAGGAGAACCAGGTCGGCCTCCCCAGCAATGACTTGCTGCAAGGTTGTCTTGATGGTCGAAAAATCGTCAGGAACAATCGGAGCTATATGCACATCGGCTCCAGCTTGTTCCGCCAATCCGGCCAGCACACTTGCATTCGACTCGATGATTTTACCCATCGGTACAGTCTCCGGACATTCCTCCAAAGGCACGAGTTCGTTCCCTGTGGGAATGATGACGACCTTAGGCCGACGACGCACCAGCACAGTGCTGCATCCCCCGGTCAGTAGCGCGCCGATGTCCGCTGCTCTTAACTGGTGGCCAGTGGGAAAAAGCAATTCAGTGGCAACAATGTCCTCCCCCACCTTGCGCACATGCTGCCAGGGATAGACCGGAGCCAAAATTGTCGCCTCACTACTGTCCTCATTCAGCTGCACGTTTTCAATCATCACAACTGCGTTTGCTTGAGGCGGCAGAGGATAACCGGTGTTGATCAATGTGGCCTGGCCTGTGCCAATCTGCAGGGTTAGGGGAGCATCGTCCCGGGCGCTGAATGTGTCTTCGGCCCGTACTGCCAAACCATCCATGGCTGCTGAATGAACCAGTGGAGAAGAAAAGCGGGCGCTGACTGGCCCGGCAGTTACGCGCCCCATGGCGGAACGCGAGGCAATGCTTTCCTCACCGGTGTCATGGTGTTGAAAGCGAGTCCAGAAAATCTGCTGGGCTTCAACCAGGGAATGCATGTCAAGATAGATCTTTCGTTGCATGGGGTCTCTCTTTCAAGGAAATTTCAAGGAAAAAGCAGCACGGTCGCTGTTACTCCTTTATCCAACCCTTCCACATCGCGTCCGATGGGTAACAGGCCGTCAGCCTTCACCAATGGATTCAGCAGGCCTGATTTGCCGTAAACTGGAACAGCCAAGGGCAGTGCATCTTTTTTTTGGGGGATGAGGCGAACGCGAACGTAATCCTCCCGGCCAATCACCGAAGCAATCTGTTGGCCGATAATTGCCTTGACCGTTACCAATCCTGAATTTACGCCCAAGCCACTGTAGTGTCGGAGTAGCGGACGGACAAAACAGGTGAATACCACCTGGGCAGAAGCAACATGACCAGGCAGGCCGATTAGGGCCTTGTTCCCCAACCGGGCGAAGATGGTCGGTTTGCCGGGACGAATCGATATCCCATGGACAAGTAGCTCTGCTCCAGGGATGGTAGTCAAAACCCGCCGGGTAAAATCACGCTGTCCCACTGAACTACCACCTGAAAGCAACAGTACATCAGCCTGAGCAATGTTCTCGCGGCAAAGGGCAAGCATGTGCTCGAAGTCGTCGATACAGATCCCCAGTGGCTGGGCAATACCCCCTGCTTCTTCAACCAGAGCGGTTAATGTGGTCGAGTTGATATCGCGGATCTTGCCCGGCGGCGGCACCTGATCAGGAGCCACCAATTCATCGCCAGTAGAGAGGATGATCACCTTTGGTTTCCGGTATACCGGCACCGAGGTGATGCCAAGACCCGAGAGTACGCCCAAATCCTGTGGCCGCAACCGGCTGCCCTGCTCCAGAACCACAGAACCTGCAGCATAATCCTCACCAGCCCGAATAACGTTTTCCTCTGGAGCCACCGGGCGGAATACTGCCACAGCCTCCTGACCAAATGGCTGAGTATACTCGACCATAACCACGGCATCCGCCTTTTGTGGCAACTCACCACCAGTCCAAATCCGAGCAGCCTGGCCAGCCTTGAGGGTTAAGTCCCGACCCGGAACTCCCATGGCAATCTCACCGACTATGGTCAGTAATGCATTTTCCGATTCAGAACAACCAAAGGTATCAGCGGCCCGGACAGCATAACCGTCCATGGTTGAACGGGAAAAGGGGGGCAAGGACTCCTGGCTGACCAAGGTTTCAGCGAGGATACGCTCCCGGGCTGCAGCCAGCGGAATGGTTTCACTGGCAAGGGGGGCAAAGCTGCCAAGCAAATCCATACATTCGGCGGGACTGCTCAATTGAAAAAAATCGTTCATAGTGCTTATTTTTTATAATGCGCTGGATTCACGGTACAGACAAAGATATCCGTGCCCCTTGGGATTGGGGGGCATCCAACTTCGGATAACCCTGCAGAAGAAGAAAGGTGTAGCGCGGGGAACAAGTGATTAGTGTACCGAATGTATGGCCAGGAGCCGAGCTGTGCAGAAGCAATGAAAAAAGCCTTACTCTCTGCGTGGTCAACCTCCACCGATTGCCGGGAAAATGGCAACGATATCACCCTCCTTGGGCTCGTCGTCCAGGGAACAGTGGCGGGAGTTGATCATGGTCACCCCCAGTTCATCCAAGGGCAGGGCCAGATTGTGAATGAGATCCTCCACCCGGGTACCGGGCGCAACATCCATTATCTGCTCACGGAAACGGTTGTCACGGAAGTAGGCAAACAATTTTACTGTGATACGCATAACATACTACCATCAGGCGGAAAATCAGGTAGAAAAGATAGCCTGCTCCACTACATCCAACAGCGAAGCAGGCCTAAAAGAGAATACGATTTTAGAAGTCCCAGAAGGTATCAATAGTTTCGCCGCTCATATCCCACACCACGTTGTGCGGTGCAATCGGCTCCTCGGAGAAGAACTCGGGCAGACGGTCATCCAGATTGGTGAAACCAGCAGCCAGGTTAAAGGCGCGCTCGGTCTTCAGGATGGTCTTGCCCAGGTTTGTCACATCGTCTGCCGTAAGCTCAGTGCCAAAACGGGCATTGATCATGTCGATCAGGGCTGGCAGGCAGGCAGCATCATCCAGGGCCGCAAAGGCAATAAACAGACACATGCCAGTGGAATCGATGGCTGCAGTGGCAATCTGCAGGTTGCGCGACAGCTCCACCTGACCTTCCTTGCTCAACGGGTCAAGTGTGCCGCCTACACCCAGGATATTAGTGGCAATGGTATAGCCCATGGTATGATCCGCACCCTGGGTCGAAGTGGCATAGGTGATACCAATGCCCTTGATGGCACGTGGATCATAGGCCGGAATGGCCTGGTTCTTTACCACCGGCACCCTGGTGACCCCAAAGGTGCGGCCAACCGAACCTGCACCGTTGCCAATGATACGGCCTAGGGCTGTACCCTTGCCCACTTCGTCGCGCAGGATACGCAAAATTCCCTCACCATCGCCAAAGGGCAACACGTCTGCCTCCATGGCCACGGCAAAGGCAACCGGTATCTCGATGGAATCCAACCCCAGATCATCCAAAAGGTGATCAGCCTCGGCTATCTGATCCAGATCGTTCACGCAGCAGTTCGCGCCCATGGCCCAGATGGATTCGTACTCAAAACCAGAGGTCTTGTACTGGCCCTTGATGTCATTATAGATCTGCGAACAATGGATGACGCAACCCGGATGGCAATTGTGCTTGGGCTTACCGCCCCGGGCAACAATGGTATCGTACATGGTTTCGCCTGAGATGGCTTCGTGGTCTGCAAACTGACCGCTGGTGAAGTTACGGGTAGGCAGAGCTCCGGCCTCGTTGATGATATTGACCAACACATTGGTGCCATACTGGCCCAGCGCCTTGCTGATGGGATTGTCTATCAAAGCCTTGCCAAAGGCGCGGCTTGCCGCACGGAAGGCATCTATGTCAGCAATCTCCACCTTCCTGTCCGTGGGTTCAATGGCAATGAACTTGATCTGTTTGGCACCCATGACCGCACCCAGGCCACCGCGGCCACTAGAACGCAGGTGATTGTCCTGGTCCTTGATGGAGATATTTGCCGCACCCATCTTCATCTCGCCAGCCGGCCCAATGGTAATGACGCCAATTTTTTCACCTAGGCGTTTGTTCAAGGCAGCCACCACGGCAAAGTTACCCTGACCGATCAGCTCTTTTTCCTCCTGGATGCGAACACCACTCTCATCCACATGCAGACTGTACCACGCTTTGGGGTCAGTCGGTTTACCTTCGATAATCAACGCCTTCACTCCCAGGCGAGCCAGCATCTGCGCCGAGGTACCACCGGAATTGGCCTCCTTGATGGTACCTGTAAGCGGACTTTTGGCACCGCAGGAGAGCCTGCCTGAGTTGGCCGCCTGGGTGCCGGAGAGCAGGCCCGGGGCAATCACCAGCTTGTTGCGCGGCCCCAGGGGATGGCAAGTGGGCTCTACTTCTGCGGCAACAATCGTTGAGGTCAACCCTCGCCCGCCCAAACCCATCCATTCAGCGGGAACAGCCTCGACCTTGGTGCTCAAATCCGACATATTTACACGAAAAATTACATCAGCCATGTGAGAACTCCTGTAAAGAAATATGGATACATGCAACGGATTGGATAGCGATACGTGCCTGTACCCAATACCGAAAACCGGATTTATATAAAAAAACAGCCCATACAAATAAAATTTTACTCCTTTACCAGGCAGGGCAGCATAGTATGGTCCACGCGCAACGCTGCTCACAATTTTTTTATAAAAAAATAAAATGCAATGATTTGTGATAGCAAGCTGTTTTTCAAAACAAAAAATACTCCGGCAATGTGAATTCGTCGTTTATACAAACTGTAAAAATGTTCCCCCTTCTATCCAAGGGGTGATATAGCCATATATACTGTTTTTTCGTTCTTTTTCCCAATAAAAACTATAAACAACGCTGTTCCGTGCGTATTTTTTAGCACGTGCAAAGACAATAAGTACAACATATTGAGTGTCGTGGTCTGCAGTGCCTATAAAAGCACCTCCGCAAAATACGTTCAGCTTAGGCACCATCACCATGGTGCCAAAGCCCTCAACATCGCTTATCAGTGCAGCCGTTCAACCCATAGCAAAAACAGGATGCGAGCTTCACCGAAATTTCCTTCACTCAAAGCAACACGGCAGGACAAGTTCAATACACTCCGATTTGCTCCGCAACTCGTTCCTGTCCCTTGTCCCGGCCATAGCCTCTTCTCTTACAGGGCCGCCGTGTAGATCTTTTTGACATCCGCATCTGTGGGGCAACGCGGGTTGGTCAAGCCACAGGCGTCCTTCTGGGCATTGGTCACCATGGTGTCAATATCAGAGGCCTTAACTTCCTTGCCATAACGCTTGCCCAGATCGACCAGGCCAGCCGGGATGCCAATGTCGGCCGACAGTTTCCTGATGGCTACCAGGGCCAGTTCAGCTGCATCCCTAGGAGCAAGACCCGTGGTATTCTCACCCATCAGTTCGGCAATCTTAACAAAGCGGTCTATTTTGGCGATCAGGTTAAAGTTGGAAACATGCGGCAGCAGAATAGCGTTGCACTCGCCGTGGGGCAGATCATAAAAACCGCCCAGTTGATGGGCCATGGCGTGTACATGGCCCAGGCTGGCGTTATTGAAGGCCATACCAGCCAGATACTGGGCAAAGCACATGCCTTCGCGCGCCTTCAGATCTGCACCATTGGCCACTGCCGGTCGCAGATACTTGGCAATGAGTTCAATGGCCTTTTCTGCAGCCGAATCGGTCATGGGGGTGGCAATGGTGGAAACATAGGCTTCGACCGCGTGGGTAAGGGCATCCATGCCAGTGGCTGCGGTGAGCGCCGGTGGCATGCCGACCATAAGAAGTGGGTCGTCTACGGCAACACCAGGAGTAACGCGCCAGTCGACAATAGCCATCTTCACGTGGCGGGAGGTGTCGGTGATGATACAGAAGCGGGTCATTTCCGAAGCAGTGCCAGCAGTGGTGTTGACCGCCAGGTAGGGCGGCATGGGCTTGGAAGATTTGTCGACACCTTCATAGTCATGAATCTTGCCACCATTGGCGATGACCAAACCCACACCCTTGCCACAGTCATGGGAAGAGCCGCCGCCCAGGGTGATGAGGCTGTCGCACTTGTTTTTCTTGTAGACATCCACCCCGTCATGCACATTTGTATCCGTGGGATTGGGAATGGTCTCGTCAAAAACCACATATTTCATTTTGGCAGCATCAAGCAGATCGGTGATCTCTTTGGTAATACCTGCTGCGGTAATACCCTTATCCGTAACTATAAGCGGTTTGGAACCGCCCAGGGCTTTAATTTTTTCAGGAATCTGCTTGGCGGCGCCAATACCGATTAGGGTGACGCTGGGGATGAAGTAACCATAAACTTGTTCTTTTACTGCCATAATGTTCTCCTTACTGTTGACAGTTCCAGGTGGAATGTTTCGCCTGATCGCATACAGACAGGCTAACCTGTACAAGCAACTATCGTGCCAACATCCCGCGCAGTGAAGCAACAGCCAAAAGGAACAGATGAAAGGAGAAGGCAAAGATAGAAATTTTACGTATTTTTTCCGCGAACGAACAACAACAAATCTACTCTGTGCGAGAAGCGTAACCTGGACAGCATGACTATCCGCCGCACAGCTCCGGGTCGTTTGGTATCAATGCAAGGGCGGTTTGGGTCACAATGACCCGCGCAAAAAAAGAGAGCTGCCAAGATTAGGTGATGGCGTAGTGCTGGAGTTTTCGGTAGAGGGTTTTACGGCTGATGCCTAGGGCCTCGGCAGTTTTTTGTCGATTACCGCTGTGGGCCTCGAGCAATTTGAGAATGTGCTGCCGCTCCACCGATGCCAAGCTTAGCGCCTCGCCGCCGCCATCCATAGGCTCCAGCAACTCTCGGGGCAGACAGCGTTCGCTGATCATACCGTTTTCGGCAAGGATAATGGAGCGTTCGATCACGTTGCGCAGTTCCCGGATGTTGCCGGGCCAGTTGTAGCGCAACATGCAGTCCATAGCGCTGCTCAATACGCGGTAACGGATATGGTTGACGCCGAGGGTGTTCAAAAAATAATCCACCAGCAAGGGGATATCTTCCCTGCGCTGTCTCAGCGGTGGAATATGGATGTTGAAGGCGTTGATCCGGTGAAAAAAGGCCTCATTGAAACGTCCCTCCTCAACCTCCTCCTGCAGGCAGCGGTTGGTGGCAAAGAGAAAGCGAATGCTCACTGAACGCTCCTCCTTTTCTCCCAGTCGACGGTACTGGCCTGTTTCCAGCACCCTCAGCAGGGAGGCCTGTACCTCCAGGGGAAGTTCGCCAATTTCATCAAGGAAGAGCGTGCTGCCATGGGCAAAAGAGAGCAGGCCTTCGCGGGAGGACTCAGCTCCAGTGAAAGCCCCCCTGATATAGCCAAACAGTTCACTACGGGCCAGTTCCTTTTGCAGGGCCGCACAGTTTTTGACCACCATGGGATTGGCCAGCAAGGAGCTCCGGTGGATGGCCGTGGCCACGACATCCTTACCCACCCCCGAATCACCGGTGATCAGCACTGGTATCCTGGCAGGTGCAACCTTGTCGATAAGAAACTGAATATTGGCAATTTCCCGGGAATGGCCAATAAAGGGCGTTGACGACTCGCTGTCAACCCCATGTCGCAGCCGATCGTTCTCCCGGGCCAGGCGTACCCGTTGATGCGCCCTTTCCACCAGAAGATCCAGCCGGTCGAGGTGAAAGGGTTTGCGGATAAAGTCATAGGCCCCCATCTTCATGGCCTCCACCGCACTATCCACATCACCGTGGCCAGTGATCATAATCACCTCGGCATGGGGAACCGATTCCCGCACTTGAATCAGGAGGCTGAGGTCAAACACGTCTGGCAGCCGCAGATCCAACAAGATGACGTCAAACCAGTGGCTGCGTAACTGTGCCAAGGCACTGGCACCGTCTTTGGCGGTAAAAATTGTCCTACGGCTGTTGGCCAGTTCCTTCTGCAGGAGACGTCGAATGGTTTCCTCGTCGTCAACCACCAAAACAGCGTAGGATTCCAGCTTCATGGCTGCTGTACCATTGGCAGGAACACATGAAAGGCTGCCCCCTCGCCCACACAGCTCTCGGCCCAAATTGTGCCGCCATGTTGTTGGACAATGGAGTAGCAGGTAGACAGACCAATTCCCACTCCCTTACCCACCGGCTTGGTGGTATAAAACGGTTCAAAGAGTTTTTCTTTCAGCTCCTCGGGGATACCGCAGCCGCTATCGGTAATGATCAACTCCACCCCGCCCTCCCTTGCCACAGTGCAGATATGAATACTACCTGTATCGGCAATAGCATCAAAGGCATTGGTAAGCAGGTTGATGATCACCTGCTTGAGTTGTGATTCATCCCCCATGATGGCAGGAATATCCGAACAGAGCTCTGTGTGTACCGACAGGCCGGAAAGCTGCTTGAAGCGGTGTTTTAAAATAAACAAGGTGTCGGCAATACACTGGTTGAGGTCAACTTGGGCAGTGCTGGGGCTGGTCGGCCTGCTAAAGGTGAGCAGGGTTTGCACGATGTCGCGGCAGCGTAGACATTCGGCAATGATGGTTTGCGTATACTCTTGAAAATCATGGTAGACTTCGCTTCCCACTCGGGCCTCCAGCAGGGTCAGCCTGCGCAGCAAGCCCTGGGCAAAGCCGTTGATGGCGGTCAGGGGATTGTTGATTTCGTGTGCAACTCCAGCGGCAAGCACACCCACAGTGGCCATCTTCTCTGCCTGGTAAAACTGGGCCTGGAATTTTTTCTCCAGGGTCACATCCCGCTTGAAGAGAAGCACCCGTCGCTCGCCTGTTGGGTCTGTCTTGAGCGGCGAGGCTATTATTTCATAATGCCTGAATTCATCGCCCACCTTGTAAATGCACAGATCTCTCACCACTTCATCCAGGTCCAAAGCCCGCAGGGCTGGGCACTCTTCGCAGCGTTGCTGCTGTCCCCGAAAAATCTCATAACAGTGGCGACCAATGGGTGAATTGTGGCCCAGCTGCGGGTACCATGCCATAAAAACATGGTTCACCCGCTGGATGATCAAATCAGCAGAGAGCACTGCCATCAGATCGGCAATACCATCCAGCAGGGCCTGTATTTCCTGGCGCTTGGCCTCCAGTTCCAGGTTGGACTGCTTCAACTGCTCGACCTTGTCCTGCACTTCCTGGTAGAAGCCCACCTTGCAGTGCTCGATACCAATCAGATCATCTAAAGTCATTGTCCGCGGCATCACCACACCTCTTCAATGATCTGTAAAAAATCTTCCCAGGTGGCGAGTTTGGGATTGGTCAGGTTGCAAACATCTTCCTCGGCCATCCGACACATGGCTTCCAAGTTGGCTTGCTGCTGCTTGGGAACAACTTCCCCCAAACGGAGCGGCACCTGGAAAGAGGCAAAAAAATCCTCCAGCCGCTCGATTCCCGCCCGGGCGGTCTTTTCACTATAGTTCTCCTGCTGATTCAGGATCACCCGACCCAATTCCGCCATTTTGCGGATATTGAAGGGCAAATTGAAACGCATGAAACTGGGCAAAAGGATGGGATGCACCACGCCATGCTGCAGGTCGAATTGCCCACCCAGGGAGTGGGCCAGGGCGTGTTCGGCCCCCAATCCAGCGTTGCTGAAGGCTATGGAAGCGGAAACCGAGGCAATACTCAGCTGCTCTAAAGCCTCCTGGGAGCGGGTCGCCACGGCAGTAGGCAGATGGGAGAGGATGAGGTCCACTGCCTTGAGGGAATGCATCTCGGTCAGTGGCGAGGCAATGCGTGACATGTAGGCCTCAATGGCGTGCGCCAAAGCATCGACTGCAGAATGAATAATGAGCGATTCCGGTTTGGTGCGCAGGATAAGCGGGTCGACAATGGAGATATTCGGTACCAAAGTGCGGGTGATAATCGACATCTTCACCTGTCGCTGCATGTCGGTGATAATGCAGAATTGACTGATATCCGAGCCGTTACCTGCGGTGGTGGTGATCAACAGCATGGGTGGCAAGGGGCGGCGCACTCGATTGGCTCCCTCGTAGTCTGCTATTTTGCCCCCATTGCTCACCAAGATGGCCACGCCCTTGGCCGTGTCGAGCACACTGCCGCCACCAATGGCGATAATCACATCCGCACTATGCTTTAAATAAAAATCGGCCCCTTGTTCCACTTGAAAATCCCGGGGATTGGGAACCACGTTGGGATAATATACCCAACGAATACCTTCCCGTTCCAGAATGTCTTGCAGGCGCTGCAGCCAGCCAGCCTTTTCTATACCACTGTCGCTGACTACAAAGGCCCTTTTCGCCCCCAAGCTGCGGGCGCATTGCCCTGCATAGTCGAGACTGCCACAGCCAAAAATAATTTCTGGGATGGCGAATTTGGAAATACGCATACTACTCCCGTACAACTTTTACCTTAAGGGCTATCCTCATTGCCCGAGCAGGGCAACCTCTGCACAAAAGCGTCCAGCAAATAGCCATCAGTATCGGATACCTGGTTGTAAACAATACTGTTTATCTGCACAGGCGCAGTGCGCAACCGCGGTACACCAGAATAATACTCGCCCGGCACTTCCTTTGACTCTGCTTCTCTGTCAGCAGGCCTGCTCTGAAGCCCTATTTCTTAGCTAATATTAATATACTGATCTATTATTTCGTTATTTTATTATAGAATAATGGATACTCCCATGAGCAAAACACCTATTGAGGACAAAAATATTGAGGTGTAAAAACTGCTGGCAAGGAGACTGGCCTGCTGACTGAGACAATGAGAAAAAATATTGGTGAACAACCGATGAATAAGACAAAAAACAGATACGCGTACAACGCTACCCTGCTGCCGTCACCTTGGCGGCATTTCTGGTGCGCTCCAGCGCAGTTCGGTGCATTACAAGCAACAAGCAGGCGACAAAAAAATTCAGCACATTCTCACGGTACTAATATGTCCTTTTTCTCACGATAGGTGCCAAGCGGCTCCATCCCTCCAGCAGTACCCATCAAGGCACATGCAAAAGCGTGTTGCCAGCGCCTGCAACCCGCTCTATGCTGTGGCACACTTTTTGTTTTGGATAAGTTACCTTTTGCTCCATTTTGGATGGCTGTCTGCCTCACCCAGACGATTACACGGACCAACACTATAGTAGATGCAATGCCGTGGATGCACACATGGCTAAAAAAATTCCATCTTACTGTATCTTTCGCTGGCTCTTTTTTTTCCTCCCTGCCCTGGTACAATTTTTCTGCGGTTGTACCTTTACTCGTCAAAGAGTTCGCCCTCAGTGCCTCTCAAATCAGAGTCATTATCTCTGCCTTTCAAATAGGCTATGTGCTCATCGTGCTGTTCACCAGTTGGCTGTCGGATGCCATTGGTCCCAAGCGAGTCACCCAAGCAAGTCATTGTGGCAGCCACTCTCCTTGCCGGCACCTTTTCCACTCTGTTTGCCTTGTTTACCAGCAACTTTACCAGTATCCTGGTTCTGTAAGTTTTGTCGGGCTTGGCCACCGGGGCCATCTATGTGTCGGGCATGGCCCTTTTGAGCCAATGGTTCACTGCCAACGAGCGGGGCCGGGTCCTCAGTCTTCTCACCGTGGCCATTCCCCTGGCCGGTGCGGCAAGCTGCCTACCTGATCACCGGCTGATTCGCCACCCGCTGGGGCTGGCGCGCCCGGGGTACTGGCCACCTCGCTGCCACCTTTTCTCGCCTTTGTCTGCACCGCCTTCATGGTCCAGGAACGCAGGCAAGCACAAACCCAGAAGGTAACTGCTCCATAGACAAAACGCCCACCACATGGGGCAAAAAAGGGCTTCAGCATTATAACCTGGGTACCGGCCCTGCTCATTCACCCTGGCGGCAGGTGGTGACGCCAGCAGCGCTGTGGCAAGCAGCACCATGCTTGCCTCCTTGACGGTATTTATTGGTGTGCCTGCAACCATGCTCTGTGGTTTTTTGGCAGACAAGTATGGTCGCATCCGAATTATCGTGCTCGCCTCCCTGGCCAGTTGCGCGGGCAGCAGCTTGGCTGGTTTTACTCATGGTCGGCCAATGTGGTTGGTGACCATAGCCTGCCTGTGGCTTGGTTGTTGGGTAATTGTGGAGACCGCCATGTACAAGGCGGTATTAACCGAGGTGGTGCCCGAACGTTTTTTTGGCACTGCCCTGGGTTTGCAATCTGTGGCCGGCTTTGGCATGACTACGATTTCACCCGCAATATTTGGTGTCTTTTTGCAGCAGTACAACCCTGGCGTAACGTTGCCAATGCCGTGTTGTGGTGACCTTCGTACCTGGTACTGGCCCTTCCAAGCCTGTTGGCATCCCTGGCCGCGCTCTGCCTGGTTTGGTGGCAAAAAAGGCATCCCACCCAGGCCTGGACTTAAAACTGCGTGCAAAGAAAGAGGGCAAGATATCGAGGTTGAACCTGAAGTGCTGCTTGTCTGGCACCTGGGTCAGGTGTTCAATAAAAAATACAAAAAACCATGGCTACACTTGAGCGGGCCATTGCAATAGCAGCACAGGCCCATTTTGGTCAGACAGACAAGGGGGGAGAGCCCTATATCCTTCACCCGCTCCGCGTCATGCTACGCATGCACAGCGAAGAGGAAAGGATCACCGCGGTTCTCCACGATGTGGTCGAAGACTCGCAGTGGACCTTGGCAGCCCTCAGGGCAGAAGGATTTTCTCCGGCTATTCTTCAGGCCCTGGAAGCCTTGACCAAAAGACCCAAAGAAGATCGCCTCAGTGCTGCCCGTCGAGCAGCGGCAAATACCTTGGCCCGGGCAGTCAAGCTGGCCGATAATACGGAAAACCTGGACTTGAGCCGCATCCCACAGCCATCAGATAAGGACTTGGCACGTATAGCGCAATACCGCCAAGTCAGGCAAATACTGGAAGATGCTTGCCAGTTGCACCAAAAGAAAAAGTAGCGCTTGAAAATTATTCTTGCAATAAACGAGTTTGGGCAGGGCCTCATACGTAGTCTGACCAAAAGGTCGTCTTGTGATGGCCAGCATTCCCTCCCTTTGCGGCCAACAAAACAACCAATTAAATTTTTCTGCTTTTTAAGAAGTGGGGTTCTCGTCTGCAGACGGAAGAGGTAGAGCAGCGGTCAAAGCCCGTATTCTGGTCAGCAATTCGTCGCGGCCCTGGCCTGTTTGCGCTGAAAAGAGAATGCGCTCATCTGCCTTGACCTGTAAGCCGGCATCCAGAAGGGTTGCGTTTTTTTCCTGCTGATTGCGGCTGAGCTTGTCTGCCTTGGTGTAGACAAGCAGATACGGTCGGGCAACATGCCTAAGCCAATCCACCAACTCACGGTCGAGTCGCTTGAGTTCATGGCGCAGATCAACAATGACCACCACACAGGCCAAGCTGTGGCGCGTTTCCACGTAGCCTGCCACCAACTCGCCCCAGAACTGGCGCTGTTTTTTGGAGACCTGCGCGTAGCCGTAGCCAGGCAAATCCACCAGATAGAAGTTGTCGGCCACGGTAAAAAAATTCAGGCTCTGGGTTTTACCTGGCTTGGAACTGGTTTTAACCAGACCTTTGCGACCCAACAACCGGTTGATCAGGCTGGATTTACCCACATTGGAGCGGCCGGCAAAGGCAATTTCCGGCACCAGCGGCGGCGGCAGTTGCTGTAAGGTATGGGCAGCTAAGAGAAAACGGGTCTGCTGCAAAGAATGCATGTTCATCTAACTGTGTTCTGAGCAGAAATTGTGGCCAGGAGGGCATGGCCCCTGGGCGGCAGTTCCGTAGGGAGCAAACCCTGCCAATGGAATTGTGAACCCAGCCTGACCCGGAATACTGCCACTATGCCCCATCCGAGGTGTTGTTGTCCAGGTTAGAATGGGTCTGTCGTAGGCTGCGTGAGTTGTTGCTCCAAATCCTCCGCCTAATTCACTCCCCTCCAGGATACAGCTGTTCACTTGAGTAGTTTATTCCAATGTAAAAAAGCAATTTTTCCCCACCTGAAAAACAAGGAAAACAACCGATATTTCAAGCTGTTCAGGACCCTTGCGAAGAAGAGGAGAAAAAACTATAGTGCGCACTTCATGTCTGTGGCTATTGCTGCAACCACTTATTTGTACCGCTCCTTATCTTTTAAGACCAAAGCACTATGCTCACCATCCTCCGTTTTCTGCTCTCCTGGCTTGTCCGCGTGCTTTTTCGACTGCGCATCCAGGGAGAATACAGCAACCCTGCCCAGCGTCCGCTGCTCATCATTGCCAATCACGAATCGTTTCTTGATGGTCTGCTACTCGGGCTTTTTCTACCGGGCAATCCCGTGTTCGTGGTCCACACCTGGGTGGCAGAAAATTTCTGGTTCCGCCAGATTCTCAAAGCAGTGGATTACCTGGAGGTCGATCCAACCAAACCCTTGGCGATCAAGCGGGTTATCAAGATGCTGGAAAGCGGCAGACCGGTGGTAATCTTTCCCGAAGGCCGCATCACGGTCAGTGGCGGTCTGATGAAAATCTACGATGGCCCGGCCTTTGCCGCAGCCAAGAGCGATGCCTTTATTCTACCGGTTTGCTTGCAGGGAACACGCCACAGTTATCTGTCCAGGCTGCACGGGAAGGTGCCCCGGCGTTTGTTGCCGCGCATCACCATGACTCTGCACCCGCTGCGCCGCATCAGCATGCCCAGCTTTGGCAGCGCCAAGCAGCGCCGTCGGGCGGCAAGCGAGGCTATGCGCCACATCATGCAGGAGATGCTTTTTACCTCCCAAGCCAGAAGCACGCTTTTTTCTGCCTTTTGCAATGCCATGGAGCTACATGGAAGGTACCATACAATTGTGGAGGATATCCGGCGCAAACCTTACAACTATCAGGATTTACTCAAGACCAGCCTGATGCTCAGCCGGCTTGTTCTGAAAAAAACGCTGCTGCCCTCCCGGGCCAAAGTGGGGATACTGCTACCCAACCTGATGCCAAGCGTGGCACTCTTTTTGGGTTTGAGCGCCCAAGGAAGAATCCCGGCCATGCTCAACTACACGGCCGGCGCCCATGGACTTCGCTCTGCCTGCATAGCTGCGGAAATCGATGTGATAGTCAGCTCGCGCACCTTTGTAGAGCAGGCACGGCTTACCCAGGTATTGGCACAACTTTACGGCATCAAACTGTTGTATCTTGAAGACTTGCGCGCAACCATCAGCCTGCAGGACAAACTCTGGCTCCTCTTTTGGGCACTTTGGCGGCCGCGCGCCATGGAACAGTCAGTGGCCTCAGATGAGGCTGCGGCCATCCTGTTTACCTCTGGTTCAGAAGGTGAACCCAAGGGAGTGGTTCTTTCCCACCGGGCCTTGCTGGCCAACATCGATCAGGTTCTCGCGGTGATTGACTGCACCAGCCAGGATCGCTTTCTCAATGCACTGCCTATCTTTCACTCCTTTGGATTGACTGCTGGCACACTTTTACCCATCCTGCATGGCTGCTCCCTGTTTTTATACCCCAACCCGCTCCATTACCGGGTTATTCCGGAACTGGCCTATGACAGAAACTGCACCATCCTGCTTGGCACCAGCACTTTTTTGGGGAACTACGCCAAAATGGCGCATCCGTACGATTTTTTTCGGATTCGCTATGCTGTTGTGGGTGCAGAGAAGTTAAGC
>Ga0334892_1000679_pt1 | contig 37283 bp, 40 predicted proteins | sample GraSluR3_MG_4_FD_207213 | JGI IMG/M metagenome (GOLD analysis project Ga0334892, IMG submission 207213) | Sludge microbial communities from methane-producing bioreactor in Wageningen University, Netherlands - Granular Sludge_15_04-R3 | ecosystem: Engineered > Bioreactor > Anaerobic >...
GTTTAATTCGATTTTTCGCATAATATACCTCGGTCAAAATTTTATGAGATTCTATTATACAATATCCTTTCCTTTTGGGACAGAATCATTTGCGTCTACATAAGACATTATCATATACGATTCAGAAAAAGCCCTAAAAATCAATATTTTGGGCTTGACAATATAGGAAGGGAGAGATTATAATGAAAAATAATAAATCAAAAGAACGACAAACGACGACAAAGCATATTCTTGATATTGCCTTTGAATTAGGAAAAATAATAAACAGTTCAAATACAGATATTGAAAATTATCAATTGGTTTTAGATACACTTGGAAAGAGGCTTAATTGGGATTATGGAGAGTTATGGTTTGTGGAATATTCCAATAATCAGATTGTAAAATCAGATATCACATTTCTTGACGATAAAAATTCAGATTTCAAAAAATTAGCTAACGATCATTCTCATGTGGCCTGGAATCTAGATGAATGTATACCGGAAACTGTATACAATGAAAAGAAAGCTATTTGGATCTCCGATTTTATAACTAAATATCCTGTTTATATGAAGGAGTTAATAGCGGGATTGAATATCAATTGTGGCGTTGCCATTCCTATTTTTTCAGGCGTCCATATTACTGCAGTTCTATTTTTTATGAGTGAAAACATGAAGTCATTTAATGAAAATCAAATGGATTTATTTGAGTTACTCGCTGATCGATTAGGTATGCTCTTGCTGAAAATAAATCTTGAACGGGAAATGATTCAAATGAAGCAAGAATTAAGAAATAGCATCGATCTCAATTTTTCAACCCTAAATAAAATTCTACAATATCGGGACCCTTATACCGTTAACCACCAGAAAAAAGTTGCTGATATTGCTGTTAAAATCGGATTGGAATGCGGTCTTTCATCTGAAGCAATTGAGGATTTAATTCTGGCTGCTGAACTACACGATATCGGAAAAATAGTCATTCCTTTAGAAGTCTTGAATAAACCCGGAATCATATCAAACGAAGAATTTGCTCTCATTAAAACACATGTTGATATTTCTTATGACATCATATCGACGCTACCCTGCCATGATACTGTTAAACGAATCATTCACGAACATCATGAACGAGAAGATGGTTCCGGATATCCAAAAAAATTAAAATCAAGTGAGATTTCTCCTTTATCTAAAATAATCATCGTTTCGGATGTTATTTCGGCAATGATCGAACACAGACCCTATCGCAAAGGAATTGCCATCCCTATTATTATCGAGGAGTTAAAAAAAGGTCGAGAATCACGCTATGATCCAACATATACAGATATAGCAATTAAACATCTTGAAGAAAATCATTACAGTAGCGCATCTATGTAATATGTTACAAATAAGAACAATCAATCGATTGTTCTTATAGTCTTTAAGGACCTCATGTATTCTCCAAAATATGTTGAACCAAGTATCAACACTACTCCAACCATCTGTTGTATTGTCATTGTCTCATGCAGAATAAGCATACTTAAAATAATTCCAAATGCAGGCTCCAAATAACTATAAGACACGATTTCCATAGAGCTTAATTTGCTATACACTGAAAAATATAAATTATATGCTATTCCGGTATGAATCGTACCTAATACAAGCACAAAAACACAACTCTTTATATCTAGCCTAATTAAATTATTCAACCCACCTTCCATGAGAACAAAAGGGATTAATACAAACGTCGCTGCTGCCATCTGTACTAACGTCGACAAATTATGATCCATCTTCGAATTAAATTTTCGATTCATAATGACAATAGTGGCATATAATATACCTGATACTCCACTAAATAGTATTCCTGACAGGTGTTGATGATCTAATGTTATAAGGCCAATGACGAATATTAAACCTGTAAATGAAATACCTATTATAGTCACTTGTAGCTTACTTAGTCTCTCTTTCAAAATCAAGGGACTTAATATCATTACATATACAGGACACATATTATATATTACAATAGCTAATGAAACATTTGTGTTTTTATAACCGAAAAATAATGCCGCCCATGCTAAGCCAATCATTGCTCCTGATAAAATATAGATGAATATATCTTTAAAAACAATATTATTGTAGCTTTTTTTCAAAAATATGATTATCGTAAGGATTGGTAAGGATACAATTGCTCTTAAAAAAGCAAGAACTACAGGTGATAACTCTATATTCCTTGTGAATATCCCAATACTCCCCCATAAAAGCATAACCAATGTTAATTTAAATTTTTCCATAAATAAGCCTCCTCCTTTAATCTATAAACACTATAGAATAAAAGCGAAAAGCTGTATTGCACAAAATTGACATGAACGAATATTATCGTTTTTCTCCAATAATCTTTTTATACTCCATAGGACTTATTCCATTCATTTTTTTGAATTCTCTTATAAAATGTGATTGGTCAAAGAATCCCATTTCTTCACAAATCTCAAATACGTCTACACCATTATCTAAGTATTTTTTTGCTTCCGCTACTTTTAACTGTAATTTATATGCACGTGGAGTTGTATTAAAGAAGGTCTTGAATTTACGGATTAATGTGAATTTATTAATACCGAACATTTCCTCAAGATTATGTAACGAAAGTTCTTCTTTATAATGATAATCGATGTACTCCTTAATATCCAATAGTTTAGATTCATCCATCGATTGATATTCAAATAAGGTCTTTTTCTTTGATGTATTTTCTAATTGAATTAATAATTCAATCAATTGCTCTTCGATTCTCATACTATTCATCCCATCTGACATACTTGTGATAAAATCTTGAAACCCGCTTACCGCCTCACCTTGTATTTTTGTCACTTTCGTAAATTCCATTTTACTTTCATAGTACTTAGGATCAATATAGACCATAATAAACTGCCACTGATCAATATCATCAGGTGAACATCTATGACTTAATAATGGTGGGATTATTATTAAATCATTTTTTTCAAATCTATAACTTTCGTTTCCAAACTCAACAACCGTTGCCCCCATCTCAATAAGTCCTATAGATAATTCTTTGTGCACGTGTTTTTTATAACTTTGTTCTTTACGTATGCATTGCTTAATCTCAATGCCTTCCATTATAGATTTGTTAATCTTTAAATATTTTATCTTATTTGAGTTCATAATTCTTCCTTTTACTTCGTCGAATATCAATAAAATTCTTAACGTCTTTCAATATCGCCTCATTGGTCACATTAATCATGAGCCATTTTTGGCCCATGCCAGCTTTAGTTTCGCTATATAGCTGCTGCACATACTCTGTACAACAAGGAAGTATCCATTCCACTTCAATCTTTTCACGCTCACCAATTACAATAAGAGCAATAAAATATCCTTCCATCGGATACAATGTACATAAACTCCGTCCCGCTTTTTTGTATTTTACATTCCATCCATACTGCATAGAACATCTGCTATAATCCATGACCGGCTTACTCTGATATTCTTCTTGAATAAAGCGACACAGGTCTTCAAACAAAGGATTGTTTACAAAGGTTTTTATCATATCTAATGATGGCTTCTGCGTTCCATTGACCTTATCCCATTTTTCCTTTATCTCATCTATGTTTTTCTGTGAACTTAATGGTAACCATAATTCCATATAACTTGAGTCTGCAGACGTTCTATAATACATTTCTACAGTAAAATCACCACATATCAAATTCTGGCTTTTTACCCAATTAGTCATAAACATGATTGCTTTATAAATCGCTACATTAATTAGTTCTTCAAAATTTTCTGCTTCTAAACAGCAAATAACATATTCACCTTTGGGAAGAATGAAACAATCATACTTTTCTAGCTGAACACATTCTTTCGTTTCCGCAGAGACCATGTAAATAAAACGACCTTCCCTTGCATCACCTTTATATATAATAGCAGATTCTATGTTGTTCGATAATAAATTCAACAGGTTTGCTTTCTGACTGTGAAATTCATTCCACAGCTTTCCAATTGTTGATATTCCTGTCCATCTACCTATCGTTAATTCAGTTTCAGGCACTTCGCCTTTGATACCTATAAATGTGCGAGGTTCATCAAGCTTTCTTCGGGTCATCTCCACCACAATCCCTTCAGTAATGAGTGGTACATCTTCCTCTGCTTCTGCATATATCATGCGTAGGTCGGGCTTGATAAAATGATTAAGAATTATATCACTGGAACGATATTCTTCTGGTGTAATACCATATGCTTCTTTGAATGCCCGCGTAAAATTTGCATGATTTGAAAATCCATATTCTAATGCTATATCAATAATTCGCTGATCACTATTTTTAAGTTCTTCTGAAGCTTTTGCTAATCTGCGAAATCTAACATATTCGCTTACAGATTGTTTTACTAAACGCTTAAAGAGTCGCTGAAAATAATAGGATGAAAGATTTCCTTCCTTGGCAAGTACGTCTATATCCATTTTTTCTGATAAATGTTTTTCAATATAGTTCAAAGTATTTTGTATTGATTTCCACGCGTACATATATTAACACCTCCTAAAAATAGAATATCACAAAGGTATTGTTACTACTTATCACACAATGCCCTTTTACATTAATTACTCTAAATTCTCCTGTACCCACTCAGCCCATTGAATTAATATTTTCATATCATTAAGGCCAACATTTCCTTTATAGAGGTGTTCTTTTTCGTTTTTAGTTTTGATGTCGTTATATAACTTATTCGCATCTGCCCGAGCTATTTTTTCAACACAATCATAATTTACCATTAATAACATATATGCAAAGGTGTGATTGACCCAACGAATTCTTGATATATCTACATATTTTGCAATGATATCCATTGTATCTGATTGTATATTAAGGGTATATGCAATGCTGTGACGTTTTTCAGGATCAACGATTTGGTCATACATTCTATATGTATCTTTATAGCCTGCAGCTTCTAGTTTACTCACAACTTCTTCATCCAAACAAGGTAAATCACTGAAACGATTTGCCTTTGGTTGCAAGCTATTTATTTCACGATTAAGCACGGTTAAATAATTGATGTCGATACCACTGTTTTTTGAAAATTCTTCTAGTTTTTTCTTTGATTTTAAGGCATTTGATAGTTGTTCTAGGTTTTCTATTCCATGATTTTGAAGAATAGAAAACTGTCGATCAATATCATCTCTTAAAACTTGACGACTCTTTATTAATTCCATCGTCATTAACAGTTCCTTATACTCATTGATGCTTATTGTTCTTAAATCTTTATAGTACGACATCGCTTATCTTCCTTTCACATACTGTATTCCTACCATGAAACTTACGGGATTTGCATTTATCGATTATATCCGAATGGATTACCTGTATGTTCTTTCCATACTTTGTCACATTTTTCAAGTACTTCTTGACTTAGTTCCGGTCCTTCCATTGCTTTTATATTTTGTTCAAGTTGAGAAAGCTTAGAGACTCCACTAATAATACTTGTGACCTTTGGATTCGCAGTACACCATTTGAATGCTAACTCTAAAATAGTAATTCCTGCTTCTTCTGCGATCTCCATTAACTTTTCTGTTGAGAGAATATTCGCTTCACTCCAATAACGATTTTTATATATTTTATTATCGGATAATCGTGAATTTTTTACCGGTCCGTTTTTATGTTTTCCTGTGAGAAGTCCTGCTGCTATTGGATTATATACCGATAGACCCATAGAATGCTTATCAAGAAAGGGCACTAATTCCGTCTCTAGTGATCGCGTTATGGCATTGTACACATTTTGAGTCATCACCGGTTTTGCAAAACCTTCACGTTCACATATAGCCATCATATCGGCTAATTGCCATGCAGCATGATTACTTACAGCAACGTAGCGTACTTTTCCTTGTTCCACTAGTTCCGCCATTGCCTCTAAAGATTCTTCCATGGGTGTGTTATAATCCGGCGCATGAAAATAATACATGTCAACATAATCTGTGTCCAGCCGTTTTAAACTTTTATCAATTTCTGAAAAAATAGCTTCTTTTGTAAGGCATACTCCATTTAATTTTGTTCCACTTTCATATCCCACTTTTGATGCTAAGATAATCTGATCACGTTTATTCTTAATACCTTTGGCAACGATGGTTTCACTAGCACCATCTGTATAAATATTCGCAGTATCAAAAAGTGTTATCCCTTTTTCAAATCCATACTCCATGATTTTCAAACTTTCTTTTTCTTCGGTTTGCCCACCAAAAGTCATCGTTCCTAAACTCATCTTAGGTACCAATAAATCCGTATTTACCAATTTTGTGTATTCCATATTTGCCTCCTTTAAATGATTTAATCGTTTCACTTATATTGTACCATATCTTGAAATATTCTACGCTTTATTTTATTTACACCTTTTTTTCAGACTATTCTATCATTAAAGCTAAGGTGTTTGACAATTACCTTGCTTAGTGATATACTTGAAACGAATATGCAAGATAACCGTTGTGACATATGAAGGGAGAGTTTTTATGATACGATGGACTATTATTTTCTTGGTTATTGCAATTATTGCCGCATTTTTTGGATTTATAGGAATTGCAGGAGCTGCGATTGAAATTGCAAAATTTATTTTCTACATTTTCTTAGTATTATTCGTAATTTCTTTAATCCTAGGTTTTGTTAAAGGAAGACGCGTATAACAGGTATAACATAGGAGTAGCTTATATAAGCTACTCCTTTTAACATTTCATCATAGATTAATAATATGTGACCAATTCATCCACTGTTTTCCTTGGCGGAGCTGCTTTTCCCTCTTCTAATGGATAACCTATTGCTATTAGTGCTGTTATTCGTTCATTTTCAGGAATCTGAATATATTGACAAATCTTCTCTTCATCAAATATCCCTAAAATGACACTCCCTAGTCCTTTTGAATGTGCCGCTAAGCAAAATGTTTGCGTAGCAATTCCGGCATCAAACGTCTCCCATCGATCACCCTTTGATGTGGAAAAATCTCCATTATTTTCATACCCACTTACCTTTTTAATAACTGTAACTACAACAAGTGCTTTACATCGCATAATTGTCTTTGCATTAAATTCAAAATCTAACACACAATGATCGGCAATATCTGCTTTGATCTGTGGTGTTTTTATAACATGATAACGTACAACTTGGGTGTTTTTCCATGATGGAGCATATCTTGCCAAAGATACAACCTCATTAATTACTTCTTCGGAAACATCTTTTTCAGAGTATTTTCGAACACTTCTTCTTTCCTTAATACACGTTTCTACTTTCATTATTTCCTCCATTCTTATTAATCGCAACTACAGACGTTTAAACATACAAAAAATCTTTATTGAATTCATTTGTTTAACAGCTTGCAATTTATAGCCTAGCTTTTTATAATAGGACACATTTTCCGGATTTTCCGTGTCAAGAGAAATCCCAATTGCTGAAGAATCCGCCTCAACTTTTGCATGAATTTTCTCAATTATATATTTACCATAGCCTTGTTTTTGATACTTTGGGGCTACCCCAATAAGTATTAGGTAGTAGTGATTTCCATCAGGTCTTGCACTGGCAATTGCTTTCATATAACTATTTAACTTGCTAAAAGTAGAAAATCCAACACATCGAAGCAATCGTATGCTTGCTTTCCAAAAAACTAAACTCTTAACCATTGAAAATCCAGTCAAGCTTTTCGGTGTCTCGACAATAGCTATAGCAACAGGATTTCCATCTTGTTCTTCTATAATAACCCACTCGTGAAGCGCCTCAGCTTTCTCAAATAGAAAAGTAAAAAAAGCTTCCATTTCAAGTGTTTGTCCATTAAACAAAATCTGAAACAAGGGATCATTCTTAAACGCTTCGAGCAACCATTTATCTACTTTCATAATGATTCACCCCAAAACTAAAAATGACTTTTATCATAAAAAAGATCAATAAAATTTGGGCCACTACAGGTATCTCTTGAATTAACAATAATCCAATAAGACCGGAAAACAACAGAAACCCACCTAAGACACGCTGACTTTCATGACCATAATAATTATTAACCAAAAGAGTCGAAAAAATTGTATATCCCCAGACCCCTATACATATCCATATAATATCATGAAATATATATGCTAACAATAAAGGCTGAATATGAATTGCAATAAATACCAATCTTCTTTTAACGCTGGCTGAATAATATTGATTCGTACCAAAACTTAAATTTGCTATTAATCCACCTGTAATATCTAAATACAATAATATCAATAAACTCATTTTTATTATACCAAGTTCCACCCACATATTCAACGTCGACACAAGAACAATCGCTGTTGCAAACACTGCAAAACACAAGGTTGCAATAATCTCAAACCACCGTTGTGTATCTCCGAAAAGTTCTCGAAAAAATGATGGGATTTTTACCGTCTTCATATGAAATACCTCCTTAGTAAATTAATCTGCAGTTGCCAACTATGCATATATGTATCCGCTGGTTCTCCCATTAACAAATGAAGTCCCATACCATCTAATGTTGTTATTAATAGATAACTTAACTTTTCTGCCTCTTTCTCTCTTTCTTCTCTACTCATTTCACTTATAAAATTTGATGCCTTAACCATCCAACTATCTAAAAATATATGTTTCAAATCATCTTTCGTTGATTCCAAAAATTCCGACAACATATTTTTTAACACTTCATTATATATACTCTCATGATAGAAGGCAAAAAACACTTTATATACTCTTCTTTGTTCTTCAATCATGTAGCAAAGCGCTTTTCCAAGATCCAATAAGTAAGCCTCAAGTGTTACTTTTTTCTCTGCTTTTTCAAAAGGCTGAATCATATTCTCCATAATTGCCTTCAAAACCGCAAACGGTATTTCTTGAGTCGATGAAAAATGATGAAACACACTACTTTTACTGATTTTAGATCGTTCAGATAATTTTGATGCAGTCAATCCGCTTACACCTTGTTCTGAGATAATATCAGTAGCAGCTTCAATAATCTGTCTATATGTAGCTTCACCCCTAATATATCGCTTATCTACTGAATTCATAAAATCGTCTCCTTTATTTTTGTAAATAATATATATTATATCACTGTCCGACCGTTCGGTCAATTTTATTTTTTAGACAACCTCACATCAACTTCATTCCATCCTTTCTATAACCTGATTATAGTTTGGCATTCCTTCTTGAGCGCCCAGAGATTCTGTAGATATTCCTGCTGCAATATTGGCAAATTGAATGGACTTTTCGATTGACCATCCTTGACTTAAACAGAAGGCAAGACTTCCATTAAAGGTATCGCCTGCTCCTGTTGTATCCTTGACATGACATATACTAGCAGGTATTTTCTGCTTTTTGTTTTTATCGTAATATGTCACACCTTCGCTCCCCATCGTAATGATAAGTTTTTTTTGCAATTCATTCTGTTCAGTGCATTCTGATACTTTCTTTTGCAAAAGTAATTCTGCTTCTGATTTATTGGGAGTTATCCATGTCGCCTTACTTATTATTTTTTTATCAACATCCATAAATGGAGCCGGGTTATAAATTATCTTTTTTTCATCTCCATATGTGCGAAAAAGATATTCGTTTGTTGCAAGCGGAATCTCATTTTGCAACATAATTATATCTGCTTCTTCAAGAATTGTTTCACAGGTCTTAATGTATTCTATTGTTACATATTCATTTGCACCTGTTACAATAACAATAGCATTGTCATGATTGGCTATATCTACAAACGCACGGCCAGTCACAGCTTCTGATATTTGCATTATACCCTCTGTATTTACATTGTTCTTCTCCATGTTGGAAATAATTCTTTTTCCTTCATCATCTATCCCTACACAACCAACCATAGTTACATTTGCTCCAAGTTTTGCTGCTGCAACAGCTTGATTTGCCCCCTTACCACCAAATGTTTCAAAATATTCATTTGCTTTAAGTGTTTCTCCAGGCATCGGAATTCGATCCAAAACACATACTTTATCAATATTTAGACTTCCTACAACAGCTATCTTCATCGTCTTCATCTACCTTTCAACGTGGAATATTTCTTTTTTCATGGCTATACCGATACCATCTTAATTAAAAAGGTTCAAAATATTGTATTGGCTAAATACAGAGACAAATACTAAAGATACCATAGCCATAATCTTAATCAAAATGTCAAGGGAAGGTCCAACAGTGTCTTTAAGCGGGTCACCCACTGTATCACCAATCACTGTTGACGAATGCAAATCAGAACCTTTACCATGGCCCGGAACACCACCTGATTCAACAAGTTTTTTTGCATTGTCCCACGCCCCACCGCTATTCGCTGAAAAGAGGGCAAGCATAATGGCGGACAACAATGTTCCAATAATCATTCCACCAACAAATTCTGCACCAAATATAAAACCGCTGACTAAAGGAACCAAAACAGATATCATTGCTGGTAACACCATCTCTCTAAGCGCTCCGGCTGAAGAAATCTCAATACATAATTTATAATCAGGCTTTGAATCTCCTGTCAAGATACCCGGAATTTCTTTAAATTGTCTGCGAACCTCTTTCACCATTAGTCCAGCCGCCTTAGCAACGGACTCAATCAATAATCCCGAGAAGTAATATGGTAATGCAGCACCAACTAGTGCACCTGCAAGCGTTAATGTGTTAATCATATTAATACTAAGCGTAAATCCATATATATCCCCAGCATTTGCCTGCGAATATAAATATGAAGCAATCAAAGAAAGAGCTGCAAGCGAAGCTGACCCAATAGCAAAGCCTTTACCAATTGCCGCTGTTGTATTTCCCACTGAATCGAGCTTATCTGTTATTTCTCTGACTTCAGGATCAAGTTTACTCATTTCACTGATTCCACCGGCATTGTCGGCTATGGGGCCGTAGGTATCGACAGATACAGTTGCTGCAACAAAGGATAACATCCCAATCGCTGCCATTGCCACGCCGTATAGCCCTGCAAAATAGTTCGCTGACATAGTTGCGACTGCGAGCACTATAACCGGGTAAAATGTAGACTTCATACCTGCTGAGAGACCTTGGGTAATCGTTAAAGCAGTTCCTTCAAGGGATTTTTTTGCAATTGTTTTGGTTGGTTTAAAATCATAACTTGTATAATACTCCGCTAAGAAACCAATTAAAATACCACTGCCAATACCAAACAATGCCGCTATCCAGGGAGACATAATTCCTACTTTAAATCCAAGCGCTGTCACATTCATATCCGCAAAATAAAAATAGGTGAAAGCACCCGTGCCTATAATCGTTAGTCCTGCAGATGTCCATAATGCATAGTTAAGTTCTCTATGTGGATTCTCCGATACCTTGCGGACAATAAGTGATAGAACACCAAAAACACTACTTATAAGGCCGATTGCTGCAAAAACAAGAGGAAAAGTTATTAAGTTTCTGACTAAATCATAAGTAATATGATCGCTGTTTCCGCTTGTTGTATAGTACATATAAGACACCAATACAACAGCTGATATAAGTGCGCCAACGAAACTTTCAAGTAAATCAGCTCCAAGACCTGCCACGTCGCCTACATTATCGCCTACATTATCCGCAATCGTCGCCGGATTACGTGGATCATCTTCAGGTATTCCCGCTTCTGTCTTACCGACAAGATCAGCCCCCATATCTGCAGCCTTGGTATAAATACCACCACCAACGCGATCAAACATGGCTATAATTGAACACCCAAGTGCATACCCTGATACAGTCATTGTAAAAGGAATAAAGTTAACATCCATCCAATTTTCTTGTATAATCAGATTTGCTTGATCCATCTGTCCGAGCAAATCACCAAAAACAACATAAACAATAGCGAGTCCAAGTAATGCAAACCCACCAACACTAAGGCCCATTACTGACCCACCTTGAAAAGCAACTTTTAATGTCTGACCAAGGCTTTTTGATGTACGTGCTTTATTTGATACACGAACGTTAGAAATTGTCGCAATTTTCATTCCGATGAATCCGGCAAGTGCACTCATTGAGGCCCCCATGATAAATGCAATACCAACATACCAATCAACAACCACACCGAGTATGATTGCTATAATAAATGCAAATTTTGATATCACTTTATATTCGTGATGAATAAATGCATCTGCGCCTTCTTGGATTGCGGTTGCAATCTCTTTCATGAGTTCTGTTCCCTCGTCCAATTTTTTTACTTGGTTAAAATTAAACGCTGCCAATAATAATGCCAATAAAACTGCAATAAATACCAATACAATCATAAATTTTTAACCTCCATATTATGTTTTTTTAACAACTCTCTCCAAATTACCTACTTTAAAATCGTACCACAAATTTCAAGTTTTTCACATCTTTTTTTAAGAATAAAGTAGAACTCTCCTATAGCATTTAAAAAGTATCAGATCTTTTTAATCTGATACTTTTTAATAGTTATCGAGTCGGTACTATTTCTAACCAATATCCATCTGGATCCTTGATAAAATAAATCCCCATCTTTTTGTTTTCATAGCATATGCATCCCATCTCTTCATGTAATGCGTGTGCTTGTTCATAGTCATCTACTCTAAAAGCTAGGTGGAATTCACAATCGCCCAAATCATATGGTCGATCCCAATCTTTTAGCCATGTCAATTCTAATTCAAAATCTGAATGTTCATTTCCTAAATAAGTAATGATAAACGAATCATCATCCGCCTTTTTCCTTCTTTTTTCTGTTAATCCTAAAGCTTTGTTATAAAACTCGAGTGACTCCTCAAGATTTTTAACATTGTAATTTTCATGGATCATTTCAAATTTCATCATAATAAACCTCTCTTTAAATTTCTATATTCCACTTTTGACCCTCTTGCCTGACATCCACGACTTTCGCATAGTTCAAGTGCAGCTTTCTTTCTTGTTTAAATTGCTGAATAATCGAAGATTGCCCCCAAAAGTGCATTGGAAATACATAACCACCAATTAAGGTCGCCTGCATAATAAACTGTTTTTCCCAAGTACTGGAATAAAAAAGCAACTCCGCTTTCTGTTGATTTAAGTGTTTTTAGAACAATTTTGTTCTGGTTAGTGTCTATCAACTCCCATTCAATTAAAAACCACTATGACTTATATATGTAATCTCCATTTTTCATCGTCATCCTTTTAATAGTTATTTGTTGATATCTATTATCAATTATACTCCAAGCAGTTTTTTATTTCAATTTTATGGATAACACACAAACGATATACAATTATAATGGGATAATATTAGTATTTTTCAATTTTCTTTTTATTTGGTTCTAGATGAAAAGTAACAATACTTCTTTTACCAAAATAATGCTTCAACTGTTGCTCAAGGGATTCTGAAATTTCATGTGCATTGTATAATGAAATTTTTTCACTAAAGATCAAGTGTGCCTCTATTGCCACATTAGAACCTACACGTCGAGTCCTTAAATTTTGACAGTCTTGAATTTCAATTGATTTGTCTAATAAATTCAATATATATTGTACTTCTTCTTTATTAAGAGATGCTTCTAATAATTCATTGACAGCAGGCAACATAATTTCAAAAGCTACTTTAATAATAAATACACTTACTACAATAGCTGCAATCGGATCAAATATTGTCCATTTCTCTCCGAGAAAAAAAGCAAAACTTATGCCTATAAGCGTTCCAACAGATGACAATGCATCCGATCGATGATGCCAGCCATTCGCTACTACTGCCGGAGAATTTATTCTTTCTCCGATGATTTTGGTGTAACGATATAAAACCTCTTTGAATACGATTGACAATATAGCTGCTATTATGGCAACTAGCCCTGGTCTGGATATCGTCGCACCTTTTATTAAAACTTCATACACCGTAATCATTCCGTTTTTTAAAATATTATATCCTGCGTATAATAATGTTACACCAATAATTACCGTTGTAAATGTTTCATATTTACCATGCCCAAAATTATGTTCTTCATCAGCAGGTTTATCCGCAAATCTGAAACCAACTAAAACAACAATGTCTGTAAAAAAATCTGTTAAGGAATGAATTCCATCTGCAAGCATTGCATTGCTTTTTCCAAATATCCCCGCTATTATTTTAATAATTGTCAGTATTGTATTAACAATAAATCCAACCCAAGTTACTTTTTTTGCTTCGAAACTTCGTTTCTCATAGTTTATTTCATGATTGTACATATGCCCTCCTTAAATAGCTTCTTGATTTATCAAACGCAATTTCTTAATCACCCTTACTTTTGAAGATAAGTACTATTTTGATTTAACCTCTTGTATAACGTCACCTTTTTTACCTCCTCTATAAAATTTATAGTATATATTTACCAAAACAAAAAACACACCCATGGAACATTACTGTCCCACAGATGTGTTTATTTTTAATCTGCTGTCACTCGTTTGGTGACCCGGCCCCATGATCTAAATACGATTCATCGCCTGCTCAGTTTATTAACAATATATAACCTTTTGTTTTTTATTTTAAACAAAATTCTCAAAGTTGTCAATAATAATTCCCTTTAAGTTTCCCCTTTTTTAATCATTCGATCAATTCTTCAAATCGATACAGCGGTTCGTCAAGCAACATATTACCTAGTGTTTCACCGGATTTACCTTCAACCCATATTTGTACTCTTTCTACTTCAGGAAACTCTGTCAGTGTGTTTACAATTGAGCTTAGGGTCATGAGTTCACCCGCGCTTCCACCTGAATGATTATCGATAAACTCTCTTGAGAAATCAACCGTACAAAGTCCATTGTCGATATTGATGCTAAGAAGTTTTGTTCCTTCAGGAATTGATGGAGACAAAGCCTCATTATTGGTACCTTCAATCAATCCATGTATAGCTGCTTCAGCAATCTCGTCATTGTAAACCGTTAAGGTCCTTACTTCTTTCCATACTTTCTGCGCATCCATGCCCGGAAAATACAAAGTCACCTCATTTTGTGTCACATTCACTGGGTTAAATAAAGAATATCCTGCTGTAAAAGGTTCTTCTCCCAGTTCAAATAATTTTTCAAGGGACACGACGCCTATATTTTCACGTATAACGCGTTGCTCGTAATAATCACTGCCTACCTGTTTATGTCTAACTGTATATTCTTTGACTCCCATATCTGACAATTCTGCCTTCATAATTTGCCCATTAATCGTTTGAAGAACTCCATCCTTGTCTCTTGCTTGATCTGTCCAATAAGTCCCGATAACTAAGGGCGTTTGAATCAAGGTAAGTTGATCAAACTTAGAGTCCATCATAACCTCTTCTTCTTTTGTTTGTATTAGACTATTTCCTTCAATCGTATAATTTAAGTCGATGGAATAATCCTTGTCACTTTCGCCATCTGACATATCGTCAACCATTCCACTGACCGTATAGATTCTTTTGCTTGCTTCATCAACAACAGAATCCAGTGTTGCACTGTGACCGTATTCTGCAAATCCTTCATATTTCCATTCATAGCCTGTCGCATCCGGTAATAACTCAGATAGGGCACCCACTTCATAGGTCGGTTCATTAATGCTCGCCACTTGTGTCAAGGCATTCCATCCAACTTCTTTTCCCGTTAACTCTGCGACAGAACGAAGAGGTACATAAGTTGTTCCATCTACAACGAAATTATCTGTGGAGACAGGGGTACCATTTACTTCTATTGTCACAATGTTCCTATGCACTCTTATCAACTCACTTATATCACTCCCAATAAGTGTTCCTGATAAAAAGGATAAGGACAGTAAAACAACAAAGATGAACATACCTGTGTTTTTTACTAAGTTTTTTCGGTTGTTTTTCATATGGCTCACTCCATTTCTGCTAAGTAGTTAACATTGTCAAAACGGTTATATGTATATTATATCCCTTTTCATATAGTCAAGCAACTATTCCAAAACTTCGGAATAATCATTTAAAAAGCTCTTAATAGTATCTCCGAATATTTCGGGGGCATCTTCAAATACCGCGTGACCTGAATCTTCAATAATTACGAATTCAGCATTCTTGAATAAATCCAAGTATGTTTTGCTGGCAGCTTCTGTTTGAACAAAATCAGCTCCCGGGTGTATTATTAACACTTCAGTATCTAACTCCGGAAAACTTTTAGTATAGTCATGCTTCTTACCCATACTGAAATACATAGCCTGAATCATCCACCCACCTGCCATATTATTCTCTGGCGGCACGTATTCAGTCGCAGAATATGCCAAATTAAAATAATACTCAAGTTCATTATTTAGATTAACTAAATCTTTATCCGAGTTGTTAAAGATATTCTGATAATCAAAATATCTCTTTACAAAGTCTTCATACCCTTCTAACTCATTATCAGGCAATCGCTTTTTGATATTAGCAAATAAATCTTCTGTTTCCATAGGCATTTTCATTAGGGGCGCCGGAGCGACTAAAATAAGCTTCTCAACGTTATCCGGAAATTCAGCAGCATATAATGCGGCTAGAAATCCACCAAAGGAGTGTCCAATTATAATCAGTTTATCTTCTCCAAGGATGTGTCTTATTCTTTCAACATCTGCAATTTGAGCTGTCAATCCAAGTGTTGATTCTAATTCCAACATATTGTTGTGATAGTTTTTCGACGCAAAAGCATCAATCGGTCTAGTTGAATCACCACATCCTCTTTGATCATAATAGATAAATTGATAATCCTTACTTAATTCATTTAACCCTTTCCACTCACTTGTGTTTGGCATTCCCGGTCCGCCATGAATTATAAGAACATTGGTGCCGGTCCCTTGTGTAAAATAATGCAACTTAATTTCCTCTTCTACTAAAAAATAATCCACATCTTTTGGTTGGGCTGGAGGTTCAAAGGATGCGCTTACATTAATACCTTTTGTCACATTTCCAACTTCATACATAGGTTGTGATGACTTGATAACAAACATAATAACGACTGCCATAATAACAACGACAACAAGGCCTAATATCAAAAGAAATATTTTCATGAATCATCACCTTCATTTATTTTAATTGGAAGTATTATTTTAGTTATATATTTGTTTGGATTACCCCCGAAAATCATACCCGGTCCTTTTATGTATTCATCTCTAATTGGTGTTTTCACTTCATAATCATTATTTTTTGCATAGTCAAATAGTGCTTTATATGCATTGCCTATGTTTTCATAACGACCTTTATGTATTGTCGTTATTGCTTTCATCTCCGCTAATGTTCTACAATTGATATCACTTGTACTCATTGCACTTTTTATCGGCACACATACTTCTATATCCGCCTGTTCAGAATACTCTAATTCATGATATAGGTTAAAAAAGTCTCCACTTGCCTTCCCTTTAACACTTCTAAAAATCTTTCCTGCATATTTGCCGCAATCTTCATATTTCCCAACATATCTTATTGATGCTATTTGCACACTCGGTATTTGTTCGACTTTCACTTCATAATTCATCAATAATTCCTCCTTGATAATAGTGTTAACAGAAGCATTTATTTTTTCGATGAGTTCTTTTTTTTCTTCGATTTCTTTTTGTATAAGTTGTTTTTTCTCAGTAAGAATAAAGTGTAAATCATCCTCATCAACGCAAAGAGATAAGGTGTCTTTTATCTCAGATATTGAGAAGTTTAATTGTCTTAAGCGCTTTATTAATAATGCATTTTTATAATTATGCGCATCATAGAGCCTATAAGCATTATCACTTTCTCTATCAGACGGTACTAATATACCTTCTTTGTCATAATACCTTAAGGCCTTAATACTTAATCCAGTTATCTTTGAAAACTCACCAATTTTATACATATTAACCTCCTATCATCACTATACAACCTCCCGTGCAGGGGAGTGTCAAGAAAAATTATTGGACCCATATAACTTTATTTGATTTGATAACATTTTAACCTTTAATTGCCCCTGCTGTCATCCTTTAAACTAATTTATCCTGAAATTCCCAAACTGCTAAAGGTAATGTTCTATTTTCTACTGCTTGGGTTAATGTATATGCAAAAACAAATTCATTCCACATAGTTAGTTGTTTTACTACAATAAAAGCGCAAACAAAAAACTGATTACACATCTGTGTAATCAGTTAACTATATCTACTTTAAGTCTATATTAATGCATTTCTATGATTTCAATAAGCTCTCCATGCCAATTATGATACCATATCTCTCCGGTATAACCATTAACACTTAACATTCCATAGGGATTACCATCCTTTACTACATGAAATGTATAATACCCATAAAACCTGGTATATTATTAAATGAAGTGGTTGTTTGCACATCTCTTTGATTTAATTGTGAATAAATGATTCCCACCAAGCCACCACCAATGAGAACGACACCCAAAACAATCAAAATCAGATTTGTTTTTTTCATCTTAACTACTTCCTTTCAATAACGCTTTTTTTCTTAAGGTATCCCTCTTCAGTTATTTCTCCGTTGACGTACATTTTTTTAAGTGTATTAAGTGTATCATCATTCGTAGGGCTCTGTTTTTTGTTTAATGTTACAATACCTATAACTAATAAGGCTACGCCAATGAGAATATTATAATGCCACATACTAAAGTAACCACCAAAAAAAGAGGCACATCCTCCATTACCAAACCAATTTAATCCTCGCATCATTTTTTATCACCTTTCATTCCTATTTTATTTATTTCTTTTGTTATTATTATTATGCACTCAAAATATGACACAATTATGACTGATTATAAGGAACTATTGAAATATAGGGAACGACATCTTATACTTATATTAATACTAATTCTCATTGATTATAAAGGAGGTTTTTATATGTTTTTTGTCCCCTATATTACTTTTAACGGCAACGCTTCTGATGCAATTTCATTTTACAGCAAGGTTCTTGGTGCCCAGTCCAACCCTAATATTATGTATTACAAAGAAGCACAAGGTATGGATATTCCTTCAGGTTACGAAGATAAAATCTTACATTCCGAACTCAACTTTCCTGGAGGTAGCCTCTACATTAGTGATGCATTCCCTGGCTCAGACGTAATTTATACAGACAGCATTTCATTTACTTTGGAACCGGATTCCAAAGAATCTCTTAATACTTTATTCGATTTGTTGTCTGAAGGCGGAACCGTTATACAACCTTTAAAAGAAGAGTTCTGGGGTGCTATTTTCGGATCGGTCAAGGATAAATTCGGTATTTATTGGGGTCTCAATTATCAACTGCCCACCAAGTAATTGTATATAAAAGCTTAGACTTAAAATAAAATAATAACGGGCTCTCTTTAATTCGTACAAAGAGGACCCGTTATAATATTTTGGATAACTATACATTTAACGTGTTGGGACTATTTCTAACCAATATCCATCCGGGTCCGTTATAAAATAAATACCCATTTTTTTGTTTTCATAACATATACAATCCATTTCTTCATGTAATGCATGGGCTTGGTCATAGTCATCTACTTGAAAAGCCAAATGAAATTCACAATCACCTAAATCATAGGGTCTATCCCAGTCTCTTAACCATGTCAATTCTAATTCAAAATCCGAATGGTCATTTCCTAAATATACAATAATAAAGGATCCGTCCTCTGCCTCTTTTCTTCTTTTTTCCGTTAGCCCTACTGCTTTGTTGTAAAATGCAATAGATTTTTCAAGGTTTTTCACATTATAATTTTCATGTACCATTTTAAATTTCATTTTTCTCCACCTTTCTTATATTTTTATTATCCATGTTTGGCCTTCTTCATTTATATCCATCACCTTTGCTCCTTGCAACTTGTCACTTCGTTCTCTTTTAAAACGCTGAATGATGGATGGTTTTTCCCAAAAATGCATTGGAAATATATATTGAACCGAGGCTGTATGTAATAATTTTTCTATTCCGTAATAGTAATATTCTTCTTGCCTTGGGTCCAATGGAGCAAAGGCTAAATCAATAGAATGCCCTTTTAAGACCTCCATTTGTTGGTTAAACATTTCCGTCATGTCCGCATTGTATTGTTCTGATTCGCCTGACCATAACCACCAATTTAAATCTCCTGCATAATAAATCGTTTTTCCTAAATACTCTATTAAGAAAGCGACCCCACTATCTGTTGATTTTAATGTCTTTATTAAGATAATATTTTCCATGGTATCTGTCAAACTATATTCATTCCTAGGGTCAACGACATGGGTCTTATGTGTAATCTTGTTTGCACTAATATCCGAAGACAACACAAACTCAACATCCGGATAATCAGAAGTTAGGTCAAAAATAACCGGATTAAAATGATCATGATGCTTGTGACTGACAAATACAATGACTTTTTTATCCTTTTCTAGTTTCGGTATTGTCCCTTTATAATAATCAAACAAAAAATAGCAAGACTCCCATTCAATTAAAAAGCCGCTATGACTAATATATGTTACTTTCATAGTTTCTCCTCTCTCCCATTGTCTTTATGCATTAAAAGCAATTTATTCATAGATAAGCAAAACCTTTTATAATTTAGTATTTAAGTCTCTTATCACCTGATTAAAATATTCCTGACTTTGGGCTCCTGAAATAGAATACTGATCTTCAATGACAAAAAAAGGAACCGATGATACCCCTAATGATGAAGCAAGGTCTTGATCCTTTAAAACCACTTCTTTGTAGCGTTCTTGGTCAAGCACTTCTCGAGCTTTTGTTTGGTCTAAACCAACTTCCCCTGCTAACTGTACCAAATTATCTTTAAGTCCAATATCAATCCCTTTCTCAAAATATGCAGAAAATAGAACTTCCGCCATGGCTTCTTCTTTTCCGAATTCTGCAGCATATCTAGTCAATTCGTGAGCCATACGTGTGTTGTTAGGTTTGATGTTTTCAAAATCATAATCAAGTCCACTCTTTTTAGCTTCATTCATAACACTTTGATTATTCATCTTTGCTTGTTCATAGGTCATCCCATATTTTTCAGCTAAAAGTGTATTTATATCTTTATCCGGATGCGAAGTAGCTTGTGGATTTAATTGAAAATTACGATAATTCAACTCAGTCTCGTCTTTTATATCTAACTCAGCAAGGGCTTTATTTAAACGGGTCTCAACTTATAGAATTAATTATAACAAATGGGATAACAATTATCAATTAATAACATTTAAACTCCTGACTTATATCCATCACATACCATTAATTAGTTGACTGGTAAACTAATTAATGGTATGATTACTACATCAACTATCAATGGAGGTATTTATGGAGGCCATCGAATACGGCGCATTAATTAGGTCAATCACTTCAAATTTGAATAATTATATTGGAAAGGCATGCCAAGAACATGGCATTCAACAAGGTCAGTTCGAGTATTTCTTGATCATCGCGTGGCAACCTGGCATCAATCAACTCGAGATTGCACGGAAAAAGAATGTAGGCAAAGCTGCAGTGACCAAAGCTTTAAAAATACTTGAATCAGATGGATTCATTGTTCGAACTATAGATTCCAATGATAAAAGGAATATCATTTGCCATCTCACAAAAAAAGGAGAGGGCATAATGCCTATTTTAAAAAACATCTCCGCAAATATACAAGGACAATTGTTCCAAGGATTCCAAGACAAGGATATGACATTATTCTATGAATATTTATGTCGTCTTGTTGTTAATTCTAGCCAACTCCAACCCCCACAATAAAGAGAAATGCAAGGAGGTAACAATGATTATAACTCAATTTTATACTTTATCCATCCTTTCACTGATTATCGGTACTGCAGCAATCTATCTCGCCATGATTGAATCTGTCCCGGTGTCATGGCTTTACTATCATTATTTCATTCGTAAGCCTTTGAATTGGTCCATACTTCTCTTCTTATTGTCATGGTCATCACTCATTTATTTTCGAGAGAATCAATGGCCACTATGGACATTGCCTCCAATTATTATGGCCCTCTTTGCCTTAATCCTGACCTATAAAATGCATCATGAAAAAGCTTTCCCATCTGTGTTTTTCCCTGAGATGTCTGATAAGCCTTATGAACTTCCCATTGAAGAGACAATGGAATTGGCTGTTATTACCTATGAAGGCATAAGCAAGTGTTATCCACTAGATTATGTGATACATCACCATATTGTCAACGACCATTTTGGGACCAGGACTGTCGCCCTTACTTATTGCGCTATGTGCCATAGCATTATCCCTTTTGATGTCACAGATATTGGGCCATTATTCGTTGCGTCTTTTAAAAATTCCAACATGATTGTTGCAGACAAAGCCACAAAAACCTTTTTCCAACAGGCAACGTTCCAATCACTGATCGGTAAACTTCACCCCACTACCCTTACGATGATTCCCTTTCAGATAATGACTTGGTCCGATGTGAAAGACACAATCAAAAATCCCCTTGTCGTATATGTAACTAAGAAAGATTTCAAAGAATTTCAATTACCTATCCCCGGAATCTGGAAGAAGCTTATCGCCACCGAAGCCACACCGGGACTGTCTTCAAAGAACCGGGACAAAACCTTCCCTGCAAGGACTCGGGTCATTGGCATCTTGGAGCCCTCATTTGAAAACCACATAGTATATCTAAAAAAGACAGTTCTAAGTGCATCTATCATCCATAACAAAGAACTTGGATTCTACTTGATAGCACACTCAGGAACCGTCAATGGTTATAAGGATGTTGTCAATGGTCAGCATGTGATCATTATAATAGAAAACAATAAGTTGATTGATCAATTATCCGAAACTCATTGGACTATGTTTGGCAAATATTTAAGCGGAAGCATACAGGCAGATCTAGATCCAATCGCTGTTTCTGATGAGTACTGGTTCTCTTGGAAGAAATTTCATGAAGATACGGAAGTGATTATGGATTTTGATTAAACTGTTACTCTTTTAAAAAGCTTTTAATGGTTTAGTTGGTCAACATAGTCATCACCGATATTACGTATAACCGAGCATCCATTTTCTTTGAAAATATCGACAGCTTTGTCGACATTTGAATTCTTTACTAAAATATAATCTGTATTAAATGTTGATATTACAAATATACTTATGTCATTTTGTCCCATTAACGTAGCTAACGAAGACAAAATACCTACCAAACTAAAATCCAATATGCCTTCCACTTTGATTTGTAAATTTTTCGAATCAACATTTTTTTCTCTCCAATACACTGTTCTAGCCTTAAAACTAGTCGTTGAGGTTTTATTCAGTCAATACCTTACGTGCACGTTTTGTTATCAATTCATTACCTAGAGACTTTTTTGTCACCGGAACAATCAAGTCTTTCACTTGCCGCTCTAATTCCCATGTCCCATCCGGCTTCATTTTACTATTCAGAAGCTTTAAGGCTTTTGACATATTATCATCCCACACTCCTTCTTTTGACAGTATCCAAAGGATTTCTAAAAAATCTGCTTTATACATATTGGGAAGCGTAAGCCGTCCAATCATGGGATGCAACAACTGATCCGGATTATGGGAACTATAACAGACTTCATGGAGCAAAATATACTCAATACATTCTTGAATACATGACAACAGCTTTTCCGAACGCTCTTGCTCTGGAATAAACGAAAATCCTTTTAGGAGCTTGACCACTCCCCAAAAACATGTATGTTTGCCATAACAACTCTTATTATTATGATAAGGAAATGTATATGGCGTTTTAAAGTCGCCATCATCAAAACGCTGGTATTGGCTAAAAAAATCAACAACACGGTCGACTCGATTTTTTTCATTCATATTGAAATACTGCAGCAGATATATCATATTTCCATTCAGACAAGGTATGGGGAAGTGACTTTTCCCAATGGTGAAAATACCATATTCTTCATCCCAAAAATGCTCTGTAATGATTTTCAATGGTTTTTTCCAACTCGAATCATCTCTGTCAGCCTCAATGTCAGCTAACAAAACCAATGTCCACAACGTTGATTTATAATTCGGAACATAATAAGTGAGTTTAGGTCCATATTTATTATCGTGTTCAACATTCCAGCATCCGTGACTGTCTTGAAGCCGTCTGATTTTTTCTATTGTTTCGTAACTTGTCATTGGATCTCCTCCCTTTTATTTTGATTATACCCGATTTTTCTTTTCATTCAAATCATTATCTTAATTAAACTCACTGACAGCAAAAAGCTCAAAGTATAATTAAATACATTGAGCTCTGATTTTCTAGGATTATACTTAGGTTAAATTATGCCTCTCATCTCCTTCGTCTTTAATAAACACAGGAATAATTTCTATTGGACATGCCACTTCTACCCATTGACCTCCTTTATATCGTTTACTTGTTTCCATTTCTATCCAACCATTTTCTTTGGGTAAATAAACACTACGCTTTGTTATTCCCGGAGATAATACGGGTGCCACTAAATATTTGTCACCATACATATATTGATCTTCCACATTCCAACATTCCTGATCTTTAGGAAATTCATAGAATAAGGTTCGCATTATTGGTGCCCCTTTTTCATGAGCTTCTTTCATTAATTTACGTGTATAGTCTCTTAATGATTCTCGTAAGTCAATATATTTCTTGCATATGGCATATACTTCTTCTCCATAACTCCATATTTCGTTCGGTGCTCCTGACAGACATGTTGCCCCGCCCGTTTTACCAAATTGCGGTTGTTTGGGTTCTCTATCGCCATGGAGTCTCATAACAGGCAAGAATGCTCCCCATGCAAACCAACGAACAAACAACTCTCTGAAGACCTCATCATTCGGATTCCCGCCATGAAACCCTCCTATGTCGGTGGTCCACCATGGTATACCCGCAAGCCCCATGTTAAGTCCTGCGGTTAGTTGATTTCTCATGCTGTCAAAGCTTGATGCAATATCACCTGACCAAACTAGAGCCCCATATTTCTGACTTCCTATCCAAGCACATCTTAATAGATTCACAATTTGTTCTTGTCCTTGGGATGACATGCCTTCATAGAATGTTTTGGCGTAATTTAATGGGTACATATTCCCTATTTGCATGTTACTTCCCTTAGCATATCGATACAAATCAAAATCATAATAACTATATTCTGGTTCCGCTTCATCTAGCCAAAATAATCGAATACCCATATCATAATAATTCTTCTTAACTTTATTCCATACATACGACCGTGCTTCGTCATTCATGGCATCATAATGTATTGTGGCACCTTCAAAGTCAAGACCAACTCTAACACCTCTATCCGTTCTGGTTAAATAACCTTTTTCGACCATTTCATCATAATTTTCCGACTGTTGATCAACCGTTGGCCAAACTGATACCATCAGTTCAATATTCAATTCTTGTAATTCTTTAACCATTGCCTCTGGATTTGTCCAATAGTCTTTATCAAACCGCCAATCTCCCTGTTTAGGCCAATGAAAATAATCAATTACAATAACATCCAAAGGGATTTGACGTTTTTTATATTCTCTAGCAACTTCAAGTAATTCATCTTGTGTTTGATAGCGTAACTTACATTGCCAAAATCCGAGTCCATATTCCGGCATCATAGGCACTTTACCAGTAACCTCTGCATACACTTCTTCAATAGCTGCTGGAGTGTCACCTGCAACAACCCAATAATCGAGAATCTTTGTCGAATAGACCTCAAAGCTCATTATATTTTTACCAAACACAGCCCTTCCAATACCTGGATTATTCCATAAAAAACCATACCCACGTGATGATATTGCAAAAGGTACACTTGCCTGTGAATTTCTATGTGCTAATTCGAGATCCGTCCCTTTCAAATCAAGGTATGGCTGTTGATACTGGCCCATACCGTAAATTTTTTCCTGAGGATCAAGAGATTCGAACCTTTGTTTTAAGTGATAATCTCCACCAAGGATTGGTTTAAATTCTCTGGCCTCAACCTCTATTGCACTACATTTTTCATCCAACAAATCTTTTCTGTTTCTAGTATACTCTTCAAGAAGTACCAATCCATGGTCATTAAAAATACGAATTTTTCCATTCTTGCTGATAACTGCACTAATCTTACCGTTAAATATTGTTCCTTCCTCTTCATTAATATCAATAGTCGCTGAACATAACGGCTGATCTAAAAGCCCCCAATTCTCATAAGGCATTTCAAAATTTCTAGTTGATCGAATCCTTAAAGCATTTTCACCCCAAGCTTCAATCCAAAGCGTTTCGGCATCATAACGATATATTAATCGATTCTTAGTGGAACTTAGTACTCTCATCTATTATCAAGTCCTTTCTTGCATCCATACCTTATTCATTGTAATTATCCTTTCACTGCACCACTTGTCATACCACTGATAATGTATTTCTGCATAAAAATGAAGATCAGAAGAACCGGTATAATGGTTACAACTGCATAAGCAGTTAAGTAGCTCCACCTAGTTCCGTATTGTCCCATAAAGTTATAGATTCCTGCCGTTATTGGGCGTTTGACTTGATCTGTAATAAAGGTCATACCGTAGGCCAAATCACCCCAAGCATATAAGAAAGAAAACACAGCGCATACAACTACACCCGGTTTAGCAATTGGAATTAAAACTTTACCAAATGCTGTAAATCGATTACAACCATCTATATAGGCGGCTTCTTCTAACTCTTTTGGTATTGAGGCAAAATAGTTTTTCAAAATCAGAACCGAAAAAGGAATACCAATAGTACTATCAGCCAAAATAGCTGAGAAGAGTGAATTGTATAAATTCATATTTCTAAACATAATAAAAAGCGGTGTTAGCAAAACAGAAACCGGTAACATCTGTGTGATTAAAAAGCCAAGGACAATCATACTTTTGCCTTTGAACTGGTACCTAGCAATACCATATGAAGCAGGAATGGCCAATACAACTGATATCGCCATAGAACTAAAAGCAATAATTAAGCTATTAGAAAAAGAACGGAACATATTAAAATCGCCACTTTCTAGCTGCGCTGCATATGACGCGAAATTCAATTTTTGCGGCCAAAAAGTCGGCGGAATCCTAAATATCTCCTGCTCTGCTTTTAAAGAAGTTGCAAACATCCAATAAATAGGAAAAAGCAATGCTATAAGCAGGAGAATTGCAATCAAATTATAAAATAAATTCTTGCGTCCCGATAATATATTGTCATTATTCATTATGTGCGTTCCTCCTTATAAACTACTTTTAAGTATATCAAACTAACAAATAATAGTATGACAAACAAAACATTTGCAACCGACGCTCCTTCGCTATACTTAAACATTTCAAAAGATAATTTATAGGAATAGGTCGACAACATATGCGTTGAATTTACCGGACCACCACTGGTCATTACCCAAACCAAGTCATACACTTTAAATGTATATATGAAACCAAGGATAAGAACTGATTCAATTGTCGGCTTTAACAATGGTAAAGTTATGTTTTTAAACGTTTGTAATTTATTTGCACCATCAATAGCTGCACTTTCATACATTTCTTTCGGAATTGTTGTAAGGCCTGTAGCAATCAAAATCATGTTAAATGGAATCCCTATCCAAATGTTAGTAATAATCAAAGCGATTTTCGCTGTAAAGGGATTGGTCAGCCAATCTATATTTTCACTAATTAGCCCGAGGGCGTTCAAAATATAATTTAGGATTCCAACATCCGTACCAAATATGAACTTAAACATTAATGCTGTGACTGTAATTGGAATCATCCAAGGCACCATAAGAATTCCTCTTATCGGCTTTGCAAGGGTAAAAGTCTTATTCAGAATCAGAGCAAGACCAAATCCAATAATAAACTGAAAAACGATACTGGCTACAGTAAATATCAGTGTATTAATCAATGCATCTGTCAAAACGCTATCCCGAGTAAATAGTACTACATAATTTTCAAAACCGACAAAGGGTTGTATACCTGTTTTAATATTTCTCATGTTCACATCCCTTAAGCTTAACATGAGATTACTAAAAATCGGATACCCTACGAAAAACATCATGTATAGAAATGCTGGTAAGACAAATATATAACCAATATTGTCAAACCTAAAGAACTTCTTTATTGCTTTCATATATATCTCCATTCATAATCATGTCTCTTTTAAAAAGCAGGCTACATATTATACAATATGCAGCCCACCCAACTCATATCTAAAAACTTTTTATTGACCTATAATACTGTCTATAGTTTTTTGTGCTTTTTCAGCTGCAACCTCTGGGCTACTAATATCAACAATCACTTCATTAAAAGCTAATGAAATAGCGTCTGATACTTGTGGCCATTCTGGCAGTGGCCCTCTTGATTTAGCGAATTCCAGCTCATCAACAAAGACCTGATACACTGAATCGTCCCCAAATTGACCATCTGCTGTTGCCATATTGGGTGAAATATATCCCATGTTATTCATCATGAACAAGTTAACTTCAGGTTGAGTTACATACTTTAGAAATTCTAGTGAAGCTTCTTCTTGTCCGCCCGCAATAACCGCAAAATTCTCACCACCAAGTCCTGAAGCTTGTTCTTTGTCTTGTGGAATCATTGCTACATTCCAATTCATATCCGGTACATCTGAACGCATACTAGGTACTTGCCATGTTCCGTTAATCATCATTGCAAGGTTTCCTGAAATAAATTGATTCTTTGTGTCTCCTTGTGTCCAGTTGATAGCTTCAACCGGCATAGAACCAGCATCTACTAAACCTTTGATAAACTTAAGTGCTTTGATGCCACCTTCAGAATTTATTTCATAAGATGAGGCACCTGTTGACCATACCCATGGTAAGAAATTAAAAGTTCCTTCTTCGTTTTGTAAACTTGAAAAAGCTAATCCATAGACATTGTCTGTTGTCGTTGCAGCCGCGACCGCTTCTAGTTCCTCCCAAGTTGTGGGAACTTCAACACCCGCTGCCTGAAGCATGTCATCATTGTAGAAAAGTGCAAGACAATTACTTCCAAATGGTACTCCATAAAGTTTTCCATCAATTGTTGCCGAATTAACTGGCCCTGCATAGTAATTACTTACATCAAATTCACCTGTGATATCGGCAAATATACCCATTGATGCGTATGCTGCATGATCAGGATTATCTAAAATAACTATGTCGGGCAATTCATCTGCTGATGCCCCAATTGATAATTGCTTTTTGAAATCAGTAAAAGGCACATATTTTGCTTCCACACTGACACCTTTTTGCAAAGTATTGAAATCATCAATCACTTTGTTAAGTGTTTTTTGATGACCTTCTGCCTCCCAGTAATACCAAACGGTTACATTTGTTACTTCAGTCATCGTTTCTGTCTCTGACGAGCCATCTGTTGTCGTTGTGTTATCAACTGAATCTGTCTGTTCCTTAGTTGGTTCGTTTTTACTACACCCCGCAAACATTGTTCCCATAATCACGGAAACCATTAGTAAAGCAAATAATTTTTTCATAATACCTCCTGTGTTTGGTTGATTTGATAAATTCATCATACCAACCTTTATAAAAAGTCAAAATGATACATTTCTTAATAAGGTTGAATAATCTAATGTTACTTATTGGCTTGTCTATATTTGGTTGGCAGGAGTCCTGTAGCTTCTTTAAAGACTCTGCTAAAGTATTTCGGATCGGTATATCCAACTTGTCTAGCGATTTCATACAACTTTAGGTGTGTCCCAATCAATAAACCTTTGGCTTTCTTAATTCTACGCTCTCTAATATATTGGCTAAAATTAACCCCTAGCTCTCTATGAAATTGAGTTCCAAGGTATTCTGGAGTTACATTAAGCTTTCCTGCAATTTCATCAAGTGTAATCCCCGATTGATAGAATTCATTAATTAAGCTTCTAGCTCTTAAGACTGTCAAACCGGGAGTGATTTCACTCGAGGCCGATTCCTTAATAACCCATTGCTTAAATTGTTCCAGTGCTTCAAAGAGTTCTTCATAATTTTTAGAAGACGTAATCGATTCAAGTAAACTTTGTTGATTGTATTCTTTGGCCATTTGATTATTAAGCTCCTTGACAATGTTAAAAATTGACCAAAGAAATCTAACATAGGATTCTTTAACCTCTTTAGGGTCATATACACTACCTTTTTTGAAATACTTCAAAAAAGCATCAAACAATTTTGTTGCTTTTGCCAAATCCCCTGAACAAATAGCCACTTTCATAGAATTCTCTATATCTAAAGGGTACACACATGGTACTGCTTGAATTTTGGTTATTTTTGGATAAGATACCATGACTTCATTTCCAACTGTTATATTCCAATCGATATACTGAGATAATATTTGATAATACTTTTTAAGATAGATAGGCGAATCGAAGGTAGCCCATGCACCACTTGTCCCTTTGGGTATGACAAGATTTTCTGTCATAAATAATTCTGATCTAAACCATCGTTCAAGCTGATCATCATTATAGTTATAGAGAACTACAATGATTGTCTTTTCTTTTGAGATGGGTACCAAACAATAATTTAATCCTTCTCTGGAATCAAGTAGATATTTAAGATTTCGCATGGTTTTATCGCTTCGTTCTTCATAATTCTTACCTAGGTATAGCATCATCTCAGAAAGTGGTTCACCTTCAATAATACCGTTTTTATTGGCCAAATAACGCTTAAGTTCTTCAGTAACTGTCATATTTCCTATTAATATCCCTGATAATATATTTTCGAGGGTCCCCAAGACTTGTGGACTCGATACACTTTCAAGTTCATATTGTGTTGTTACAGATTGTAAAACACGAGTCAAATCGCCCACTCCAATGGGTTTAATTAAATAGTCTGTCACACCTAGTTTAATAGCTTGCTGTGCATAGGAAAATTCCGAATAAGCGCTAAGGATAATAGTTTTAAAATGACACTTGTTCTTTTGTGCTTCATCAATCATCTCAAGACCATCCATGACCGGCATGCGTATGTCTGTAATTACTAGATTCGGTTTTATTTTATAGATAAGATTGAGACCTTCTTTGCCATTTTCAGCTTCACCAACAATTTCATGTTCTATGCACATCTTCTGAATCAGCTTTTTTAAACCTTCTCTTATTCGAATCTCATCTTCAACAATCAGAATCTTCATATTGAACGCTCCTCTATATTAATTTGAATTTCAACAATTGTACCTTGGCCTAGCACACTGCTGATATGAACTTTTGCTTTATCACCATAGTACATCTGAATACGCGATATAGCATTCATAACACCAATATGATTCTTTTTGTCCCCGTCACTAAAATCACATTGATTCATCTTTTTAACCAATGCCTCATTCATCCCTTTTCCATTATCCTGAAGTCGAATTGACATAATAGATTTCCGCTGTTCTATGGCAATAGTAAAATAGTGGATGCCACTTGCACCTTCAAATCCATGTATAATTGCGTTTTCTACAAAAGGCTGCAATAACAGTTTATGTACTTTTACATCTAAAACCTGTGGTTCTACGTGAATATCACAGTAAAATGTATTTTTAAGTCTGGTTTGTTGTAAATAGATATACTTTTTGAGCCATTCAATTTCATCTTTTACTGTTACTATTTGATTACTTCTATCAATTGCATAACGCAATATTACAGCAAGGGTACTAATAGCATTACTAATTTCATATTCATCTTTATCAATCGCCATCCAATTAATCGTATCTAATGTGTTATAAAGAAAATGAGGATTAATCTGTGCTTCGAGCGCTGTAATCTCTGCATCTTTTTGCTTTTTAATAGCCTTTTTTTCTTTACTAATAGAATATCGAAGTTTCTCAACGGTTGTATTATACGTCAAGGCAATCAGTTCAATCTCACTTGGCATTTTATCATCAATTGGTACATTAACCATCATGTTTCCATTACCTGTTTTACGTATCGTATTAATAACGATATCAATTGATCTGGTCAGTCGTGACATCATAGAAAAAATAATCACAGCAAGAGCCAGTATTGAACATCCAAAAACAAAAATAATGATACGTCGCTGGCTATCCAATCGTTCAACTACACTGCTCTGGTCAGATACATTAACAATATCCCACCCTAGAATTTCATTTCTTTTACTATGGATTTCAATGTTTTCATTTTCGAAAACACCTAAATCACTAATATAGCGTCTATAATCGTCTTGTCGTTCTTGTTCATCATCGTTTGCACTGGTAATTTGTTTCGATAACTGATTTTGGTTATAAAAAGATATCACTCTACCGGTATCATCAACAATAAAATTAAAACCTTTTGAAGGATCTATCTGATTTTTACCTGCACCGGCTACTTGATTTAGGAGTCTCTCATTAATACTAACAATAACAACTCCACTTTGTTTAACAATATCCTTATAATCAATGATTCTATGCCCCATATGAAACAAATAATGCTTTTGATTGGCAAAAGTTGCTGCAAATTCTGTTGGATAATAATGGATTAAATTATCGCTTGAAATATCATCATAAAGCCTTTGTTGCGGCATACTAAAAGCACCCATCCACGAATTTCCTGTTGTCACTTGGTTGAGCCGATCTGTACTAATCACTTTTGAACTTTCTGTAATAATTGTAATGGATTCAATGTAATCTTTTGAATCTTGGATAGCCCGCATCGTCCTACGCATTTGATTTATAGAGAGTGCCACATTTTCATTTCTATTAATATTATCGACTAGAATTACTAAATTGTCATCTGTATAAAGCTGGTATAATAAATCTTCATAGGATTCTAGCCACACACCTAAACTTCCTGAAGTTTGCTGTAAATTATTCTCAATCAATGTATCAATATTATTTTTCACCAGATTTGTACTGTTGAAATACGAAAAAAATGTAAGTAAAATAAGAGGGATAATAGATGTAATGAGAAATGCACCAATTAACTGCTGTCTGATACTTTTCTTCTTCTTATGTCTGTTCATTATAGTGTCTCCTTTATAATAATCCCATTATAGAGATAATTCTTTATATAATTATAACATCAACGCTAATGACATATGTACTTTAAATACTAAAAAGGTAGAATTTTCTAAGCTTATTATACTAGGGGAATATAAATAATTAATTAGTTGCTGCAAATTAAATTCCTAGCATTGACTTAAATCAATGCACAATCATTTTCATACTGTCATAATAAGACTATACAAACTATGAAAGGAGCACTATTAATGAAAACTTCCAACAATAATCCTATACGTTTCTGGAGCATAGCCTCCGGGATTTCTTTACTCATCATGGCCATAGCAGCTGGTTATGCCTATGGCTTCTCATTCAGCAAAATATATGTAGAAAATAATTCTCTACAGACGATGACAAACATACAATCAAATAGCACCGTATTTTATTCCGGTGCTATTGTATGGTGTCTTATCCTTGTCGCCGACATAATTGTCTCTTACGGATTGTACAGATATTTAAAACCAAACCACAAACTGATTGCTCTAATCTCAGGTTCTCTTCGGCTTACATACTCCATCTTTTTGGCAATCGGTATCGCATTCCTTTTCCAAAAAAACACTGAGATATTCTTAAAAATATGGTCTCTTGGTTTATTCGTTTTCGGTTTTCACTTAACAATAACCGGCATTGGAGTCTTCTTAAGCACTGAGACCCCCAATCTATTGGGGTTTCTATTAATTATCGCCGGAATAGGCTATAGTCTAACCCATGGTCTTCAAAATTTTATACCTCAGGCAACAACTTTTGTCACATATTTAGAAACTTTTCTTACTATACCTATGACTGTCGGAGAACTCTCTTTCGGTATATGGCTATTCATTAAAGGCGGTCGAAAAATTAGTCAACAACCTTCAAATGCCCCTGTCCCAGACGCCCCTTGATTCTACTCAATGATTCCGGCGTTAGACCAAGATAACTGGCCAGTTGGTGTTGTGGAACTCTAGTGAACAACTCAGGCCTTTTGCCCATCATATATTTAACTCTCTCTTCCGGTGTCATTCGTATGAAAGAGGCAAAAGTGTCCTGTAACTCCCCCATACCGAATTGCATCATCTTCAAAACGATGCTTTCAAACTCAGGATACTTCTCAAGCTCACTGTCCTGTTCGTCCAACTCACCAACAATCATGATAGAATCTTCTAGACATACGACTGAATAAGGTGATTCGAAATTTTCACTTTCAGAAAATATAGTAATACTTTGGTTTTCTGTAAAAAAATCTGATGTTACCTCTTTGCCCTCAACATCCACTGAAAATTTTCTTGCGCACCCTTCTAAAATAAAAAAGCACTGTTTCGGAACACTCCCCTGTTCAATTAAAACGGCCCCTTTTCGAAACACTTGAACAGGAATATGATCTACCATCTCAAGAAGACTCTTCTCATCTAGTTCACTGTACCTTTTTATAACATTAACAAGTTTGTCTAATCCCACGCTACTAATTCTTTCTTCTTTCACCTGGCTACGCCTCCAATCAATATATTCAACCTTCAATAAAATCTTTTTTATCTCTTGCAAAATTATTTCCCATTTTCTAAAACGTAGTTCTGTAGATTACCATAGACACCTTTAGGAATTGTATAATATCTATATTTTTCTTGGGTGTCTTGATTATAAATCATTGCATAATTTTCATATGAATAAAAATTGATATAGTAGTCTTCATTTATAGTTATTCTAAGTGTAGCCGCGCTTTCAGATGAAATAGATATTGAAGATTTAATGTATGAACTTTACGCTATAGATAAGATTGAAGCTGGAAGACGAGAAATACACGAAGGTAAAGTTTTGTCTCGTGAAGAAGCTAAGAAAAGGTTACTTAAATTATAAGCTTATATAATGGGGAGATATGATAATCACAGTAATTCACAGACCAAGCAAGTCATCGTTCAAGAGCGACCAACCTAATATCTTCCAACACAAAGATATCATTTTCAAAAACCACCTGATTATTCAGAACAAATTCATTCACATCATACTCTAGTTGTTCTTCTGATAGTGGTAATTCATAAATAATACCATCTAAGTTAATATATACACTTTCAGTAACAGCATCTATACGACTCTCCAACTTAAAAGCTAGTGTTTCTATATAAGTATTGTACCCATAATCTATATAGTATCCATTAGGTAAGTGATAATTAGGTGCACCTATAAGGGTTATTTCATGACCAACGGTGCCATAATCAATATCTTCATACATACCTATAATGGTTTCATTATTAAAATCTACCCAGAGTCCATTTACCCCTTCTAATTGGTCACCTTCTTTAACCAAAGAATAATCATTAATGCTAGAAGCTAACTCTATCATTTGAGCGACAACGTCTTTATCTACAATGGTCAATGGTTCATCCATATTACCTCCATAATATCCATCTGAATATATGGTTATACTAGATGTTTGAAATGATTTTTCTGTGAACCCCATTTCAGACTTTGTTTTGTTGCAACCTGTTATGATTATACCTATGCCAATAAGTAGTAGGCAACTATACATAATTTGTTTCATAACCACTCACCCTTCAACTAAAAATATACTTGTCTCACATTATCGTCTTGTTCTTCTCAACATAAAGATTAACTGCTTTAATGCCCGCTTTCATAAAGTTTGCAAAAAGTATGGCCAAATAATGCCCTATACCGATTTTTGTAAATCCTGAAGAACATCATCAACTTCTTCAGTAATATTCATCGCAAATTGTATTTCATATCCTATCAATTATTACATTGTCTTTATAAACTGTTACTCGATCACGTCCTTCATCTTTAGAACAATAAAGGGCTTCATCTGCCATTGCAATTATTTGTTTAGGTGACAATAAGTTTGTTGTTTTAACGCTAACAACCCCAAGGCTGACCGTCACAAATTCAGCAACATCCGAAGTTGCGTGAGGAATCGCGAGTTCTTCAACTCCTTTTCGAATCTTTTTCGCCAAAGTTTGCGCTCCAAGAGAGTCTGTTTCCGGAAGGATAACAGCGAATTCTTCACCACCATATCGGGCAACAATATCAGGCTTTCGTCCAATAATCGTATTAAGCATTGTTCCAATCTTAGTCAAACACTCATCCCCAGCCAAATGACCATAACTGTCATTAAAATTTTTAAACTGATCAATATCAAGCATTATAAGAGATAACGTTTCCCCTGAACGCTTCAATCTGTAAAACTCATTATTGAGAGCTACATCAAAGCATCTACGATTCGACAATCCGGTTAAACTATCTGTAATTGAATCGTGTTGAGCAGTATTTTTCTCGGTTTCAAGTTGTTGAATAAGCTTTTGTATTTGTTGCTCTGCCCTCTTTTGTTCTGTAATATCGCGAATAACACTGACAATATGAGATATAGCCTGAATTTCAATGATGCTGGCAGAAATCATTCCAAAAAAATGACTGCCATTTTTATGCCTGAAGACAAATTCCCTGTTTTTACAACTTCTTTGACTATTTAACTCAGCGAGAAATAGTTGTCGATCCTCCAGATTATGCCACAAATGGTTCTTTATAGTAGATGTTCCAAGCACTTCATCACGGGCATAACCAAACAACGCTGTAAAGCCAGAATTAACATCTAGTAACAAACCATCGCTCAATCGGGTTATTGCTGCTGCATCCGGGCTTGTGTTAAATATCAGTTGCATCTTTTCTTTTTCTAAAAGGTTCTCCAAATTCAAGCGCTGATTAACAATAAGAATAAATCCAAAAGTCCATAGATTACTAGTTACAGTGGGAACAATAAATCCCGCATTAAGACTTGCAGCCTGATCTTGATACATTTGTACCGGTGGCATACTAATCGTAAAAAAAACACGCATAGTTAGAAAAAATCCATATGCGAGAAAAACAATTGCCGTAAAATTAGCTGGTCTAGATATAAATCGATCTTTCTTGAAAAAAAGTTCGTACGCAGTTAGGACTGATATAAGCGCTAACGTAGTATTTATAACGATTGTACGACTAGAAATATCATTATTAAAATACATATAATAATAATAGATAAGAATAAAACTAATATAAATTAAGCTAATCATCCACCGATTTTCTCGCTTATCAAGGAATCGTATAAAGCCAATATATAGGAAGATTTGTCCTAAGACCATCAAAGGATTAGCAACCCTAGCGTAGTTCTCTAGTGATGGCACTGTTACCAAAGGCATAAGTATTACCCCTAGTGCCATCAGTGCAGAACCCAATAACCACCATCCAACGCCATAATATGTCCTATTTACTATTCTATATTGAACAAAAAAAGCTATAACTTGAGCAATATAGGTTAGACTCAAAATAAAAATAAGGGTTTGCGTATCAAGTTTCACAAATCTCCCTCCCAACTTTTGTTACTAATGTTAAGTTTAATCTTATAGTACTATTTTACTATATTTCTTGTGATTCAACCACATAAACCTCTTTTTATTTCGTATTTTCTTTCCAACTCGGCTTTGATTTTTATTATTTTAAGAAATGGGTGTGGGCATGCCCACCTTTAGGAACTTTGGCTATACAAAGTGGAAGCTTGCCAGATTGTGTCATAACCCGAATTTCACTGGATTATACAAGTCATTATCTCCCTCAATTTTCATCATTTTTGAAAATCACAATCTGTATTTTGTTATTGAAAATAAAAGAA